>ENA-UPTF01001513-UPTF01001513.1-marine-metagenome-genome-assembly--contig:-NODE-1513-length-14562-cov-2.646462_pt1 | contig 14562 bp, 11 predicted proteins | sample MGYA00238166_ERZ767019 | MGnify/ENA primary metagenome ERZ767019 (study PRJEB28930, sample SAMN06266391) | marine metagenome | isolation source: Sea water from 250 m depth | place: Atlantic Ocean...
TTAAAAGATTTACGTCCAAGGGAGACGGCTATAGCTGTAGCGGTTATTATGTCCATGGCTTCTCTAGGAGCATCTGCGGGTCCGACACTTACTGGCTACTTACAGGAAACGATGGGAAGTTTGCCTGCCGCATTGAGGCTGGTAGCTCTTTCACCTTTAACGATAGTAGTTTCAGGGTTTCTTTTACCCAGTAATTCCAGATTCATAAATTCGTAGTTTGTTGGGGGTATGTTTTAAAATTCCTATTGGTATTTGTGAACAGTTGATGGTGACGTAAAATATTCTATTTGTGAAAATTGGACGTTAAGTATGGATAATCTGGCGATCTTAGAGTATCTTTTATAGGGCGCATTGCTAATTGTGGTAGAATGCGCATCTTTAAATGAGTAGGGCGCTTGGGAAGGTGTCCCATATAGTTCGGAGTGGAAGAATCGCGTGAATATCTATTGTGGAAATATTTCGTACAACACAGGTGAGGACGATCTCAGGGACCTCTTCGCACGGTACGGCGAGGTTACGGCTGTGCGTGTGATTACCGACAGAGACACAGGAAGGTCGAAAGGCTTTGGCTTTGTAGAAATGTCTGATGATGATCAGGCAAAAGAAGCCATAGGCGCCCTAGATGGGAACGACTTCATGGGTCGAGACATAAGGGTGAATGAGGCTAGACCTCGCGAACCTAGATAGCTTTCCGCACGTGCAGTAACCCTGCAGGTGCGAACCTCTTTTCAACTGATCCCCGCTCGGCTTTCACCTGAGTGTCTTCAGGGCGCGCCGGACGTTTCCTGTCCGCTGTGTGAACGTGTACAGGGGCTGAGCCTGTCGCCTTATGCAATCTGTGTGCCGGGGAGGTTTCTTACACCTTGGTGTATTTAGTTGAACGCCAATGCTACTTCGCATAAGCGTCTGGGGCTATCCCCATTAATAGCCCCAGACTTAAGATGATTACTTAGCGGGACTTTGTGACCGGGTTTGTAAACAAATGGGCAATGGACGACACTATTTGAAGTGTTCCCATGAGTATATAGACCGTCTTTGTTCCACTGATAAATAGATTCAACAGGGAACTTCCTGATTGGGCTTCCATGACTGCGTCGACGTCGGAGGAGAAGCCTCCAGCAATCATGGTCGTGGCGACGATTGCGGTCGCTATTGCAATTCCAGAGACGTTGGCAGAGTTTCTGGAAAGGTTAACTAGTGCTGATACCACGCCGTGATTGTTACCTCGTGCGGCACCGAATATACCTGCTGAATTTGGTGACATGAACAGGCCAGAACCACAGCTGAACGCTAGAATAGACAGCAGTACATAAGACACGGAAGTTTGCGCATTCATAAGACTCATCATGTAAAGCCCACTTCCACACAGGGCTAGACCCACAGTGGTGAAAACTCGCCTACCTATTTGGTCTGAAAAATGACCCGACAAGGGACCTAGAATGATTCGACTCACTGCATTAGGTATTAAAATGTAGGCTACTTGGGCCGGGGTAAAATTGAGGGCCGCTTGCAGGTAGAACGGGATTATGAAGCGAAATGAAGAAACACCTAGGAATGACACATAGTTAGAGCTTATTCCTATGGAGAAAACTCTGTCTTTGAATAGGGATAGGTCTAGTAACGGAGCGTCGGTTTTTGATTCATACCAGATAAAAAGCATCAAGGTGCTCAGACAAACAAGCAGTCCCGCTAAGATAGGGGGAGACGAGAAGCCGAGATGAGACCCATTCGAGAGGGTTAGCAGGAAGCTGAGCAGGAATGCCGTTGACAAGCTTGCGCCTATCCAATCGTATCTACGGGATCCTTTCCCTTTAGATTCTGCACTGAATTGCTCGGAGTCCAATAGGGTGGTTCCCGCCACAAAGGCTACTAAGCATAGGGGCACATTTATCCAGAATACCCAATGCCAACTAATGTAAGTTATAAGAATTCCACCTAATATCGGTCCGATCACCCCTCCTGTGCCGATGACGCTCCCGTGTGCTCCTAAGCCTTTACCTCTTTCTTTATCTGGGAAAACGGAAGTGACCATTGCCATGCCCGAAGCTTGGGTCATAGAGGCTCCTAGCCCCTGAAAGATCCGAAAGACGATCATTAGGAGGATAGGGCTCGATATCCCGAGAAGACCTGAAAACCAAGGAGAACTACCTGATAGGAGAGCCATTCCGCCGAAAAGTAGGACTCCCATCAAGTAGATTAATTTTCTACCAGCGATATCTGCAAGCCTACCCATGGGCAAAAGCATCACGCTTATAGTTAGGGATTCTGCGAGTATGATCCATTGTACGGTTGTCAGTGATAAAGCGAGGTCTTGCGCGATTGTTGGCAGCGCTATGGCCACACCGCCGTGATGAGTGACGTTTGTAATTGACCCTAGCCCAACGGCACCGAAAACTATCCATTTGTAATTGGGCGATCTTGAGATGTGTTTTATCACGTGCCTTGTCCTTCTCTATCAACTTGACAGTTAAATGATAGTTGATACTCCCTAGGCTACTTTAGGTATACTCCGAAATGAAATTAATTAAACTAGACCCGTTCATGAATTAGGGTAAGATCGGAACGCAATGGGAGGAATATGGATGATTGTGAGGCCTGTAAAAGCTACCGCCTCTGAGATATTGGTAGAGCAATTAGTAGCGTCCGGTGTCAAGTACGTTTTTTACAATCCAGGATCTAGGGAAGCTTTGTTCTTCGACGCTCTTCATGGTAATCCTAATATCAATGGGATACTGGCCTTGCACGAGGGTAGTGTGACTGCCATGGCTGGAGGGTACACACAAGTACATAGCGACCCTGCGGTTATGGTCGTCCATCTTGGTGCTGGCCTAGCTCAAAGTATGGGACAGCTGATCAATGTCTGGTTTGGGGGACTGCCTGTGGTCGTAATCACCTTTGCAGGGGACACTGGTAGTTGGGGTGATCGGATAAATTTGGACTTAAATCATTCATTTGGACCGGCCTCAATATCGGCTCCTATGGCGAAGGCAACTTGGACAGTGATCGAACCTGAGGGGTTACCGTCAGCAGTTGAAAGAGCTCTGAAGGTAGCTAGAACTCCTCCTCTCGGGCCTGTACATCTTGCGGTCTACGACAGGATGCTCGGTGGCCAACAAGTTTCGACAGACGTGATAGAAAGTGGAAGTAACGGTCTCCGGGCTGGGGTCGCCTCCAATATGGACCTTGTAGAGATACTCGATGCTCTAGATTCTGCCACGAGGCCCATGATATATGCCGGTGATGGGATCTGGAAGAGTGGAGGCGAAAAAATTGCCGCTGATCTTGCGACTCATTTTGGTGCCGCTATCGCGACTACTAATACCGATTACCGAGGCATATCAATCAAACACCCTCAGCATATGGGCACATTCGATGCAGCGTCGTCAAGGTACAATCCAGACTTTGTATTGTCTTTGGGATCCAGGCACGAGGGTGCGGGGAGAGCACAGGATTTCCTGCCATTTATGCGTTTAAGTGAAGGCAATTATAGACATTTTGCGTTGGGGTCGGATCTTGAATACTTGACTAACTACCCGGGTTTAGATCTTGGTTGTATTGGTGACGAGAAGGATGCTATATCAAGAATCCTAAAAATAGCTGATGTGGACTATCCCTTTGCCAAATATGATGATAGGAGAAATATCACGCTCTCAGGAGCGTTGAAATGGCGTGAGTCCCGTCGCAAGGCGATGATGCCTAGGTCGGAAGAAGGCCGGATTAGGCCCGGTGTTCTAATAGACGCTATTGACGATGCCATGGAGACCATGGGAGGTGGATATATCACCAATGAGCAAACCGCTGCCTCTCATGATGCAGTGTCACCCGGGATTTCCGAAAACAATAATGTTTATCTGAGAGGTGGAGGTGGTTCTGAAGGGTGGGGCGTCGGCGCCGCAATAGGTGCAAAACTGGCTGCCGGTGATAAGCCAGTCGTAGGGTTTGTTGGAGATGGCTCCCTTTATTATGCTGACTCAGGGTTATGGACGGCAGTGCATCACAACATACCACTTCTTTATATTATTACGAACAATGCATCTTATGGAATAGTCGCCGGCTTCTTAGGAGAAGCTGGCGGGCGTATGAGCGATACGGGCAAGTACGGCGGTGTTGTTCTGGAAGGAATCGACCCTGTCAAAATTGCTGACGCCTTCGGTATGGAGGGGGAGCGAATAAACGATGAAGCTCAAGTGGAAGAGGCGGTTAAAAGAGGCTTGAAGATAGTAAATGACGATAATCGTCCGTATCTGATGGAATTTACTTTACCCTCAGGGTTGCCGCCAGGGGGAGAAGCCGATCAGCAATATCTAATGAGATAATTATGGTGTTAGGAATCATGTTTTCCGTTTTGATGGTGGAAACTGACAGGTGTGCTTCGCCCCGAACCACTCGTATCGATGGTATGAGAGATAATCGTATAGCCCGTCGCGGACGGAGCGTGGAATTCGGTATAAGAATCTATGCAAATACTTCCCAATGAAGTGATTTTGTAATAGGTCCTCTATAATCGATATAAGAGCGTCGGATTTAAAAAACAGGCTTCCAGATCTGTAATATATGATGGTCCGTGGAAAGGAAGCCTGAGTGTGCCAACTATTGGAAGATCTGACTTTGGCTGGCAGTAGTCTGATGGCGGTGTCTGAATTGAGGTCGGCGAACTGAATTTTTTTTTGGTTGCTTTTATTTGTGAGATAACTGACCACATTTGAGCAGAGGCAACATAGGCCGTCAAAAAATACTATTTGCGATTCTTTTTCTTCTAGTAGGTTTTTGATATCTGTAGTACCTCAGCTGATGGGATGGTTACAGAAGTTGTGTAGTTTTATTGAAGACAAAAGGTGGTTGGTTCATGAGCATCAAGGTAGGCTTTAGGTGCCACGTAGCCTAGGATCTAAAGCGTCACGCAGAGCATCCCCAAATAAATTGAATCCGTAGACAGCTAGTGATAGTGCTAGTCCCGGCCAGATGGCCATCCACGGGGCTATGATGAAGTAGTCTCTAGCCGATCCCGAAAGCATTCCACCCCAAGAAGGGGTCGGTGGGGGAACTCCGAGACCAAGGAAGCTCAGAGATGCTTCGGTGAGGATCGCTATACCCAGTGCACTGGTTGCAATGATCAGCCATGGTGCAACACATTGGGGTGTTATATGCATCAACATAATGCGCAAATTGTTTGCCCCTATTGCCCTCGCGGCGTCAACATATTGAGATTCTTTTACTGATAAGGCTTGGGATCTAACGACGCGATTTGCGCGAGGAATTTGCACAATTCCTACTGCAATGATTATGTTAGTAAGAGACTGACCAAGAGCGGCTGTCACCGTGAGGGCGAGAATCAGAGTTGGTATTGACATAAGCGCGTCCATGATCCGTTGGATCACTTGGTCAACTTTGCCCCCATACCATGCGCTCACGACACCTAACACTCCACCCAGTCCGGAGCCAAATGCAACTGACAGGAAACCTACTTGAAGAGATATCCGTGCACCTATGGTCATTCGTGCCCACAAATCTCGACCCTTGTCATCGGTTCCCAACCAGAATTGGCTGTTCGGCGACTGTAGTTTGTTTCGGAGGCTCCAATCTAAAGGGTCGTGCAGGCTTACAACTTCCGCCAGTACGGCCATTACGCACATGACCACAATTATTATGATTCCCGCTGCACCCAAAGGTCGATGGATCAGAAAGGACAGGGAAGTCTTAATGAGCTTACTGCTCAAAGGGGAACTAGTTCGTGTTCTAGAAGTCATCTTTTGGTTGGTAGCCTGTCTTTTGTATAAAGGTTATTCCTATTGGTATCTCACTCTCGGATCGAACCATCCATATGAAAGATCAACCAATAAGTTAACCAGAATCACGCACATTGCAAGAAACAGGACCACTGATTGAACGATTGGAAAGTCTCTGGATAACATGCCTTCTAATATGAAGTTGCCTAGCCCTGGAAGCGAAAATACCCTCTCCATGACAACCGACCCTCCAAAGGAGAGAGCGGTGGTGATTCCAATCACCGTGATGACAGGGATAAAAGAGTTCTTAAGGGCGTGTCGAGTGGTAACCACGTATGCAGACAATCCTTTTGATTTCGCGGTGCGTATATAGTCTTGTCTAAGGACTTCCAGCATTGTGGAACGCATCATGCGCGACTTAGTTGCGGCGCTGATATAGCCTAACATTACAGCCGGCCAAAAATATTGCTGAAGGTTTTTTATCGGCTCCTCGGTGATATCATATTTTCCTAGATCAGGATTCCAATAGAAAAAATATGCTCCCCCTAGCAAAAACAACGTGGCTGTCCAAAATGATGGCAATGAGAGGCCAGCAAGAGAAATTATCCTGAGTGAGTAGTCTATCCAGCTGTCCTGCTTGAGTGCCATTAGAATACCTGCTGGAAGACCGATAAATATGGCAATTATTTGGGAAAATATAACTAGTTCTAATGTGACAGGGAACTTAAGCCGAAATTCTTCGAATACGTCTCTTTGTGTGAAAAGTGAAACTCCCCAATTTCCTCGCAGGTAATCGAATATCCAGTTGAAATATTGAATGTGAAGGGGAGCGTTAAGTCCGAGAGACTGTCTTATTTCTTGTAGTTGTTCTTCAGTGATATTGCTGGCTTCTCCTCCAGAGTTTGCCTCTGCAATCATGACAGCGACATCACCGGGAGCTATCCTAAGAAGCGCGAAGACGAGTATGGAGACCAAAAACAGTGTCAGAATACCGTATAAAATTCGGCGTGCGATGTATTGCTTCATACGACTAGGTTAACCTGTGACACCATCTTAATTATTTGTAGCTTGGTAACATCGCAATCTAGACGGTCGCTTGTAAAATTGTCCTTCAGTAGGGATCCCTCGACAGAGAACTTATTTTTATGATGCTTCTCGTCGGGGATCCTATTGAAGGACTAGTTTCTATCTAACCACAATCTCTCCCACTGTGCCCATTTATTCTGCGAGGGATGTGGGTATAAGGTCCATCCTTTAATTTCGTTTGACCAAGCGGGGAAAATGTAAGTCCACGGGAAGGGTATTGAGAACATCGCCTCTGTTGCGAGTATCCTTTCTATGTCGTGGACTATCTCTACCCTCTTGGCTACGTCCAACTCCCTGGATTGTCTACCTACGAGGTCCACCAATTTGGCTGTCAACTCAGGTTCAGCCTCTTCCCGGCCAGTGCCTCGGTAATACCAGGACTCCCGTTCTTTGATTAAATGAATCATGTAGAAATCGTCCGGGTCAGCTACGTTCGTCAGTACCTTAGATCCGTAGTGCACGTCGTATTGGCTCCCCCGACCTCTATCTCCTTGTACTGCGCTTTCCACAGACGATATGGTTACCTCCACCCCAAGGTTTCTCTTCATCTGGTCCTGGAAGTATTCACATCCGTCTATGTACATCTGGGCACCCTGTGCCATGCATTCGACGGAGAATCGAATCCCTGATCCGAGCGCTTCGTCTAGAAGTCTGTTCGCCTCTGCGATGTCATCTATTTTGCCCTGTCCCCTACGCCATCCCGGCATCTCTCCAAGCTCCTCGTCCGGTAGTGCCCAGATACTGCCGGGCGGCATCCATAGAGTGTGTCGATGCACCCCTGAGATTCCAGCAGCCATATTGAAGTCGACCCAATCGTCTCTATCCAAAGCCAGGTGCATGGCCATTCGGATATTTCTATCGTTGAACGGCTCCCGAAGACTGTTAATTTGTATTCCTTTACCCCATGAGTGTAACGTGGGTTGTATCGTGAATTTGTCTTTGAAACGTGCTTGGATTTGTTCCACGTGGGCTGGAAGAAGGGAAGCGCTGCCTTCCCCGTAGTAGTCAACTTGTTTTGTAATTAGAGCAGAGAATCTTGCCGTTGCATCAGTGATGATAAATTGGTCCATTCCTTCGATGAGAGGTAATCCTTCTCTCCAGTAGTCAGGGTTTGCTCGGATTTTTGATTGTACGTCAACCTCAAACTCGTGAGGTACGAAGGCTCCCGTCCCGGTCCCATACAGGTAAGTCTCAGGGGTAGTTTGGTCCAGAAAATTTTCCTGAGGATCGGTTGTGTTGTAGTGATTGAGATACCAGTCGATGAAATCCTTGTCCATATTGTGAGGCATCCCAAGGGCACCGGCGAATTGCGGTATAGTCCTGGCCAAGGCCTCTTCAAACGTTACTTTGAAAGTGTAGTCGTCTACACAAGATGAACCAGACATGTGGTTTAAGGCGGCCCTGGGACCGGAGTGTAAAATACCTTCTGGAGGATTGACAGCAAAGTCCAAGCTAGCCTGGGCGTCTTCGCAGGTGAAAGAATCACCTGAAACCTGATCCATTATCTCTGCTGGGAGGTTTGAGTTGCGTTGAAAGGTGATTCCTTCCCGCAATTTGAAAACCACTGTCAACCCGCCGTCCTGTACTTCCCATGTCTCGGCGAGATCTCCCTCAATCTGGCCTCCTAGGCCTTTCCATGGATCGTAGCGAAGTAATGCGTTGTAAGTCGGTAGGAACTGAGGTCCTTCAAAACTGTGACCATAGTTTGGGTCATGGCCGTCCAATTTATGAGAGGCACCATACCTCATGATACCGCCCTTCTTAGGCTCTCGCCACGCGGCCTTATATCCTGGACCCTCCAGATAGGTTTGCATCCAGGTAACATCGGCGGATTTAGCAACCGGAGTTGGTACGGCAGTGGGTTTCGCCTTTGGAACGGAGGGAACAGCCAACGCTAGCTGAGGTGCGGCTGGCGCGGCTGCCGCGGGAATGGCTGGAGCAGCAGGTGCTGCAATATCGGATGCCGCAGCTGGCGCGGCTGCCGGTGCCGGTGCTGGTGCCATAGGTGCAGATGCCTCTTGAGCGGCGCATGCAAAAAAAGCACATATAACCGTCGAAAGGCTAATAACCATCAGGATGCTAATAAGTTTCATCTCATTTCTCCCTTATTAACTAGGCAGACCATTTTGTGAGTTGCCAGGCTTGGACCCGGTAATTCGGCTGTGCATAAAAGTGGCAGCCGTGTAACGTTTCTTTGGTCTCCATTATGGGATAGGTCAGGGTTTTCATCCACACGTGCTACCAAATAACCGTTGTGACGATTACTCGAGATGTAATCTTTCTATTCGCCAATGACTCAAGGTAAATTGTCAGTCTATACTATTAGATTGGCGGAACGATAGCGCTTAAGAGAGGTAAGGTCAATGAATCTTCTGTTCCCTGACCAGGAAGACCGGACTTACAACGGTAAATTACGTCGGATTAATTGGGATAGATAGTTAACTATAGGCATTTAATTTGCTATTTCTTACTGTGTCATAAATGTTGAAAATTTGTTCCGTTTGTGGAACGGAGAATGAAAGCGATTCCAGGTTCTGTAGAAATTGCTGGACGCCTACGCGCTGTGCTCAGAAGTTGACTACGGAGCAGGTGGCGGGTTCAAAACGGGATGAATTTACAAGGCGTTCTCGTTTAAGCAATTTGCGATTGATCATTTCAGGGTTAGTTTTGATGGCCTTAATAGGGTTTTTTTTGTTCCAGTATTCTATTAGAGGTATGAAAACGCCTGCTACCTCGATAGGCTCACATATTGAAAATGGATCGTGGCCTATGCACCTTGGGGGGCCCTCTCTAGCAAGCCAAGCATCGCGGATTGAGGGAAATGGGCAACTATGGAATAGGATCGCTTGGACTTTCGAAACGTCGATGCCCATTTCGTCATCGCCCGCCGTTGTTGATGGCATTCTGTACATCACGACAGAAGACCGCCGTGTGCTCGCTCTCGGCTCAGATACGGGCGACCATGTCTGGGAATTCAACACTAATTCTCCGTCCGACTCCACACCTTCGGTGGCAGGTGCGTTGGTGTTTGTAGCCCTTCGTGAAGGAAGACTTGTGGCTCTGGATAAAGTTGATGGGTCTCTAGTGTGGGATTTCCATTCTACTGAACCGTTTTTCTCTTCTACGACGGTCTATGATGGAATTTTGTATGTCGGATCAGGTGATAGGACTTTTTATGCTTTTGATGCTGTAACTGGGGAAATTCTATGGACCCATGATGTAGGGAGCAGGATTATGACGACCCCTTCCGTCAATGAAGAAGTAGTCGCTTTCATTGCTCAAGATAATATGGTCAGAGTTCTTGACGCAAGGACCGGCAAACTTAGGCTTGACTATCCCATTGGAACTTCCAATGGGAGTCCTTCATTGGAAGGTAACAGGCTATTCTTTTCTGATTTCAACGGGTCGCTGAGAGCGATAGATTGGACGCAAGTTCAGAAGCCAATGGAAAAGATAGCACGTAGGATTCGGTTGCAAATGTTTATATGGGGGTTTCAGAGCAAGGCTCCTGTTCTAAAGGGTACGGTATGGAGATTTAGGCGGCCATCTGAAAGTTTTCAAGGGACTCCCTCTATATCAGGCGGAGCGGTATATGTACCATCTTCACGAGGTAATGTTTATAAAATCTCGTCTTCTGAGGGAAGGCTTGTTTGGATATATTCTATGAATAGTCGGGTTACCAACCAGCCCACTGTCCACAGAGATGTCATCTATGTGGCTGACGACTTTGGAAAAATTCATGGAGTTTCTGTGTTAACAGGGGAGGTTGTGTGGAAATTAACGCTGGCAGGGACGAAAACTTCGTCAGTAGTTGTAGCGGGGGAGACAATGTTTGTGGTTACCAATGTCGCTGGCAAAGGTGTGCTTCACGCCATAAAATGAAGCGAAAAGCAGGTAGGAAACAATAGTAGATATGTTTAGAAAATTATGATGATGAGAGATGATGTTTTAATTGCGATTTCTGAAGGCAGGTCACTTCAAGGCTATGACCTGTCTGGAGTGGACTTGTCACGTGCGAATCTTGGAGGAGCAGATTTAGCCGGAGCCTGTCTAACAAAATGTGATTTATCCCGTTCCTATCTTCGTGGTGCGAGGTTGGAGGGAGCTGACTTAGAAGCGGCTGTGATGGTTAGAGCTAACTTGACCATTACGAATATGAAAGGAGTGAATCTGAAAAGGGCTAATTTGGAGGGGAGCAACTTGAGTGGTGCGGCGTCTAATTCTGGCCAAAGTACTTCTCGTGTCATAGGTGCTGACCTACATAGCGCGGACTTAAGAGGTGCAAATTTAAGAAGCACCATTTTGGTGAGGGTGAGATTTAACTATGCAGATCTTCGTGGTGCGGATTTTTCAGGAGCCAACATAACTAGGGTATCGCTACAAGGTGCCTTGTTTGATGAGGGAGCTTTCGATAATACGGTAAGTGTGTGAAGTCGTGTGAAGTCGTGGACAGCAAGTTGTCTCCTAGACTCCGGTAAAAGGGATTCCTTGACCGTGATTTGGAACATACGGTGATTCGACTCGATCGAAGAGAATAAAATTTCACTTAGTCAATCGCGGGATATAAAATCTTGGGAGGCCAATGAAAGAAAAATGTTCAAATCGTGAATCAACCGGGAAGAATTGTAAGAACTAAATCTGGTTTTGAAGTCTCAATAAAATCGATTATTCTATACTCTAATTACGGTGGATTTGTTTAAGGCTTGGGCTAATTGCTTTATGTGAGGTTTCTAAAGGGTAGTCATACATTTAAACAAAACTTGCCAGCGTAAGAATCCTGGCGCAAGGTCGAGGAAAGGTATCCTATGTTGGAAAGGCTATTTAATTTTGGTTCAAAAGGGGAAGGGCAGCAAGCTTTTGAACTGGTAATAGTGGGATTGGGTAATCCTGGACCAGAGTACTCTTTAACGAGGCATAATGCTGGTTTCTGGCTAATCGATCGAATTGCTGATCAGATGGGAATCAAAATCCGCAGGCTGCATAAGACCGTTCACGGTGGGGAAGGGAAATTAGGGGAATCCTCAATAGCGTTAGCAAGGCCTCGGACGTTTGTAAATAAGAGTGGTGATGCGGTCAGATATCTTTTGGTGAGGTATCAAATTCCGCCAGAGAAACTTCTGATAGCGTACGATGATATTCATATACCTGTAGGCAAATTGCGGCTGCGGTCAGGGGGGAGTGCCGGAGGACATAACGGGATGAAGTCTGTCATTTCTGCTGTCAACACAACCGAATTTCCCAGAATTAGGATAGGTGTGGGGGAGCCGTCGGAGGGAGAGGACCAAATAGGCTATGTGCTAGGTCGACCTGAACCAACAGACAAACAATTGATTGCTGATTCTATTGATACGGGGATTAGTGCTATAACTCTTATGCTGAACACGGGAATAGACGGTGCTATGAGTGAATTTAACGGATAAATCTCTGTTTGCGCTTGTGGTTATAGCATTTATTCTGCTGCCTAGATTCGTTTCTTGCCAGCCATGGCAGGCTGCATCTCCAAATTCTTTTAATTTGCCCGACACAGTCTCCGAAGATGCCGCAAATACTCATGGAACCTGGAGCGAAGTGATGGTCAATCCCGATCCCACCATTTATGAGCTAAATGTGCCAGCAGCCCTTGATGACACTCCTCCTGACCGCGATTTGGTGGATCTCGCCAGAAGGTACAGATTTGGCGAGGCTCCTGAAGTGCGACTTGAATATATGGGACATAGCAGTTTACCTAAGGCCGTGGGCTTTATTGAGAAATTTATCGCTGTGAATCCCAAGACGGCTGAATCATACGAGCTTGAGGCCGAACTTGTACTTGTTTCTCAAAATACTTACTGGTATGTCGATAGGTCTATTGATCTCACTGAAGGAGTTTTCAATGACGCAGCAGTAAAATGGGAGGAAAAGATACGACCTCAACTCGTCCGGGTATTTGGTGACATAAATTCGCCTGGGTTGGACGGAGATCCAAGACTTACGGTTTTGAATACTTCCCTTGAAGGTGCCGCCGGGTACTTCAGCAGTCAAGATACTCACCCTAGGTGGGTCCATCCCTCTAGCAACGAACGGGAAATGATATTCATGGACCCTTTGAAGCTTTCTCCCGACAGCGCAGAATATTTATCGGTGTTGGCGCATGAGTTCCAACATGTTGTTCATGATAATTGGGATAAAGGGGAGGATTCATGGGTCAATGAAGGACTGTCCGAAGTAGCTGCAACTGTAGCTGGTTTTCAAAGCCCCTTTATTCGTCACTTTCTGTCCAAGCCGTCAGCCTCTCTTGTGAACTGGCCGGACGAGCTGGCTATGACTCCGTTCAATTATGGTGCTGCGGCCCTTTTTTTTCTTTTTGCCGCGGGAAGAAATGGTGGCTTGGATTCACTGAGTGAATTGGTGGTAATTCAAAAAGATGGAATCGAAGGGGTAGATGAATGGCTAAAGGATAAGGGAAGTAGTTTTAAGTCGGAATTTAAAGATTGGGTGGTGGCGAATTACCTAGATATAGAAAGTGGGCGATACTCGTATCCGGTCACAGTGCGAAATAGGGTTTTTCATATTGCAAAAATTGATACATCAACCTATGAGGTTGCTCAGTTTGGTTCGCGTTACTTTGAGCTTCCGATACCAGATGTAGATGAAGTGGAACCAATAAAGTTTTGGTTTGATGGGAATGAAAAAGTTGATCAACTTGCGAGAAATTGCGAGAGCAAGTGTTGGTGGTCAAATCGCGGGGATTCAATTAACACCTCATTGACTTTGAAACTGGTTTTAAACGGAGAGAATGATTTGAATGCCACCTTTGATATGGCTTATGACATTGAGGAGAACTGGGATTATGTTTATATGTCAGTTTCGTCAGATGGTGGGGAGACTTGGCAAACCTTAGAAGGAGAGCAGACAACCGATTTTAATCCATCTGGTTCCAGCTATGGGCATGGGTACACTGGGTCAAGCGATTGGAGAAACTTTTCAGTTGATCTCGGAAAGTTCTCTCATGAAGAGGTACTAGTACGCTTCGAATATGTAACTGATGATGCAGTGAACCTTGACGGAATGGTACTAGGAAAATTTGAAATTCCTGAGACCGGAATTTCATTAGAGGCAGGGGATGAAGCTTGGGTATCTTCTGGGTTTGTCTTGATTGGGGAACCGATCGACCAATTGTTTATCGTTCGTATTGTGGAGACACTTGCAGATGGCGGATTTCAAATTCGTGAAGTTAAATTGGACGAACAAAATATGGGTTACTTTGAGGTCAGACACCGTGATGGACAACAAATAGAGAAAGCTACTTTGATAGTGGCTGGTGCAACCGAAAATAGCACCCAACCGGGGATTTTTAAGATCTTGGCAGGATTTTCTGATAGATGAAGATACTTGATCTCCGGTTTCTGTGGTACGGTGCTGATTTTCCTCGAAGTAGAGTGACTATGGATGCATATAGATTACCGTCATAAAAGTTAGCCTGGTTAGATAAGGGTGAGTTTTGGGGAATACACGCAAAGCGATAATTCGAAGTTCGAAGTATAAGTGGGGGTATTCCTCAGTGGATGCGTAGCATTGTTGACAGGTTTGCGTCCAGATTTTCAGAAGAAGTGAAAGCTTTTAGTAAACAAGTAAGTCAAAGACTATTCCTCTCTGATATACTTTCAGCCTAGGTTAGTGAGCTGTGTCTGGTATCGAATATCGTTCCAGATTTTAGCTTCGCATTGGAACCTGGGCCTTGCGTATAATGTGGGTAACAAGTGGGTGTGCT
>ENA-UPTF01001514-UPTF01001514.1-marine-metagenome-genome-assembly--contig:-NODE-1514-length-14557-cov-2.947169_pt1 | contig 14557 bp, 16 predicted proteins | sample MGYA00238166_ERZ767019 | MGnify/ENA primary metagenome ERZ767019 (study PRJEB28930, sample SAMN06266391) | marine metagenome | isolation source: Sea water from 250 m depth | place: Atlantic Ocean...
AAATTTATAAAACTAAAATGATTAAAATATCATGGATAATCTAACAAATGAATTCAAAACAAAAACAGCAATTGTAACCGGTGGAAGTAGAGGGATTGGAAAAGAAATTTGCCTACAATTCGCAAAACAAGGTTCAAATATAATATTTAATTATGCCAGGCATCACAAACAAGCTAAAGAAACACAAGATGAAATTTTAAAACTTGGTGTTGAGTGTGATGTAATAAAGTGTAATTTAAATGAAGAAGAACAAATAACTAATTTCTTTAAAAAAATTAAATCAAAATATAATAAAATCGATTTTCTAATTAACAATGCAGCATCAGGTGTTCAAAAATTAGCTTCCGAACTTGAAACCAAGCATTGGGACTGGACATTAAACATAAATGCAAAAGCTCCCTGGCTATGCTCTATAGAAGCATCAAAACTCATGAAAAATGGTGGTTCAATAATTAATATTTCAAGTTTAGGTTCAAAAAAAGTTTTACCATATTATTTCTCAGTAGGAACATCAAAAGCCGCTCTAGAAGCAATAACCAAATATCTGGCGGTAGAACTATCAGATAAAAACATAAATGTTAACGCAATATCAGCAGGATTGGTAGAAACAGATGCTTTAAAAAGCTTTCCAAATAAAAAAAACATGATATCAAACTCTTTAAATAACCCTTCAGGGAGATCTTTAACTAAAACAGATATTTCAAATTTAGTAATTTTTCTTTGTAGCAAGAAATCTGAAATGATCAAAGGGCAAACTATAGTGATAGATGGAGGTTACAATCTAATCTAAATATAAACTTTAATCTCACTGCCCGCATTATTAATGAAATTAAAATCAGACTCACTATCTTTAATAAAACTTTTCCTTATATAAGCCAATTTATAATCCCCATTGTAAAAATCTGATGAAGTATAAGATGTAATATTGCCAATATGCTTATTTTCATTAATCAATTCTGAATTGACTTCAGTATCACTTTTTATTAATACTAATCTATTTTTAACTTTAGAATAAGTATCCAATCTCGCTATTACTTCCTGTCCAATATAGCATCCTTTATTAAAGTTAATATATTTTTTCAGTCCCGCTTCAAGAGGGTTATAATTTTCATTAATTTCTGTAGGATATCCAGCCAAATTATTTACTATTCTATAATTATTAAATTCATCATCATTCAAATAATTTACAAATTCAAAATTACCATTATTTTTCTTCAATAATTTCAGGACATAATCAATGTCTTCTTTTGAAGCATAAATTTCATAATGACCAAAATCAAAATAATTTTTATTTACTACTAATAGCTTAATTCTGCCATAAAGAGGTTTGTTTAAAGCTATAAACATAGATTTGCCTTCTGACAAAGACATATCAATACCAAAAATAGAATTAATAAATGGGATAGAATTTTCACCCATAATCATAATTTTAGATTGATAATCTTTTTCATCAAGGTTAATTTCAACTTCTTCTCCAAATGTATAAAAATCTATCCATTCTAAAACTTTATTTAATGACTCTGCAGAACAACCTAATATAATTTGATCTTCTAAATTCAATATACTTAAAATTTCAATCATCCTTCCCTTTGGGGACACTAACAAAGAATATGCATGTTCCATGGATTTTAAACTTTTAAGATCATTGGTGGTTAATCTATCCAATAAATCTATACTATCCTTGCCTTTTACAGAAATAAACTTATAGTTTGAAGGAGTGTATATTCTTACATTTGAATTTAATTCAGCTAAATTCATAGATAATTATACCGAGAATGAAGTACCACAACCACAGGTTGTTTTAGCATTTGGGTTATGAAAAACAAAACCTTTACCATTTAATCCGCCTTGATATTCCAAAGTAGTTCCAGCCAGGAAGATATATGATTTTTTATCAACATAAAGTTCCATACCATTCTCACTAATTACTTTTTCATTATTGGTAGGATTTTCTGCTAATTCCAAAACATAAGTCAATCCAGAACATCCCCCACCTTTCACAGCAACTCTTAAATTAGTTTTATTTTTACCTTCAAGTTCTCCAAAGCTTCTAATATGATTAACAGCATCAGATGTAATCTTTATTGTTAAAGATCCAGAATTGTCTCTTTGGGCAGATGGTTTATTCATCATAATTATCAATTATTAATATATATATTATTATTATACTTATAAATCTGTATTATTCCAAAAATATATTATAATAATATATATAATGAGGTGATTGGACGATCGCTATTTTTAATAGAGGAAAGTCCGAGCTCCAATGGGAAAGGTGCCAGTTAACGGCTGGTCAAGGTGACTTGAAGGAAAGTGCCACAGAAAATATACCGCTATTAATAATAGTAAGGGTGAAAAGGTGAGGTAAGAGCTCACCGCTTTATTGGTAACAATAAAGGCATGGCAAACCCCACCTGGTGAAAGATCATATAGAAAGGAAATGGATTCTCCCATATCCAAGTACTTTGGGTAGATCGCTTGAGCTTATTGGTAACAATAAGCCTAGATAGATGATCGTCGGTGTATAACACTACAGAACTCGGCTTATAAATCACCTCATTAAATCTAGATTTACATAAATTCCAATTTCAACTTTTGGTTCTGTGCCTGATGCATTAATGAACCAGATGAAATACCATCTACACCATTAATCATATATGCAGATAAATTTTCCAAAGTAACTCCACCGGAGATTTCAATAAATATGTTTTTACTTTTAGCGCGAATAATATCAACACATATTTTTGCATATTCTGGTTCCATATTATCTAATAAAATTGCATCAACTTTATATTTAAGCAATTCTGTTAACTGAGATTTATTATCTACTTCTACTTGAATAGGCAATTCCGAATCATAATCTCTTATAATTTTATAAAAATCATTTTTTGAAGCAATCCAATGATTATCTTTAATTAACAATCCTGAAGATAAATCTAATCTATGATTGTAACCTCCTCCAACTTTAACAGCATATTTTTCAAAAAGTCTTAACCCTGGAGTTGTTTTACGAGTATCTAAAATTTTAATACCGCTAGATTCAGTTATGTTTACATATTTTTTTGTTAAAGTGGCAATGCCTGATAATCTTTGTAATAAATTTAGAAGTATTCTTTCCAATTTCAACAATTGCCTTGCATTTCCATCAATTTGTGCTATTTTCTGGCCCTTTTTTAATTCAGTCCCATCCTTTGCGAAAATACTAATTTTAAAATCATCATCCAATGCATTTAAAATTTGTTCACCAGCAAATATACATTCATCCTCACAAACAAATAAAGCTGAAGTGTTTTTGTTATTATCAACTGTTAATTGTGTTGTAGGATCTCCATTTGGAGAGTCTTCTGAAAGGAATTGATCTAATTTAGATAAAATATAATTTTTACCTATAATATTAATTTGTTCATATAAGGGTTTATTCATATATTTTTTATCAACAAAATTTATTTAAAAGCATTATAAACAAGTTATCAATTTTTGCCCTAGATTAATTAATATTAAATGGGCATAATTAATTTTAATTTAGTAAATAATTCATAATTACATAATAATGAAAATTAAAGAACCACTCATTTCATGTGATACTGTTGTAGCATTACCTAATTCAACTTCTAATAACACAACTATATTCGGGAAAAATTCTGATCGCCCTAAGCTAGAATGCCAACCCTTAGTACAAAAACCAAGAACAAAAAATGAAAATAAATATACTGAGTGCCAATTTATAAAAATTCCATCAACTGAAATATCTTATGCTCATGTAGGATCAAAACCTTTTTGGTGCTGGGGTTATGAACATGGTTTTAATGAATATCAGGTTGTAATAGGTAATGAAGGTTTAGGAACTCATATCCCATCATCATCTTCTCCAAAATTAATTGGAATGGAAATTGTTAGATTAGGCTTAGAAAGATCTAAAAGTGCAAAAGAAGCTGTCAAAATTATAACCGATTTGATTTCTACATTTGGGCAAGGTGTATTTGAAAATAATCAAAATATAAGAACATATGATAATGGCTATTTAATAGCTGATCCTAAAGAAGCATATATTATTGAAACTGCAGGCCATGAATGGGTGGTAAAAAAAGTAGAAGATACTGAGGGGATCAGTAATATACATTCGATTGAATCAAACTGGGATAATATATCAGATACCGCGATCAATACTGCAAAATCATTAAACTTGCACATTGACTCACCAAAATTAAATTTTGCAAAAACATTTTGTGATTATGATTCAAGATATGATGGAAGAGGTGAGTTCAGAAGATTAAGGTCATGTACATATCTTCAAAATTTAAAAAATAAAATAAATTTAAAAGAAATTATATTCATCTTAAAAGATCATGGTGATGGCCAAAAAGATAACATATCCCAAAGTTTCTTAGATACAAGAACAATATGTACGCATTATCCTGACCCTGAATCTGATGGGAACACTGCAGCTTCTTTAGTTTCAGAATTACATTCTGATAATAGTCAATTAGATATTCATTGGACTTCAATGTATTCTCCTTGTCTAGGAATTTTCATACCTATGTTTATAGAAGGAGAAATCCCTAAAATCTTGTCTATAGGAAATAAAAATTATGATCTTGAAAGTCCCTGGTGGTCATTTAGATCTATTGAAGAGTTATGCAGAACAGAAGGCATACTAGATAACAAAAAAGCTTCTGAAATTAGAAAAATTTGGGAACCAATTCAAAATGAATTTTACAAATCTGCAAAATTAATTGCGCGAGATGCCAATAAATTAAAGCAAGAAAATAAATTAAAACAAATGAAGGAAGAATTAACGCAATATATGCTTAAAAATACAAATACTGTACTGAATACTTTAAACGAACTAGTAAAATCAAAATCTCAAATATCCTAAAAATATACATATGTATTTTATACAAAATGCAACTATAGGTCTGGCTTCAAAATCACCTAGAAGAATTGAACTATTGAAATTATTAGGTATAAATTTTGACATAATAACTAATAATAATGCAGAGCTTAAGCCAAATAAGAATGAACTTCCAAAATCATACTCAATAAAAACCAGCAATGATAAATTGAAAAAAATAAATACTGACAATAAAGAGTTTATAATTGCTGCAGATACAATAATTGCTTTTCAAAACCGAATTTTCGGTAAACCAATAAATTCGAATAATGCTTTTGAAATGTTATCTAAATTTTCAAATAATTTGCATGAAGTTATAACTACAATTTCTATTCTCAATACAAAAACAGGTGATATTAAATACAACACCAAAATTACAAAAGTACATTTTAAAAATTGGAATCAAAAAAATATTGAATATTACATAAACAATTTTGATATTAAAGACAAAGCCGGAGCATACGCTATACAAGATGGAATAAACTCTCCTGTTCAAAAAATTCACGGATGTACACTAAATGTAATAGGGTTGCCCATTTGCAATTTAATCGAATTATTACTTCAATTTAAAATTATTAAATTAAGTAAAAAAATCAAAAACAGCGAATTGTGCAAGATTATAAATATATGGCAGGAGCGAGAGGGCTCGAACCCCTGACCCTTGGTTTTGGAGACCAATGCTCTACCAACTGAGCTACGCTCCTATCTCCTTCAGTAATACTAATTATCCAATCCATTAATGTACTTAAATGGCACATTAGCTACTGATAAAGCCATATATTTACAATTTGAAAGAATATTCTAGCATATCCCTTAGCTCAAGCCGATTGGCTTTAAGGGTTATTATTTATTTATATCTGATATCTCAGGAGAGTTTTACCTGAATTTTCGAGCGAGCTTAGCTTGTATAGATGAGTTGAAGATATTACGAGCAATAATAAAAAGAGCTAGAAATTAGATAGGCATTTACGATTACGTGAGCATCACTAATTAATGACACCTATCAGCATTTGCAACAATCAACTCCTAGCTCCGCCTTGTACAAATACACTATATCAGTAATAACATTACAATGTTTGTTAGTCTGCAAGTATGTATTGTGATTACCTTAATAGTTAATGAGCTATCAAAAAACCATAAGATATATTTCTGACCATAGAAAATTACATACTTACAGATTAAGTATTATATCAATTTGCATAATTATAAAAACTACTTAAGACATTAAATGAGGTTCAATTAATTCTATTCTTATTCCACCAGGTGCAGATATATAACCTATTTTCATACCGCTAGGTACAGTAATCGGACCTTCTTTATGCACAGCTCCCATATTAACAAGTCTTTTGATATCAGCATCTATATCATCAGTATCAAAGCCAAAATGCTCTAATCCATAATGAGGGTCATCATCTGCAGAATTCAACTCTTCTCCATCTCTGGTTCCAGATATAAAAATCCGCATACCACCTTCAGCTTTAGTTTCTATGAATCGATCTCCAAATGTCCTTACTCTATCGGATATTATTTCAACATTAAAAGCTTTGACAAACCAATCAGCAGTTAATTTTGGATCTTCTGATTTTAAATGAATGTGATTTACGATATATGGCATTATAATTCTCTGTAATAATAATTAAATTTAATTTTCATGGAATTTCAATAGCAATTGCAACTGCCTCACCACCGCCATTACAAGCTGATGCTATCCCACGTTTTCCCTTATTGTTTCTGAGAGCATAAATAAGTGTTATCAAAATCCTTGCCGCACTAGCTCCAATCGGATGTCCCAAAGCGCAAGCTCCACCATGAATATTTAATTTTTTATGATCTATTTCCAAATCTGTCATTGCAGCCATAGTTACACACGCAAATGCTTCATTAATTTCATATAAATCAACTAAATCCTTATTCCAGTTTAATTCTTTCTGTAATTTATCAATAGCTCCTATATTTGCTGTAGTAAACCATTCAGGTTCTTGTGAATGTCTTTTATGCCCACGTATAATTGCCAACGGTTTTAATCCTCGGCTTTCAGCCTCATCACCAGACATTATAATCAGTGATGCAGCCCCGTCAGAAATAGAAGATGAACTTGCCGCAGTTACAGTGCCATTTTTATCAAACGCTGGTCTCATTGATGGAATTTTATCAATATCACATTTCTCGGGTTCTTCATCTTTGGAAATTGTTGTAGTATCTCTTCTTGTTTTTACGACAACAGGTTCAATTTCATCATCAAATAATCCTGATTTTTGCGCTCTTAAAGATCTATTCACTGATTCAATGGAAAATAAATCCTGATCTTCCCTAGTAAACCCATATTTTTTTGATGTTTGTTCAGCAAAATATCCCATTAAATGCTGATCATAAGGATTTTGCAAGCCATCATAAAACATATGATCAATAACTTCACCAGATCCCATTCTATATCCCTGCCTGGCATTTGGCATCAGGTATGGAGACATAGTCATAGATTCCATACCTCCAGCCAAAACTATATTAGCTGTACCTGCCTTTATCATATCGTTACCTATTAAAATACTTTGCAAACCAGAGCTACATACTTTATTAACGGTTATAGCTCCTGTATCTACAGATAATCCTGAAGCTATAGAAACTTGTCTTGCCGGTGCCTGACCTAATCCTGCAGTTAAAACACAACCTATTATAGCTTCATCAATTTCATTTGGATCAATAGATATTTGCTCTATAACTGATTTGGTTACCACAGTAGATAATTCAACAGCTGTTGTATTATTAAATACACCTTGGAAAGATCCTATTGGTGTTCTTTTTGCTGCCACTATTACAATTTCATTATTCATTTTATTTTTAATATAAATTCTAAATATCATTATTATATATCAGGATTATAAGATTATATGACAAAATCGTAATGTATAATTATCCAATGGAATTATTGAAAATACTAAAAGATAATGGATACAGAATTACTCAATCAAGAAAATTAATTTGCGATGTATTAGAAAAAAACATCCACTTCCATTTTAGTGCAAAAGAATTAACTTTATTAGTAAATAAAAAATCTAAAATAAACATTGACCAAACAACGATATACAGGACATTGGACGCACTTGAAGAATTAGGATTACTTCAGCATTCTCACATACCGCATAAACCTGCAATATATTATTTAAATAATGCAAATCAAAATGTCCATTTAATATGCGAATCTTGTGACAAAATAGTCGATATTTCGGAACAATCAGTCAATTCAATAAATTCTATATTAAAACAAAATTCAAATTTTAATAGCATAAATAATAATTTTGTATACGTAGGTGTATGTAACGAATGCTTATAGTTATTGCAATCGACTTGCAATAACTATAAAATAATTCATTATTCCTATATATATGAAGATGACAGTATTATTAGATCTTATACCAACCTACCCTTTTAACTTAGAATCTCTTCCGGATTCTAAGTGGATGACTATGCTTTTCCTTGGCATTGCTATGGGATTCAGGCATGCAACCGATGCTGATCACGTAGTAGCAGTATCGACCATTGTTTCTGAATCTAAAAACATATGGAAAGGTTTTTGGATTGGAGCTTCATGGGGTTTAGGACATAGCATCCCACTATTACTACTTGGTGTAATTATTCTAAATGTAAGAGGATTAATGAATAATTATGAAGATATTGCTCATTATTTTGAATTTGCTGTTGCTTTGATGTTAATAATTTTAGGTATACAAGCGCTAATAATTTCAATTAAAAATAAAGATTTGATAAGTCAATATTTCAATAACATATACAAATTTTTAAAATTGCCAAAATTCAAAATCCCACATAATCACCCCTATGACTCTAATGAAAATAAAAAAGGTTCAAGATTTGCGTTTTCAAAACCTCAATTCAGGCCAAAATCATTTGTGATAGGGATTATCCATAGCCTTGCTGGAAGTAGTGCAGTAATGCTAATTTTACTTCCCTCAATTAATAATTTTTTAAAAGGAATACTTTATATCCTTATGTTTGGGTTTGGAACTATTTTATCTATGTCAATCATGACACTTTTACTATCATTTCCATTTACAATTGGCAATAAAAACATAAATCTCACCAAAATCTTAAGTGCTTTTGCAGGCGTATTAAGTATTGGATTAGGTATATTACTTGGATCAGATATAATTTTTAATACAGAATTTATTTGGTATTAAAAATTACTTTACTATCAGCATTTTCTTCTGAAATAGGATTCAAAATTGACATTAACTACACTCCTATTAAAATGATGTATGATTAACATTTAATAAATATATTCTAATAAATAAAACTCATCATATGAATATAGATTATGACAATTCATCTATTTCAAAATTAATTGATTATTTCAAACAGGAAGAAATATCTATTTCAGAAGTTGTTAACAAAAACAAAACAGATATAGAAAAATTAATCAGTCAATGCACAGAAAGAATAATAAATCAAAATAATATTTTCCTTTTAGGTGCAGGTACTAGCGGAAGATTAGCTGTAATAGAAGCAGCTGAATTATACCCAACTTATAGTGACTCCACATTCAAAGGGATAATAGCAGGAAACTCAAAAGCTATGAAACATTCAGTTGAGGGTTCTGAAGATTCTGTAACTGAATCAATAAATACATTAAATAAAGAAAATATAAATTGTAATGATTTAGTAATTGGAATAAGTTCAAGCGGGACAACTCCTTACACAGTTTCAGCATTAGATTATTGTAAATCAAACAATATACAAACTGCCTTTATTTCAAATAAAACCAATCATAAATACGATATTAATATCAATTTAGGAGTTGATAATGAAAAGATTCTTGATTCTACCAGGATGTTGTCTGGAACACTCACAAAACAGCTTTTAAATATAATTACTTCTATATCCATGATCAAATCAGGAAAAACTTATAAAAATCTTATGATTTCAGTTAAACCTTTAAATAATAAATTAATTAACAGATCAATAAAAATTATTTCTGAAATTACTAGTTTAAATACAAAACAATCAGAAAAATTGTTTTACAAATCAGGTAAAAACATAAAAGTTGCCATTGTGTCATATCTGCAAAATATATCATTCATCGAAGCTGAAAAACTGCTCGATCAAAACAAAGGATTTTTGAATAGGATTATCTAAATCATGGAAAGCATAAATGTAATAGGATTAATGACCGGAACTTCATGCGATGGGATGGATTTATCTTTAGTAAATTGTAAAAAAAACAATAATTCTATAGATGGGAAAACTATAAAAAATCATTATGTGAAATATCCTGTTTCACTCACTAAAAAGTTATTAAAATCATATATTTCAAGTCCTCCTGAATTGGCCAAAACTCATATGCAGCTTGGACAATTCTGGTCAGAAAAAATCAGTGAATGGGTAAAAGAAAATAATCTTCAATATGATTTAATAGGAATTCATGGGCAGACCGTTTTTCATGATGGAGGACAATCTACATTGCAAATCGGAGAACCTCTTTATATATCAAAAAGTCTTAAAGTTCCTGTAATTTATAATTTTCGAACAAAAGATATTATCAATAAGGGACAAGGTGCGCCTTTAATGCCAGTTGTAGATAGATGGTTATTTAAAAATGAATCAAAAGATATTATCACACTGAATATAGGCGGCATATCTAACATAACTATTATAGATAAAAACAAAAATATTCTTGGATTTGACACAGGCCCAGGGATGTCATTATTAGATATATATTGCCTTAAATATCTTAACTTACCTTATGATAATAATGGCTCCATTTCATTAAAAGGTAAAATCAATAAAAATATTATTCAAGAATGGATTCGGGAACATGATTTCATATTATCTAAACCTCCCAAAAGTACCGGAAAAGAATTATATGGGGAAAAATGGTTAAACGATCATTTCAAATCCCCTGAAAAAATTGATCACAAAAATAATCTTGCAAATCTGTCATACTTTACTGCAAAATCAATTGCATTAAATATTCAAAAATTCCATAAAGAAAAACATAAAAAACAAACTCCCATTTACATTTCTGGCGGGGGAATAAAAAACAAATCTACAATAGTGAATTTAAATAAATTATTACTTAATTATGATGTCTTATCAATTAGTGATATGGGCATTGATCCTTTATTCAAAGAATCGTTTGCTTTTGCTTTGTTAGCTGCTTCGAATTATTTCGATTTAAAAATAGATACTAAAGATATCACTGGAGCAGAAAAACCATATATTATTGGAGAAATTTCAAAATGGAGATAAATTGAGGATATCTAAATTTCTTGCCTCAAAAAATATAGGTTCTAGAAAAGACATAGAAAAATTTATTTTAGAAAGAAGAATTTCATTAAACGGAATGACTGTAACAACTCCAATAACCTTTGTCGAAGAAGGAGATCAAATATATTTAGATAATAAATTGATAAATACAAAACTAAAATTTGAAATTTTAAAATACTATAAACCAATTGGTTTTATTACATCTCATAAAAAACAAGATAAGAGACCCATAATATTTGAAAATTTACCTGATAAATACAAAAATTATAAAACAGCAGGACGTTTAGATTACAATTCTGAAGGGTTATTAATACTTTCTTCAGATGGCGAAGTTACAAGAGAATTAGAATTGCCAAAAAATAAATTTGAAAGAAAATATGAAGTTATAATTACTGGAAATTTCAAGAGAGACAATTTGCAATCGATAAGTTCAGGTGTGAAAATCAAAAATGTATTATACAAACCATTTAAATATTCTATAAAATCAAACAAGAAAAACTCTGTAATATTAGAACTAATACTTATGGAAGGTAAAAACAGAGAAATAAGAAAGTTAATGGAACATATAAAATTAAAAGTTAAAAAACTAAAAAGAATAGAATATGGTCCTTTTAAATTAAATGACTTAAAGCCAGGTGAAATTCATTCTGCAACAAAATCTGAAATAAAAAAATATTTAAATAATAAAAAAATATGATAAATTTATTTGACAAAGAAGAATTACAAAAAGGAATTAATTATCTTGCTGTAAATCACCCGGTCATTTCTAAGTTAAAAAATAAATATGGTGAACCAAATTTTGATAGAGGAACAACAGGAGTTTTTCATTCTTTAATCAGATCTATAATTTCACAGCAAATAAGTACAAAAGCAGCTAGCAGTGTACATACAAAATTTAAAGATTTATTCCCGGGGAATAATTTTAATTCCGACGATATCCTTTTAACAAAAGATTCAAAATTAAAATCCGCAGGATTATCACATCAGAAAATAAAATACATAAAAGCAACAGCAGAATATTTTAAATCTACACATTATACAAATAAAGATTTTGAACAAATGACAAATAAAGAAATCGAAAAAGAACTTATTCAAATTAAAGGAATAGGTCCCTGGACCATTGATATGATTCTTATATTTACTCTTGGTAGGGCTGATATATTTCCTATAGGTGATTTGGGTGTTAGGAATGGATTTAAAATACTATTTAAAAAAAATGCTACAGAAAAGCAAATGATAACAAAAGCTAATCAATGGAAACCATATAGAACCATTATGTCATGGTATTTATGGAGAGTTGTTGATGGTTCATGGGAAAGCATGAATTAATTTTTTTTATAGTTGAATCACCTCTACTGAAGAGCAGGGGTTGACAAAACATTTCGAAATATAGTATAATATCTTCACGTCAGCTTAAATCAGCTGGCTTTTTTTTTGGAATTTTTATTTCCTCATACTTTCCATAAGTACATTAATATGTTCCTGATTTGGAGAAGTATTCCATTTATTCTTAATTTCACCTTTATCATTAATTAAATATGTTGAAGGAATAGTAGTGTTTCTAAACAATATAGAAAAATCCCTACCAATCTTAGTTTCAGTACTTAAGGAATAAATTAATACTTTTTCTTGATTCAAATAAGATTCTAACTTTCTCACGGAAGGTTTTGATTTTACACATTCAGCTCACCAGTCAGCGTATAGATAGATTAATGTATAAGGTGAATTTTGTATTATTTCTTGTTTATCTAAAGTTCCGTATTTTTCTGTTAAATTTGATTCAAGATTTAAAATTCTCTTAGAAGCTTTATTAGAAGCCGATTGTAATTTCGATTTTTTTTGGCTTTCGGAATACTCTGACAAATTTATAAGACTATGCATCTGGGAATTTGGATTTTGATTCTTATCTAAAATTTCATTTTGAGTATTCTCATCTGAAATGACATTAGTACAAGATACAAAAAGTAATGGAAATAGAGTGATATAGAAATAAAGTTTCAAAAACTCGCCCGAGGTAAAAATAAAATTAATATCAGTTATTATAAACTTAAAGGCTGGCAGTTATAACCACCAGCCTCTATCAAAGGAGGATTTATTGAAATGTAAAAAACCATTTTAAACTTAACAAATAATTGTTGAGAGATTATGAAGAAGTGTAATCATAGTAATCATTCCCCATTCGTTTGTTCTGCAATTGTATATATTCACTGATAGAATAATTTGGTTTATGATTATTTATTACTTCATTAATTTTCATGTCATCCGGCCAAAGCAAATCTATTATTGTTGTAGCCATAGCTTTAGCTGGGTTAATTACGGATTTTTCATAATCTTTTATAAAATAATTGTTCCCGTGCCCAGTACCTTCAGCACCACCACTACGAGGATGAATAATCGGTAATATTTGACTCAAATCGCCCATATCCGTGGAACCTCCTGATTGATCTTCAGGATGAACAATCACATTCTTTTTCCCCACAATATTTTCTGCATTGTTCAAATAAAGATTGTTCATTTGCTTATTTTGTAACATTGGTAAATTTCCTGCTATAGATCTTATTCTTACTTTTGCCCCCATTGCCATGGCTCCAGCTTTAATAGATCTATCAATTTTTGTATTTATTTTATTTACAACATCAATTGTTCTTCCACGTATTCTCCATTCTAACTTGGCAATCGAAGGAATAGAATTTACAGAAGTTCCTCCTGCAGTCAAAATTCCATGCACACGGACCTTATCTTTATCTTCAAATGATTCGCGTTGTGAATCCATTGCCATCATAGCAATGTTTGCGGCTTTTAAAGCATTAATACCATCTTGCGGAGCACCTGCTGCATGTGAAGCTAATCCGAAAAATTCAACATATTTCACAAGATGACCTAAAGAAGTTCCGCCTACTGCCAAATCACCGTCCGATTCTTTGCTAGTGGCATGGCTTAACATAGCAGCATCAATATCATCAAAAGAACCCAATCTTATAAGTTCTTGTTTGCCAGAAATAAATCCCAATTTACCTTCATCAATTAAATTTATCCTGAATTCATTTTCGATTGTTTCTTCTGCTGGGACAGCAAATAGAACAACATTTCCATTCAAAAATTCATTAACTTTACTGTTAATTAATCCGAGCCCAACTCCAAACATAGAACCTAATTGACAATTATGACCACACGCATGAACGGCATCAGTTTTTTTATCAGCTAAAGGATGATCTTTTACTATCAATCCATCAAGTTCTCCTATTACAGCAATAGTTGGGCCAGGAGATTTACCAATTATTGGAGCTGATTTTACACCTGTAATAGCATGTCCGTCTGTGAAATTTAAATTTAGATCTGAAAATATTTTTTTAACTTTTTCTGCGGTTTTAACTTCTCTGTAACCAGTTT
>ENA-UPTF01001516-UPTF01001516.1-marine-metagenome-genome-assembly--contig:-NODE-1516-length-14532-cov-2.717745_pt1 | contig 14532 bp, 11 predicted proteins | sample MGYA00238166_ERZ767019 | MGnify/ENA primary metagenome ERZ767019 (study PRJEB28930, sample SAMN06266391) | marine metagenome | isolation source: Sea water from 250 m depth | place: Atlantic Ocean...
AGCAGTTCGACGATTTCCTTGTGACCGTAAGCCGCCGCATAAAGCAAAGGGGTCCCACCATCATCAGACTTCGCATTCACATTAGTACCAGCAGCCAAGTGTTGTTTGACGGCTTCGATGTCACCTTTTGCGGCAACATGAATGGATAATACTGCACCTCTTTTACCGCCGTGTTTGCGAAGGAAGTTGGCAGTTTCGGTTTTTTTACGCTGGATGGCCTGATCTAGCGGTGTAAGGCTATTTTCATCCTTCGCATTCACATCCGCACCTTTGGCGATGAGTAGTTCAGCGATTTCCTTACGACCAGAACGAGCCGCCTGATGCAAAGGAGTCATATCCCGCTTATTGTTCGCATTCACATCCGCACCTGCGGCAATTAGGATTTCGGTGATTTCCTTGTGATCGTAAATAGTCGCAAAATGCAAAGGGGTATATCCACCCTGCATCTTCACATCCAAATCCGCACCAGCAGCAATCGCTTGTTTTACCCTTTCAATTTTTTCCGTTTCTTTGGACCCTTTCCGCACAGCATCAATTAGCGCACGATCTGCTTTTGGGTTTGCTGGTTTAATATCCTGCGCTTGGCAGTACGCAGTTGGTCCAGCAGATTGTGTTTCTGGTGGAGGAGATGACTCTTGCGCCTCCACACACACCACCAGAAGCACGGCTGCGATTGTTGTGATTAGGAGGTGTTTCATTTGTCTTTGGCTTTCAATACTGTACCCGTCTTGTCGATACGCCGTTTGTCGCTGAATCGTCGATTCAAGCCAGGCCAAGGAGTTCGCGGGCATGGAGGGAGATAGGTTTTTTTTGCATAGCGATTGAAGAATAGACGTCCAAATTTGTTGAGTCAAGTGGTCCATCCCTGCTCTAGGTAAGCGCGGGATGGTCGGATACACGGAGCGGCCTACCTTCACGATGGGATTGTTCACCCAACTCCGAGAGGATGAAACTCATCCGAACATCTTCGTGGGTCACGGGCAAGGGATTCCCCTCACGCAAGCAGTCACCGAAGACCACCAATTCTTGCCGGTACGCCTCCCGGTAGCGGGTTGGGAACGAGTGCTCAATCGTCGGGCGTAATAAGCCCTCACCGCTCGACAGTACTGTGGAAACCGGCGATCGGTTCTCGGCCTGCAACATTCCATTGCTACCAAATACCTCGATCCGCTGGTCGTATCCGTAGGACGAAAACCGATTCACGTCGATACTGGCAATCATACCGCCGTCGTACTTGAGTGCGACGAGAACGTTGTCCAGGTCACCCAGTGTGCCGATTCCCTCCACAAAACTGCTGCCGACTGAGTAAATTTCCACCGGATCCTGGCCGGTGATGAAGCGCAGCATGTCAAAGTCGTGGACGATGCAGTCGTGAAAGATGCCATGTGATGTCTTGATGTAATCCATGGTTGGCAGCGGCGAGTCGCGGGAGGTAACGCGCAGCATCTGAAGCACGCCGACCTGGCCCTCCTTCACTCCACGTGCCAGGCCGGAGAAGGATGGGTCGAACCGGCGGTTGAAGCCGACGAACAGTGGCAACTCATTGCGCTTAGCCAAGCCGAAACAGCTATCGATTTCCTCAAGGCTGCTGCCAAGCGGTTTCTCGGTGAAGACCGCCTTGCCAGCCTCGAGCGCTGCTAGGATTTGACCATAATGCTCGTGCGTTGGAGACGCGACGATCACCGCATCAACATCCTCTTGGCCAAGCGGTCCATCGACATCGGTCGCATAGTTGCACTCCAATTCCTTGGCCAAGCGCTTGGCCAAGGATTCGTCCACGTCAACCACACACCGCAGGCTGATTCCCGGTATCGACTGGATGCTCTGAATATGAAACTTCCCCGCCCGGCCAAGACCAAGCAGCGCGATGTTCAAGTTATCTGATATAGCCATATAAGAAAGTTACTCTTGTTTGTTCACCTCAGTTTCCACGCGCGTTTTGACGCCGTGTGTTGGAACAAAGCAAATCAATAGTAGTAGGTTGTGCTTCCTCCGTGGGCACCATACGCCCGTTTCTTGACCTGATGACGGTTATGAATCACGAGGCTGCCATCTGCCATGCCTACAGGTTGATCCGGGGCAAGCGAGAAGGAGAAGAAGGCCTGCCATTGGCTCCCGCGTTAAATGCGCCCATGTGTCCGACATCCCAAACAACGCTTCCAGCACTGTCACTGATGCGGTGGGTGATGAAGGCTCGGTCACTATCGCACTCTGAATCGTTTTTTGGCCACGCTCTCTCCCCATTGAAATATTTCGGCATGTAAAAATTGGCCAGCCACATATAGGTCACGTAAACATGAGCTGCGGGCCTTTGCGGTTTAAGATTCATGCCGGTGTCCCAGCCGCCGTATCCTCCGGGTTCTCCGCCGGCCGGATGGGCATAGGTCGGCCATTTATCTCCAAAAGACTTGGAAGTGATGGGGCAGATTAAAACCCAGCGGTTGGGCACGTAGGTGCCGCGCATGACATCGACAACGCTGGCTTTGTTGCCGTTCCAACGATGATAATCCGGGCTGATCTGGTTGGCACGTTTTGGAAACCTCCCGTTGTTGTCGGCGCTGTACATCACCTGCGAGAGGTATTGCTGTTTGATGTTGTTGATGCAGACGGTTCGTTTGCCAGAATATTGTGCCTTGGCCAGGGCGGGCAGCAGTAGGGCGGCCAAAATGGCGATAATGGCGATCACCACTAGCAACTCAATCAATGTAAAGCCTAGGCTTGGTTTCAATTTCATTTCCCTTCAGCTTTCAATTCTTCACCCGTCTTGCCGCCGTGTTTGCGGAGGAGGTCGGCGATTTCATCTTTGGCATAGGATGGCGGTGTTTTGCCATAATCACCATAATTATCCTTCGCATTCACATCCACACCGGCTGCGATTGTTGTGATTAGGAAGTGTTTCACTGGGGACTAATCAATTGGTATGTCGTTTGCTCTTTGTAGCTTTTAGAGAGCCGATTTTCGAGGAGAATCTTAACAAGTATGCAAAAAGGTTGGCATGTAATAATCTTGAAATTCAGTATTCAATCTTGTACGGAATCCTGTGTGTCTACTCCCGCCATTTCCTAGTTCATAATGTCGATAGCAAGAATCTTAAAAATCCTTTTTATTGCGTTGTTAGTTTGGAGTTACTCCAACGACGGTCACTGTCTAGGCAGGCCCAATATTGTAATAATCATGGCAGACGACATGGGTTATGGCGATGCCGGGTGCTTTGGAGGAAAACATATCCAAACGCCAAACATAGACCGTCTTGCTGTCGAGGGTATGCGTTTCACCCAATGCTACGCCGGTTCCACGGTTTGTGCACCGTCGCGGAGTGTGTTGATGACCGGGCTTCACACCGGGCACACACGAGTGCGCGGCAACTTCGGCAAGGGCGGAGTCAAAGGCCTAGGAGGTGGGAAAGGGAGAGTCCCACTACGTACCGAAGATATCACGGTTGCCGAGGTGTTGAAGGGGGCCGGGTACTCGACCGGCATTACCGGCAAATGGGGATTGGGCGAACCGGTAACGGAGGGCACTCCGAACCGACAGGGGTTCGATGAATGGTTCGGCTACTTGAATCAACGCCGAGCGCATTCGTTCTACCCGACATTCATTTGGCTGAACGAAGGTCGCTTTGATTTACCCGGCAACGCGAATGGCAAACAACAGCAATATACTCACGATTTATTCACCGGCTTTGCGCTCAGCTTCATCCGCAAAAACCAGAGGAAACCTTTCTTCCTTTATCTGCCGTACACGGTGCCGCATGCCCGATTTGAAATCCCGGACCTCGGCTCGTATGAAAATAAAAAGTGGCCGGAACAGGCCAAGGTCTACGCGGCAATGATCACCCGGATGGATGATCACATTGGTAAAATAATGGCGCTTCTTAAAGAGTTGGAGATAGACAAAAAAACGATCGTGTTTTTCTGCAGCGACAACGGTGCGGCGGATCGTTATGACGGTCTTTTTGATAGCAGCGGCCCTCTTCGTGGAGCGAAACGAGCCATGTATGAAGGCGGATTACGGACGCCAATGATCGCCCGTTGGCCAGGCCGCATACCGGTGAACACAGTTAGCGATACCATTTGGTCGTTTGCTGATTTTCTTCCAACTTCTGCTGCTCTTGCCGGGGTCAAGCCACCAAAAGGGTTGGATGGCATTAGTGTCTTGCCCGCGCTACTTGATCAAACGCATCAAATCAACGATCGTTTTTTGTATTGGGAATTCTTTGAGCGCGGTTTTCAACAGGCTGCCCGTTGGAGAAATTGGAAAGTGGTGCGTCCGAAAAAAGGGGCCGATCTGGAACTGTACAACTTGGCCAAGGACATCGGCGAAAAGAAGGATGTCGCCAACTTGAATCCAAAGATTGTTTCTATTTTTGAGCGCTTCTTAAAAACGGCTCGAACGGAGTCGGAAGATTGGCCACTAAAGTAAGCCTATTTCGCCCTCGAACGACTGCTTCGTCCAAAGCACCGCGTAGCCGTTGGTCGTATCAATCGTCATTGCTTCATCACTATTTGTGACCTTCGCCTTAACTCCATCCAAAAACCATAGCTTCTTCCAATCACCAACGCATTCGTCAGTAAAGACTTCCTTCCAAGTTTGTGTTTGTATTCTTTGAAATTCGGAGTCGTTTTTTTTCTCAGCATTTGCCGGATGAATAACAATTAACGGGCAAAAGAGAATCGATTTAAGGAGGATATGTGTTGGGTTCAAAAATTTCATTTGAAATGACAAGAGGTTCTTGTTTTTCGGACGCGCTGAACAAGGCTCCCACGTGCGAATTGATTTGGGCAAGTTAATCTTTTCTGGTGGTAGAGAATGAAGTTTCTACGCTTTGAGAATTATCTGTACTTGCACTTTTTTTGTTTATGTAAAATAAAGCCGTTACACCGTTGAAATGTTGAAAAGACGATTTTTTCAGAGTGGTTTTAGAGTGAACTTATTTTCCACTGTAAATGTTCCAACCATATTTTTGATCACATCATTAATGGGTTATGCCGCGGATGGGTTCATTCATCCCGGGTTGCTCCATAGCAGGGAGGATATTGCCCGGATGAAGGAGGCGGTTGCTAAAAAGCGGGGGCCGATTTACGAGGGGTTCAAGGTTTTGGAGCAAAGTGCCAACGCCAAGGCGAGCTACAAAATGCGGGGTCCGGTTGAGGAATGGGGGCGCGCGCCTAACATCAATACCGGCATCGCTCAAAGTGATGCCAAGGCGGCTTATCAAAACTCGCTCATGTGGGCAATTACCGGCAAACAAGCCCATGCCGACAAGGCGATCGAAATTCTGAACGCTTGGGCTCGCACCTTGAAAAAAGTGAGTGGTATCGACGGTGTACTTGCGTCTGGATTGCAGGGTTTTAAGTTTGCCAATGCGGCTGAGATTCTGCGTTACACCGATTCCGGTTGGACTGAGAGTGAGGCCAAGCGCTGCGAGAAATCCTTTGTGGAGGCATGGCATCCGACGATCAAGCACTACGCTTATTTCGCAAACGGAAATTGGGAAACGGCGGCACTACAAACCAACATGGCGATTGCAGTGTTTTGCAATGATCGAGAACGATTTGAGGAGACGGTGCGATACGCCGTGAACGGAGCCGGCAACGGTAGCATCCCGCACATGATCGTCTACCCGACCGGCCAATGTCAGGAGACAACTCGCGCCCAACACTACGCTCAACTTGGCCTTGGCCTACTTGGGGGCGCCGCCGAAGTCGCTTGGAACCAAGGTGTTGACCTTTATGGCTGGGGCGGCAATCGCATTCTGAAAGGCTTCGAGTATACCGCTAAATACGGCCTCGGCGAAGAGGTGCCGTACCAGCATTACCTTGATCGCACAGGCAAATATGGATTCGGAGGTCGCCACAAAAACTATGATAAAATCTCCACTGTCAGTCGCGGTGGCTTTTGGCCCATCTTCGAACGATCTTACCATCATTATGCAAATCGCCGAGGTGTTCCGGCACCCTATTCAGCGAAGGTGGCTGAAATGAAGCGGCCGGAAAACCACAATCGAGATCATGTCGGGCTGGGTACGCTCGTGCATTGGCGGCCGCAACTGACACAAGGCAAAGCAAACCAAGCTCCCGGCACCCCAGCGGGGCTCGTTGCGCGGACTACCGATCAGGGAATCAACCTCACGTGGGTAAAGTCGATCGATCCGGTAAGTTGCACCGATGCGGAAAATTATTCGATTCACCGTGCCATCAAATCCGGTGGGCCGTACCAAGCAATCGCCGAAAAAGTCTCTGCACCTGAATTTCACGACACAGACTTACAGCGCGGTGGCCTTTATTTCTATCTTGTCAAAGCGGCGAATAAAGCAGGCGTCAGCGCTGCTTCCGCCGAACTCCCAGCCAGCGCGGCATTGCCTGGCCCTTGGCTGAGCAAGGACATCGGCAATGTTGGAATTTCCGGGTTCACCGAGTTCAACGGCAAAAACTTCACGCTCGAAGGCGAAGGCAGAGATATTAATGGAGAAAGTGACAAATTTCATTTCGCTTTCGCTCCCTTCACCGGCGAAGGAACCATCACCGCGCGTATTATTCGTCCCATGAGTTCGCAATGGACCAAGCCCGGCGTGATGATGCGTGAAAGCCTCGACGCTGATTCACGCCATGCATCCGTTTTGCTATTGCCACATTGGAGCGGTGCCTTGGTCGTTCGAACGGAAAGTGGAGGCAAAACAACCACCCATGGCGAGAGGCAATTAGGCGAAAAACATATCATTAAAAAGAACCGACTTAGCACCCCTTACTGGGTTCGACTTATCCGTTTCCGGGACCGGTTCACGGGGTATATGTCGCCCGACGGATTTCATTGGAAGGAACTCGGTTCCGTTGAAATCCCAATGAGTCGAAAGTTTTACATCGGGCTGCCAGCCTGTTCTCAACTCGAAAAAGTCACCACAACTGTCACTTACGACAACGTCAGCATTCCCACCTGGCGGATGACCGACGGCGACAGAATCATCACCGCCCGTCCCGAACCGCGCTGGCACAAGTCCGCTTGGCTGGAGCGGCACAACTCTATGAACAAACGAGTCAAGAAAGGGAATATCGACCTTCTCTTGATTGGCGACTCGATTACCCACTGGTGGGATAAAGCCGGCAAAAAAGTCTGGGATCAATACTATGCCAATCGCGATGCCGTAAATTTAGCGATTAGCGGCGACCGCACCGAACACGTTTTATGGCGGCTCGAACACGGCAACATCGACGGCATCTCACCTAAGCTGGCGGTACTAATGATAGGTACCAACAACCACATGAGCAGTCCGCCCGAAGTCACCGCCCGCGATATCCGGTTGATCGTCAATCAACTCAGGACAAAACTGCCGCAAACCAAGGTTCTTGTCTTGGCAATCTTCCCACGTGGCGCAGGAGACGACGACGGAGCAAGGCGGATTAACATGACAGTCAATGAACTCATCGCAGACATCGGCGATGGCAAAATGGTGCATTACCTAAACATCAACGAAGCATTTCTTAACGATCGCAGACTCCGCCATAATCTCATCCCAGACGGCACACACCCGAACGAAAAGGGCTACGCTGCTTGGGCCGAAGCCATGGAACCCACCCTCGCAAAACTGCTGGGCGAAGAGCCGATTATTCCAGTTGACTAATGTGCCTCGATTAGCCAAGTGCTAAACCAAGGCCATGACACGATTTGGGCCACCTGACCCATCTTTAATTTTGGGTTGTCCGACAACCACGGTCGCTCCCACGGCGGGGACATCGTCCAGATTGTTGACGTTCTCAATGCCCCATCTTTCGTCTCCAAGCCAAGCGTAGTGAACATCGTTTTCCGGTGAATGCAAATTGTCGAAAGAAAACGTATCCACCGCAATGGAAACGACATCCCGTTCCTTCTTGATAAACTCAATCGCATCAATGTGAAATGCAGGCTGACGATGTTCTCCTTTGCCGTTGAGACTTTTGAATTTGGGAGTGTTCACATGTTTTGCCCAACCGCTATTCATCGCGAGGCATGCGCGTTTTGGGATCGGCCCGTGTTTGCTTTCCCAAGCATTGATATCTTCAAGTGTCAGCAAAGCCAAGGGGTCCGACGTAGACTTGGCTTTTATATCGATCACCGCCAATGGCAAAACCAAATCCGCCGCAGGGATTTGATCCACGGTACTTCCCTCAGAAAAATGACTAGGCGCATCCATGTGAGTCCCGACATGTTCCCAATAGGAAACCTTATTTAGATTAATTTTAACCTCCTCATATTTCATAATGCGCTCCACTTCCACTATCGCAGGAGGTGAAAAAGTTTTCGTTCCAAAGGTCTTTTCCACCCCCGGAATAAACCACGCCGGAAAATCCGGATGAAGAGTATGACTTAGATCGACCACCCTGGAAAAGGTCACAGGCTTGTGGGTTTTGTTTTTACTTTTTGGTTTTGCAGCGGTCACTTGCCCCATGGACGCAAGAACTCCAGCTGCTCCAAAACTTTGAAGAAGGTTTCTTCGGGAAATCCTCTTGCGAACATTTTCAATTACGTTAGGTGAGCACATGATCGTGTTTATTTTAAGTTTTATATGAAACTGCTTGGGAAGCTGATTAAATTAAGCAAACTTTGGCAAGATTAATGATTCGGATAGTAGGTAGGTTTCCGAAAAAGCTTTGATTTAAATTTTACAGCCGCTTCTGCACATACCATGTGTTGCATTCCGCTTTGAAGTGGAGCTTATTTATTTCAATTCTTCACAGGTCTTGCCGCAGTGGATTACGCAACAGAGCGGCAATATCTTTTCCAGTCACCGCGCAATGCATGGGAGTCCATCTATACTTTCTCTTTGCATTCTAATAGTCGAGATTCCTAAAGTATAAGGGTAACAACGTGTTGATATAATCATCGCTCCAGGGTGCACACTCATTCGGATAACCTTCCATGGAGCGCCAGCCCGCTGCACGTAGTGCGGAGACATCGTCGCCCTTGCGACGGAGAACGCAGTAGAGCGCATTATCCTGGAACGGTTTAAGGACCTCGTTGCTCTCATACGATCCCTTGCCCAGAGCTTCCCATTGTTCTGCACTAGTCGACTTGAGGACCGCTGCAAGGTCATAATAGCGGTTGGTGATGTGAAAGACTAGGGTACCTTGGGGGGCCAGTTTTTTTTTGTAGAGAGAGAGGGCCTCCCTTGTAAGCAAGTGAGTCGGAATGGCGTCGCTGCTGAAAGCATCCACCAGGATGGTGTCATAGGAGTCGTTCGGAGCCTGCTTCAACTTAAGGCGAGCATCACCAGTCACAATCTTTTTGTCAGCTTTACAGTCATCCCAATAGGTGAAATGTTTTTTTGCAATATCCACAATAACAGGATCCAGCTCATAAAAAGTTAAGCTATCCTTTTCATTAAAATAAGCTGCACAGGTTCCTACACCTAATCCAATTATGGCTACATTGCGCGTTTTCTTAGCGTCGCCGAGTATATCCTTAAGTGGTCCTTCACTGTGGTAGTAAGAGGTGGGATATTTCTGCGTTATGGGATGCATTATCTGGAAACCGTGAACGGTTGAGCCGTGCCAGAGAATACGCAGGAATGGTTCTGGGCCATACCCTTCCTCGGATATATTAGGAAATATTTTCTGCGGGTCCAACGGGCGATCAGCCACCCGATAGATTCCGTAGTAGTTGCGTTGTTGGTGGATGACTTCATCCTCCTTGGAGAGGTCGTTCGGACTTGAGACGACGAACTTGCCGAGCCTGTGGTCGAACTCGACGTAGCTGATGAGAAATGAGAGGGCGAGAGCGACACTGGCACCCAGGCTGGAGAGAATAGGGTGCCTCCGCAAGGCACCTACCAGATCGCCCTTGCGGAGGTTAAGAATGGTTAGCACGAAGACCCCTAGAATAATGGGATATTCGGCCAAACTAATGAACCAAATGGGGGCAACTAGGCTGACAGCCATGCTGCCCATCCAGCCACCGAGGGCGATCGCTAGGTAGAAAATTGTCAACTGATCGGAAGGAGGACGCAGTCGGTGCAATTCGCCGTGCCCAACCATCGCCAGCGCAAAGAGGGCAACCAAGTGCACTGCGAATACCCAAAGATTTCCGCTATCGACAAAATATAGGCAGGAGAGTCCACACACTACAGCCGCAGGCCAAAAGGCGTGAAGTAAGCTTGGGGGGATCCATTGCTTCCGTCCGAACGTGAATACATAGCTGAGCAGGTAGAGGATCAAGGGTAGGACCCACACCAGGGGCACCGAACCCAGTTCGAGAGTAAAGACGTTGGAGACGGCTAGCATAAAGGCCGAGGGGAGGGCACTTAGAAGGAGCCAACTGACTAGGGTACTTGTCTTGATATCTCTTGAAGTGCGAGTAGCCGGGTCAACCTTCTCTGGGTGTGAGGACGCCATTCGCCAGCAGCGCCAGGCCAGCACGGCATAGACCAAATATCCCACGTACCAAAGGCTCCGCTGGACGCTGAGACCGAAGAGAGGCTCGCACAGGGCGATGTAAGCTATGAGGGCCAAGAGGGAGCCTGCGTTGGAACTGGCGTATAGAGGGTAAGGGGAACTGCCGTCGGTGTCACTGCGGGTGAACCAGGATTGGGCGATCACGCTGGTGGTGGCCAGGATTCCAAAGGGGAGGGCTATGTGGAGGGTTAGCTGAAAGAGGAGAGACCAGGCCGGGTCACCATCGCCAGGGGGAGCAAGGCCGATCCAGTTCACCAGTGGGAGCCACACCAGGGGAGCCACCACGAGTGCCAGATGCCATCCTCCTAGGCGCTTGGCAAAGATGTGGCAGTACAGATAGCCGAAAAAGAGAATTCCCTGGAAAAAAGTGAGGGTCGTCGACCATACGTGGAAGGAACCCCCGTAGAGGGGAAGCACCATCCGTGCGACCAAAGGCTCCATCGTGAAGAGGAGACAAGCACCTAGGAATACAAAACAATGCAATTTCAAGCTAATGGACATACTTAACTAATAGTAATTTTCTTTTTCACAGTGAAAGACCATTGAAAAGCGACTATTTAACTCCAGATTGCAATTCAGCTCGCTTTTTGCCGCCATGTTGGCGCAGCAGATCGGCGGTTTCCTTGTGCCCAGCCTTCACCGCATAATCGAGGGCAGTTTTTCCGCTCAAAGCTGTGGCATTCACATTTGCCCCGTTTACCAAAAGAAGTTCAACAATTTCCTTTTGGCCTGAACCAGATGCACCATGCAGGGGTACCCATCCACCCTCATCCTTGGTATTTGAATCGAAGCCACCAGACAGATGCAGCTTGACCGCTTCAATGTTTCCCGTTCTGGCAGCCTCCCAAAGTGAAACCTCTGGAGTTTTTAATTTGGCTGTTGGTTTGTCTACCGGCAATTCCGGGCGTGCCTCTTTGACAGCGGGTTCAACCGGCTCCGGCGCCAGGTGCACTGGTGTCTCGGCAACGGGCTTGGCGGCTTTCTCCACAGTGGGTGGTTGCGGCTTACTGCATCCCACCAACAAGATGGCTGCAAGCACTGCTGTCAGCCTAATTGTCATCCCTGGATGATTGATGTTCATCGCTGCCAACTGTTTTAGCCAATTATAATCGCGGACCCATTGCTTATTTCCGTTAAGAGGTTTCGCTTGCATTGGTATGTATTTTTTATTTTAAGATTTTCGGCGGGCAACGACGAAGGCGTTGAACATGATGTAGCGCCACGGGCCGAGGTTGAGTGCAATGTCGATCGGTTTGGCGACATGGCGGTCAGTGCACTCGACGCGTAGCACGTCGCAGTCGTTTTGCTCCAGGAAGAATTTTATCTCGAAGCTGTTGGTTGCGACGATCGCGTCATCGTCCGGCTGGAATGGCTTGCGACTAATCGGCTCCATGCGGTCGAAGTGTACCGAACTGGGATCAGCCATCATTTGCCGGCGCTTGGCCTGGAGCCGTTGCCAGTTTCGCCATTTATTCCCGATGCCGCGCATCTTCGGGTGGTAGTCGCGCAGGCCAAGCGCCCGGAAAAAATTCGGACTCGAGATGACGACCTTGCCACCTGGTTTCACGACGCGTACCAACTCGGCGATGAACGCCTCCGGTTCCTCGACGTGCTCGAGCACATTCAGCGCACCTACGCTGTCGAAGGTGGCATCGCCGAACGGTAGATTGCGACCGTCGTAAAGCTGGCATCGTTCGCTGATTTGCTTGGCCTTTTCGATGCTCGGTCCAGACACCTCGACGCCGTGAGCCTTGTGCCCTAACTCCATTAGTCGCTTCACCACCTGGCCCACGCCGCAGCCGACATCAAGCGCCTTGCCGGCGGGTTCGTCCGGGCAGAGTGTGTTGGCGTACTTGGCATAAAAAGCGGGATCCCAGCCCTCAAGGAAGTCGGCGTACTCCTCGTTCTCACGGTAGTAGTTTTGCTGCTCGCCCATTACGCCGAAGTTTTTTTCCGCTCGTCCACAATGATAAAACCAAGCAGCCCAAAGCCGCCGAGCAGCGAGGCCAGGCTGACGTAAAGCCAAGTCAGGGGCGGCTGGAAACGGAACACCACTTCATGGATGCCGGGCGAAAGTCGTACTCCACGCATCACGAAATTGCAGCGCAGCAGTTCCGCCGCCTGGCCGTCGACCGTGACGTGCCAATGTGGTGACCAATGGTCGTTGAGCAGCAGCACCGACTCGGCTGCGGGCTGGGCTGTAAGCCGGATTTCCTTAGGCCGATAAGACTGGGTGCTGACTTCGCCGGCCGCTTTGCCAAGCGCGGCAGTTGTCGGGGCGATCGGAGAATTGACGATCACCGAGGCGTGGGGGTCGAACTCCCGCTTGGCCAAGGTCTCGAGTGTCACAGCGTCATTCGTCTGTACCTGCCAATGGCTGTATAGCTTGGCTCGGGGCAGCGCACCATTGAAACGGATCAGGCTGTACTGGCCGGTCGGGTTGAATTGTGTCGTGAAATCCTCCGTGCCCGGTGCGTTCGGGTTTTTCGTGCCGGGCCGGAGTCCGACGGCAAAGTTCGTGGCCACCGTGAAGCGACTTTTGCCGGGATCGAATTGGCGGTTAAAAAAAGCAACATCGTTGGTGCCGCCGAGCAGCCAGCGCGTGTTGGTGAGTTCCCAGTGTCGCCCGGCGAGATAGTGCGAGTTTGTGTCGCCGGTGATGGTGAAGCGCCGCTCGAATGCCTCGTGGTCGGCGGCCATTCCCGGCATTTGAACGAGGTCGAGCGACTGGATGTTGTTGTACAGGAACTGGTGTTGCAACCACTCGTTGTCGTAAAGCTGGTTGAGCAGTCCGGGACCCAAGCGAGAGATCGTGACGCGCCCCTCGTACGGTGTCTTGGCCAGGGTGGTGATGAGCGGGTTGGATGACTCGTATTTTTGCCGGTAATCATCGTACTGCACCCACGGCGAGTTGGCGCGCGTAAGGTCGATTACGATCAACAGGCCAAGCGCCACCGCCCACTTCGCCACTTCGTCACCGCGCATTATTTTTGCTATGAGGAAGACACCCGCACCGAGCAGCAGTGCCGACAGGATGATTTCCATCGCGCTGAAGCTGGCCATCACCTGCGCGGTATCAGAGTCGAAGCCTCTCGAGGCGATGTGCTGCCCGAGCGATTTTTTTGACGCTCCTATAATCAGCGAGCCGAGGAGCATCACACCGGCGACGATGCCCGTGCCGCGTACCCAAAGTCGCGCCGCACGGCTTGGCTCCGCACCCTCGCGCCTGGCCAGGCGGAGCAGGCCCTCGACGCCGTAGCCGCAAAGGATAATCAGTGAGAAGTGCAACGGATGCAGGAATTTAATCGGGTTTCGCATCGTGTTGAAAAACGGCAATTGATAAACGAGTTGGTAGAACAGCGCATGCCGACCGAATGCCAGCAACAGCGACACCAGCGCGAGCCCTGCCCAAAACAAAATCATTCGTTGTTCGATTGGAGAATAAATATTCATCCGTTTTTGCAATGCAAAAAACAGCGCCCAAATCCCGAGCAGCACGACGATAATTCCGGCGTATTCGCCCGAGCCTGAGTGACGCTTTAGGAACTGGTTTTTGTTCTGAACCAAGCTCTTCAGTTGCACCGCCTCCTGAACGGAAATGTTCATCGCCTCGGCCAATTCGCCGGGGACGACATTGCGTTGGCCAAACTCGGCAATGACTTCCTCAACCTTGGCCATGAGTAAACCCTCGCATGCAGGACCACCCTGGTGGGCGCACAAATTCATATAGGCAAAAAGCTCACCCTTAACTCGATAAACACCGATTTCCGAATTGCCATTGGGCACAATCTTACGCTCGCCATCTGGTAAGTCGTCCGACTTGGAGATGAACAGATCCTTCTTCTTAGCCATGTTTTCTTTCTTCCTTTCGTGTCATTTGGTGTTTGCGATGCCCTTGGTTGACGCCACACATAGTTTGTCACCAATGACGGAGCGACAGATTTCATTTAATTTATTCAATTTTGATTTATTTGTATAAACTTCGATATAGTTAAGCTCTTCATAAGAGTTAGGATCTAATTTCCATATTTTATTTGTCCCATCTGATTTGTACAAAAAATTACCGTCATTACATAGACCACATCCCTCTGTACTTTTTTTATATTCA
>ENA-UPTF01001519-UPTF01001519.1-marine-metagenome-genome-assembly--contig:-NODE-1519-length-14503-cov-2.389574_pt1 | contig 14503 bp, 11 predicted proteins | sample MGYA00238166_ERZ767019 | MGnify/ENA primary metagenome ERZ767019 (study PRJEB28930, sample SAMN06266391) | marine metagenome | isolation source: Sea water from 250 m depth | place: Atlantic Ocean...
TAAAAGTTACGGATCATTCGAAGTATTAAAAAACTTAGATCTTTCGATTCAACAGGAATCCATTCTTGGATTGGTTGGGCTTAATGGTTCCGGCAAGACCACCACAATCGAATGCATTCTGGGATTACAAGCAAGCAATAGCGGTTCCATCACTCTATTCGATTACTCGCCCCAAAATTTGCATGAAACCCAAGGTAAGATCGTTGGCATTTTTGATACGTCGAGTCTACACCCGAATCTCACCTTAAGACAAAGCCTGGAGCACGCCGCGCTTTTGACTGAGAATCAGGCCCGCTCACCAGAGCAAGTAGAAGAACTCCTAAGTATTAAACAATTTACGACGTTTAAAATTAGACATCTATCCCTGGGGAATAAACGCCGAGCTTCTTTAGCTCATGCCTTATTAAGCAATCCTGACTTCATTGTATTAGACGAACCATTCAATGGGCTCGATGCTGGAGGTGTTGACGATGTACTGGAACTGATTCAACGGCTTAATAAAGAAGAAGGAACTACTTTTCTACTTTCCAGCCATCAACTGCCCTACCTGGAAAGTATCTGCAGTCATATCGCAATCCTTCATGAAGGAGCAATTGCAGTAAGTGGCACTATTGAGAACTTGCTCGCAGATTCAAAACACACCTTGTTATTGCGATCTGAATCTCCCTCAGATGCACTCAATTTTCTCCAACAACTTGAGAACATAACGGTCATAAATCCAGATGCTAACGGGTACATTCAATTAGAAACTGCTGTACTAGATTCTTCTGAGCTAAATCGCCAACTTGTCACAAATAACATCGCAGTCAGTGAGCTCATTCTACAAAGAGCATCTTTAGGCAATCTATTCCGCTCCATCACAAGCCAGGGCGAATCATGAACGGGTTTGTAACCGCCTTAAAATCAGAACTGTTCATAGCGCTGCGCACTTTTGCGAGTAAATTAATTCTACTAGCACCCGCCCTAGTGGTTATTCTACAGAATGTTTTGTTATGGATAACGGAAACTGGACAAGCTGCAAGAGATAGCTTAATGGGCAGTCCTAGTTTCGATGAAGTAGTTAGTTCTAATGCCTACGGTTACTTCGTCGACAGCATGAGTACCGGGCTCACCATGCTAGGTTTGTTATTAGTTGCCCTGGCCGCTTACAGTTTTAGTTTCGATAGAGATACTGGTCTCGTGCGGCACCTATTAATTCGACGTATTAGCCGACCTGCCTTAGTTCTGGCTAAACTTGTACATCTGCATTTACTCGCACTCCTTTCATTTATAGTTTTATTAATCACTGCCTACATCTTCAGCGATTTGTTTTGGCAATTTGGGCCTATCGTAGAAGACGGCTTTGAATTAATTAGCGAAGATGAAATCCTGTTTGAGATTCAGACGGGATTGCACTTGGCTATAGTGCCGCTTCCTGCGGCAATAGCGTTTGGATTATTAATTTCCGTCTGTGCTCAGTCTGCCACTCAGGCGGTTACAACTGCCCTAGGTGTAACTTTAGCCATCGATATCTTCAAATCCATGCTGGGAGACTATGCAAATTTTCTTTACGCCCGCTTCCAACCTTCACTTATTGATGCATCGTATTTGCAGGATGCCTCCCGCATAGTTCGGGGTTATTCCGATGTCTTAGTGGATGAGAATTTGTTACAGATGAATCTATGGGTGCCGATTCCGACTTTGATAATATTTGTTTCTGTAACACTTGTGGTTATTCAACGTAAAAAGATATGAAGGTCTTACAGGAGAAACCGGGTGAAATCTTATGCGCTCTTAATATTTCTGACACCATTGGCTACCTGTGTAAGCTACGACTCGGCAATTTTGACACCAACCATTTCTCTCTCGTCTGAGGAAGTCAGCCTTATCCCGGATCGAGATGAAAACCTGCGAGTCGATTTTGGTCTAGAACTCGGCCTTAACGAGAGCGATTCTTTACTCAGCGTTGAAGTGTTGCCAGGAGTACGGGTACGCAACGTTGTCAATAATGGCGCAGCAGATTCAGCAGGCATTCAGATTGGTGATGTCATTCTTGCCATTGATGGAATGGAAACTAATCACCCAGATACAATCAAAACTCTGCAACAAGCCGCTGCTAAATCGACATTTGAATTCCGTGCTCAAAGAAACACTACGGTATTCGAAACCACGGTTGAAGGCAGAGCAATAAGCAGTAGCACTGCACCGGAAGAGCTTTATCGCATCGATCCCATTGCCACCCGTGCAGGTTACAGAAGCGAAATGGTTTCTATAAACAATGAAACCGTAGCAGCAACGCGGGTTGTGGAACTATTTCCCGAAAGCCCACTACCCCAGGCGGGTATTGCTATAGACGATGTGATTCTGCGACTGAATGGTGTGAATCTAAACTCCGCTCAGGATCTGATAACCCGTATAATCAGGGATCATGAACTTGGCGAAGAAGTCGCTCTGACTGTTTATAATGGCGACGATGTGGTTGAAACAACAGTGCTACTCTGGGATCCAGGCAGACGAATCAGTCGTATAAATATAGGACCATTGCTGCAATACGAGTCATCCTTAGTTCCTTCTAGTGAGACTTTCTCACTGCTGGATTTCTGGTTGTTTGCCGTATACAGCTACTCAAGAATTGAAGGTGAACGATCACACAATATTTTCGGTCTATTCAATATTACCAGCGACTACGGCGAACTAACCGAGTTAGAAGATTAAGATAAAAATGAGAAGGGTCGACACTATACTTATCGCAAAGATTGCAATGCTGCCGGCAGTTTTGCTTACCGGTGTTTGTCTTGCTCAAAATAATTATGTCACTTTCGAATTAGATCGAGAGAATAATTGGGAGCGATTAATCACCGAAGACGTCAACGGCGATGGCGCCAAAGACTTAATCTTCAGTCACTACGATTCCGCAATTGGTAGAGAACTACATATTCATCACCAACAGGAAGACGGTAATTTCGCTACAACTCCCCAACGAGTCGAAATCAAAACCGAAATAATCGCAGTCGCTTTCGCCGATTTGCGTTCTGATCCCGGTAAAGAATTAGTCCTGTTAGCTAATAACGGCGTATTTAGTCTCTCAACTGCGGTTGAAGGTTACACTGGCAACATAAAACTTCTATTCCAATGGGACTTAGTTGCGGCAATTCCCGATCAAGAAGAAGTCGAATTTCTAAACAGCATTGAAGATATTAATGGTGACGGCGAAATCGATTTTCTATTGCCAGGACAAGAGGATTTCGGATTCTTTGCTGGCAAAGGTAATGAGCAATTTGAATTGGTTACGACCATACAAACCATTAATGAAAATCTGACCGTTGCACAACGTAATAATCAGGAAGCAGACTTAAGTGCCAGCATTGGAATCAATCCCGACAAAGGTGTAACGGTGGAATTGCGCGCAGAAACCCCTTCCCCCTTTACCGGATTCATAGAAACCTGGGAACCAAAATCTACGGATTCTCGAGCATTACTGCGAACCGCAAACTGGATGCCTACAGCACTACTCGCCGAACTAAATGGCGATGAATTGAAAGATTTAATCTATCTAAATGTTGGTGATGACGGATTAGGACAACTTAATATTCATTATCAAGACATCTCAAGCGGTTTTTCTAAGAGTGCGAATTGGCAGGGTTCAATGGAAAGTCGTGGCGATATCCGCCTAGTAGACGTGAATAATGACGGTTATCAGGACCTGTTGCGATTAACTGGCGAAGGCAATGAATGGGATGCACGTTTCTATCTCAACTCCAGCGGAAAATTCGATCTGCAGCAGCCGAATCAGATCATGCGTTTCTCGGGCTACGACGTAAGACTAGAGTTTGTTGATTTAGCCTACGAAGACAAGCCTGTTCTGAACGTGAGCTATTACACCATCCCGGTAGTTGACGCCATTCGCAATGCCAGCATCAATCGCACCCAACTTCTTTACAGCGCCAAATCAGCAGAACCAGGCCAGTTGTTTGCCCGCCGGCCAGACTCCCGCCTGGAAGAAAGTTTTTCTGCAGCTAATGTACGGAGCTTATCGGAACAAATGTCGCTGCAATATGATGTAGACGGCGACGGTACAAATGACGCTCTATATATCACGGAACATGGAACGCTGGCCGCGAAGAAAATAGACGCACAGCTACAAATTGATGACACACCGTTTTGGGAGTACGTATCTCCCCGCTCGGTATTCGAATTCGAAGTGCTTGCATTGAATTCTGATTCGATTCCTGATCTGTTACTGCGCCATGGCACAACTACTTCTCTCTTGGTAGGTATGCCGTGAAAGCTTTCAGCAAAGTCTTTCTTCCTTTATATGCATGCGCAAGTTTTGGCCTGACATTTGCCAATACCCCTACATATACTCAGCTACCGTTCACCCTGCCAGTAGAAAGCGAACAGATAATCGTTGCGGACCTTAATGACGATTCGTTAAATGAGTTGATTACGGTAATCGATGAATCCCTGCGCATTTATTTCCAACGAGAAGACGGATTCGATTTCGATAACGGTTTTAAAGAGATTGATTTTTCCGGACAGGCTGTGGGCTGGGATCTGAGCACTAACTACGGTGATAAGGATCGCGCGTCTATCATTGCTCTGGTTAATGGTACCGATGCCTATGTTTGGCCAGTTGAAGATGAAGCAATCCAAGAACCTCAACTAATCAAATCAGGGCTGCAAGGCTTTCTAAGCAAAGGTGTGAACAGACTTTATTTTTCGCGGGATATAAACGGTGATAGCTATGAAGACTTGATTATCCCCGGTGCAGGCAACTTACATGTGTTTATTGCCGGCGCTAATTCCAGTTATCAATCCGGGCTAACCATAGAATCTGAAAACCGCATGCGTACAATGCTGCAACCTAATGCTCTGGAACGGCGAACCGGCCAAGCCGTGCGAATTCCTTTTATGGAGCTGCGAGACGTAAACAGTGACGGCTATGATGATTTGATTTCTCGAACCGATGAACGGCTCGATGTCTTTATCGCTGATGAAATTGGCGATGCTTATTTCTCCAGTGGCGCTTCTTACTCCATCGACATTGCTGAAATAGAAGAACGTCTGGGTGATTTCGATATCGATAATCTCGACTTTTCCAATTTGACCGGCGTACTCGCACTCACTCACGAAGAAGTGTTAGACGACGTAGACGGTGATGGCATCGAAGACTTACTGCTACGAGAAGGCGGCAAAGTTTCACTGTTCGGTGGCACTTACACCGGCATGAATTTGGAACAACCACGACAGGTATTACGTTCGGGTGGCAATGTCTTAAGCACGTTTCTCTACGATGAAAATGGAGACGGTTTGAAAGATCTCTGGCTTTGGCGAGTAGAGCCCATTTCAGTTGGAGATATCTTTGTCTGGCTAGCGATTTCCGGCAGCGTTGCCATAGAAGCTTTTGTTTATCCCAATGATGGGGAACGTTTTGCCCGCCGACCAGCACGTAAACTTACTGTCGATCTACGCTTTCCTTCCGTTATTCGACTCGCTACAACTTTCCAGGACCTGGCATCGGAAGCAAGAGAGACTCAAACCGACGAATTTATTCCAACTAATGTAGGCAATCTCGATGATGCTTTCGATCAGGAAGATTTATTAGTCTTGGTTAATAATCAGGTGGAATTATTTCTTAACAGTATTGAGCCAGAAGACGATTCCGAAGAATTTCTCGGCGCATTGGACTACAGCCGCGATCAAGATAGCTACGAAATAAATCTTCGTGAAATCATCGACAATATCGTTATTGGTGGTAATCCTCATCTCACATTAATTGATGACCGTAATCCAGATATCGTCATCGATCTTGGCACAACTGCAGAAAACGGCGACATCATCCCGGTTCGACTAAATGCAGATTCTCTCGACGATGTATTCGTATTTACCCAACACGACAGTAGTCAGGTTCAAGGAATACTGTTACTCTCGAATTGACATCCATTTCCGCGAGCGCCAGTTATGAGCGCTTTTACCATGCAAAAAGCAATCTGGACATCCTTCGGTATTGCTCTGGTACTGGTTAATGTCATTGCTGAAGTCGGTGAGTACTACACCGGTATTCATGTTCATATGCTATTGAGGATTGCGCTTATCGTCGGCGTCACTATTGGTGCATCGGTGTTAGCGGGTGCGACAATACTAGTTTCCAAAATGGATGAAGAAGTCCCTCTTTCTGGTCATGTAAAAGACACTCTAGGCGCCGATAGAAGGAAAGCAGATTAAGTAGTTACTTCCATGAAGATCCGGCTAATAGCTAGAATAATTGTTTCTACAAGCACCAGCACTAATGCGTTTTACTTTTATTCCCGGATCGCAAATGATAGCGCATTCAATCTGCTTACAGCACTTTCCCCCCTGAACAGTGACGGTGCGCAACTAAAACCACCTAGAATTTATCGCCAGAGTGGTTCCACTGTTGCTCCCACAGTAACTCTCTACATTTAAGAAAAATCAGACAACTAGCCAGCTATCAAATACCCATCTGCAGACATCGTAACCCAGTGAGTTTATTGTGATTTCTAGACAAATATGGTTTCATCCGAAGCCAAATAAAGAGCAGAATTCGAAACTTAAGAATAAAAAACAAAGCAATCGCGACGGACTTTGAATGAAGAAACTGGTTGTAGCACTGACTCTCGCGATTACGCTCAGTTCCTGTAGCGACGAACTTTCCAGAGCCAGACCTTACGTCCTCACCACTGCCACCACTGGTGGAACTTTTTATCCTGTTGGTGTTGCCATTGCCACTTTGACCCATGCGCAACTTTACGAATCGGAAGGAATATCTCTAACGGCGATTAGTTCAGCTGGCTCAATGGAAAACTTAAAGCTGTTGCGCGACAACCAAGTGCAGTTCGCAATCTTGCAGGGGCCATTCGGAGCTTGGTCCTGGACTGGAGAAGGACCTGTAAGTAGGCCACAAACTCATATTCGTAGTGTTAGCGCACTATGGAAGAACGTTGAACATTTTGTCTTGCTCACTGAACTAACCGATACCAAATTTATGATGGATTTGGATCGCCTGGATGACGAACGCTATGTGCTGGGCGCAAGAAACTCCGGCGCGGAACAAACCGGAAGATTTATTTTAGATACCCTCGGTATCGACTACGAAGAAAAATTCAATCTTGCCTACATGGGATATGGACCAACCTCGAATGCGATTCAGGATGGCAATATTGTTGGCATGAATATTCCAGCCGGCGCGCCCGTGAGTGCAATTACCCGAGCCTATGCATTCATGGGCGAACGCATGACTATATTGAATTGGACTCAAGACTCCCTGGATAAATTAAATGCCCGCTATCCTCTATGGGATTGGTATGATTTTCCTCCCGGTACCTACCCCAGCCAGACCGAAAATATTCGCACGGTTGCATCACCCAATGTCTTAGTGACGCGAGTGGATATTCCAGAAGAAGTGGTCTATAACATAACAAAAGTAATATGGGAAAATCTGGCAACACTACAAGAAATCCATGGCGCAACTAACGATATGCGTCCAGAAATTGCGATCGATGGTCTAGGCGCACCGCTTCATGCAGGTGCTTTACGCTATTACCGCGAAGTTGGTCTGGAAATTCCGGATCGACTACTAATTAATGAAGAAGAACAAAATTCAGGCGAAGGAGACTAGTCAGTAATTTATGAAATCGACTTACCTAAAATGGATAGCTTTCTTATTCGCCGTCTTTCATATTTATTGCAACGTATTCGCCAGCATCTCTGAGCTCTGGCTTTCTGCGATTCACTTCGGTGGCTTCGTTGCTATTTGCGCACTCATGGCTAACGAGGAAGAAGAAGTAAGCCACAACTCATTACGATATTGGATAAACATCGGGCTCGCACTATTAGCAGTCGCAACTTCCTTTTACTTAATCTTGTTTGAGAATGCACTTTACGCTCGAGAAACAGAATACATTCTCAGCGACTATATCTTTTCTTTAATCGCTGTCGGATTGGCTATTGAATTTACGAGGCGCACTACCGGTTGGTTCATGCCAATACTAATCGTGGTGAGCCTTTCTTATATTTTATTCTTGGGCCGCTACATTTCTGGCGTTTTTGCCTTCCCAGGCTTGAGCTTGGAAACTGTTCTATATCGGACCTTCTTTACCAGCGAAGGAATGTTCGGGCTAACCGCACAGATATCTTCCACCTTTGTATTTATGTTTATTATCTTTGGCTCTTTCTTACTGAAATCCGGAGCCGGCGATTTCATCGTGCAAGTCGCTCAAACCATGACTCGCCGCTTAACCGGTGGCGCGGGATTCGTTTCAGTAGTTGGTTCCGGCATGATGGGTTCAATTTCCGGTTCTGCAGTCGCCAATACCGTCTCTATTGGTGTAATCACAATTCCGATGATGAAACGCTCAGGTTTTTCGCCACGCTTCGCGGCAGGTGTTGAGGCAGCAGCATCAACCGGTGGCGCCCTAATGCCTCCGGTAATGGGTGCAGGTGCCTTTGTATTAGCCAGCTATACACAAATATCATATTTAACAATTATCGCAGCCTCCGCACTACCTGCACTGCTCTATTTCTTAACCGTTTCTTATTTCGTACGTATTGAAGCCAAGCGAATTGGTCTTAAACCAATAGAAGATGAGAATAGTGAAAAAATTTCCGATGTTTTAAAAAATGGTTGGCATTTTATAATTCCGCTTTCTGTACTTGTTGGATTTTTGGTGGCGGGTCGCACACCCACTACTTCAGCAGCCTTTGCCATTATCAGCGTAATCGCAGCATCCTGGTTATCACCAAACCCCATGCGCCTGAATGATGTTTTTGAAGCAGTGGTAGGTGGCGTGAAAACCATGGTTTCAACTGCTTTACTCCTCGTTGCTGTTGGCATCATTATCAATGTGGTTACAACCACCGGTGTAGGTAATGCTTTCTCATTAATGATCGTGGAATGGGCGCAAGGCAATTTATTAATAACCTTGATTCTGGTCGCACTTGCATCCTTAGTGCTCGGCATGGGGTTACCGGTTACCGCTTCCTATATTGTATTAGCAACTCTTTCCGCGCCACTTATTTTCGACTTAATCAGTCAGTCTGCTTTATTAGAAGCATTACAAGCAGGCAACTTGCCCAACAGTGTTGCTGCAACTATAGGATTGTTCGGGGGTGACCCGGTTGTTGCATTACAAGAAATGCCATTAGAGATGAAGCAGCTAATCCGTCAGGAAATGTTGGATCCAGAAGAACTAACCGGCATGCTATTAAGCGCACACTTGATCATTTTCTGGCTTTCTCAAGACAGTAATGTAACTCCACCGGTTTGCCTTGCTTCATTTGCAGCTGCAGGTATTGCTGGTACACGGCCCATGGCTACAGGCTTAACCAGCTGGAAAATTGCCAAGGGCTTGTACCTGGTGCCTGTGCTGTTCGCTTATTCGCCATTGATTTCAGGCACCTGGCCAGAACGAATCGAAGTATTCTTCTGGTCCTGCCTCGGCCTCTATGCCATGGCGGGATTACTGCAGTGGCATTTGGAAACGAAGATTAATGCCATTATTGCAGCGGCATTAGTAGTTAGTGCAGCCTTATTAATGTGGACACCTTTCCCGATTCATTATCACGTTGCCGGCGCCACCTTATTACTCGCAATCGTAATTTTCCAAAGACGTAGTAGCACTATTTCTCCCGCGCCTGGTACCTAACAAGACAACTACTATCAAGAGAGACAAATGAGTATCACAGCCAGACAAATTCACCTGGTAAGCCGACCCGACGGTATGCCAAATCATGATCATTTCGCAACCGTTGAGGTCGAACTACCAGCCCCAGGCGACGGACAGGTTCTGATTAAGAACCATTACATGTCGGTTGATCCATACATGCGCGGACGTATGCGAGCGCAAGGCGTCTATGCTGAACCCTACGCTCTGAATCAGCCAATGCATGGAGGTGCTGTGGGCGAAGTATTGAAATCAAATGCAGAAGGATTTGAAGTGGGCGACATAGTTTTGAATGGCGCAGCTTGGCAAGACAACTTCTTAGCAGATGCATCGACCGTGAATAAATTTACCCCTTTCGATATGGATCGTTTATCTCTCTATCTAGGCACATTAGGCATGCCTGGTATGACTGCCTATGTTGGCCTATTGCGGTTCGGTGAACCGAAACCTGGTGAAACGGTTTTTGTATCCGCAGCATCCGGCGCTGTTGGCGCAAACGTTTGTCAGATTGCAAAAAACTTAGGATGTAATGTTGTAGGTTCCGTTGGTAGTAATGACAAAGCACAATGGCTGTTGGATGAATGCAGTGTTGATGAAGTCATCAATTACAAAACCTGTGGTGACTTAACTGAAGCATTAACCAAAGCAGCACCGAATGGCGTAGATGTGTATTTTGAAAATGTCGGCGGCGAGCATCTGCAAGCGGCTCTCAATGTCATGAACCATTTCGGTCGCATCGCGGCCTGCGGCATGATAGCAACCTATAACAACGCAGAGCCCGCATCTGGCCCAAATAATCTAATGCTTATTGTCGGCAAGAAGGTACGCATTAACGGCTTTATCGTGTTTGATCACAATGATATGCGAACGCAATTTCTTTCAGACATGGAGTCTTGGGTGAGCGAAGGAAAGATTAAAACCAAGGAAACCATCGTTGAAGGCTTAGACAACGCAGTCGATGCATTTCTGGCCCTGTTTACAGGTGACAATTTCGGAAAAATGATCGTCAAACTTTGAGCCCAAACCAAGTCATTACGATAGGAAGGTTCTTTAACGCAAGTCTTCCACTGCCTGGTTCTGGGATAGATAATTATTACCAGATAGAGACTTAAAGAAATCTGTAATGGCTAGCTTGCCCATGATTGGATCTTTTACTTCCGAAAGGTGCAGCTTGATCCCTGATTCAATCAGTGTCTGATTAATCTTTTCCAGAGTTTCCAGTGCGCTCATGTCAATCTTATTAACCGCGGTGCACATAAGAATCACATGCTCTAGTTTTGGTTTATGTGAAATCAGATTGAAAATGAGTTCTTCCAGGTAGCGAGTATTGGCGAAGTACAGGCTTTCATCGATTCGGATCGAGAGTTGGTTTTCAAAAGTTTCAACGGTGTGCAGGTCAACACTTCTGAAATGCTCAGTGCCCTTCACTCGTCCGATTACCGCAACATGAGGTTGTGAAGTTTTATATAAGTGAATTAGGATAGAAGCAAGTACGCCAGCACCGATTCCTGCTTCCACTCCTACTGTTAAAGTTAATAACAAAGTAATAAACACTGCGGCAAAATCTGCCTTTGAGTATTTCCAGGCTTTTCTTACTACTGAAAAATCAATCAGCCCGTAAATAGCAACGATAATAATTGCAGCCAATGTAACGCGAGGAAGCCAGAACAACGCTGGTGTAAAAAACAATGCAACAATAGTTATTAAGATTGCCGTGAAAAATCCTGCCGCTGGAGTTGCGGCCCCCGCCTCAAAGTTAACTACAGAGCGTGAGAATCCACCGCTAATCGGAAAGCCACCACTAAAAGAAGAAGCAAGATTAGCCGTACCCAAACCTACCAGCTCCTGATCAAGGTCGACTCGTTCTCGTCTTCTCCCCGCGAGTGTCTGAGCAACGGAAATGGATTCTACGAAACCAATAATCGAAATAAACAAAGCAGAACCCATCAAAGCACTTAGTAAGTCAATAGACATATCGGGCAATCCAAAAACAGGCAATCCTTGTGGGACTTCACCCAACAATTGGATACCTTGTTGATCAAGCCGAAGGGCATAGGCAAGAAATCCAGTTATCAAAGCAATTAACAAAGGACCTGCGCGCGAAAACGTAGTTGCAATTCGACTGTCGAGACCGAGTTTAAGTAGCCTGCTTTTAATCATCGTTTTCCAAAACACAAGAAAGACAACAGATCCAACACCCAGAGCCAACGTCACTAAATTAGTGTTCGGTACTTCTCGCACTAAGGAAACGATTAGCTCTAGAAAGTTTTGGCCGTTGGCGGACACCCCTAATATATGTTGCATCTGACTGAAACCGATAATTAGTGCTGACGCTGTAACAAAAGAGCTAATGACTGGATGGGAAAGAAAGTTTGCCATAAAGCCCAACCGCAGTAGACCCAAAAATAACAGGAACACTCCGGACAAAAAGGTAAGAGCTAATGCTGCCGTAACCATTTCTTCTGGATTCGGCAATGATAGTTTGGCCAATGCCGCTGATGTCATTAAGGAAATTACCGCAACTGGGGCGACAGACAAGGTATTGCTGGTACCGAAAATAGCGTAAACAGACAGGCCAATAATACTTGCATATAGACCAGTTTCTACAGGAAGCCCTGCCAACAGCGAATAAGCAAGCGCTTGCGGAATTAACATAATAGCGACTATCAATGCAGCTACCGTGTCATCTGCAAACTTGTTATTGGTGTATTGAGGACCCCAAGTTAAAATTGGGAAGTAACATTTCAGCGAAGGTCTGTTCTTCAAAACTATACTCATTTTCTAATTATGCGCCACGCTCGATTTTCGCAGCTTAGCCAAACCATAGCATTTCCGACAAACGAAAATAGTCAAGTCTAGAGTCAGTGTTATGAAAATCGCAAGTGCTAACCCCCATTGTATCGCAAACGAATTCAAAAGCACGGTATACGAATATTGCCCCATTGCCTCTTGATAGAATTCTTGATCGGCACCAAACATGACATGCACGGCAACTGCAAAGGCATTGTTATCCAATGCGCTTCTTTCTACGAGTAATCGATTATATCGAGAAACGATTAAACGAATACTTCCGGCATCACTTTCGAACACTGCATCATTGCTATTCGCATAATAAGCGATCAGCGCTTCAAGATCTCCATCAAATAGCCGGTCAGCGGTATCCTGAAATCCACTGATATTAATATTTACCTCGCGAAAATGAGCGTCGATCCGCTGGTTATATTGTTCCACAAAGCTCGGCACCTGAATTCCCAACAGGATACCAACCGCAAACACGGCCAGGCGGCTATAGGCACGGAATATTGAGGTTAAAAACATGAGAGGGCAATAACTATAACCGATTGCTGGATCTGTAATTTTGACAGCAAAAATGGGGATTTAGTTCTATCCTTGTTCCAGTAAATTACGTAAATCAATAATGGCAGCATTTGCCCGAGAGATGTAGTTCGCCATAGTAAGTGAATGATTGGCGAAGATTCCAAACCCAGAGCCGTTAAGTATTACCGGGAAAAATAATGTGCGCTGACTAGCTTCCAATTCGCGAATGATCTGGTTGAGACTGGCCATAGCATTCTTGTCTTCCAGTACCGGCTCGAAATCTGTTCTCACCGCCACCAGAAAATGCATTAAGGCCCAGGTTGCACCTCTCGCTTCATAAAACACATCGTCGATTTTCAGCCAGGGTGTGCGAATCGACATTTCTAATTGAATCGGCGTTGACTGTGCGGCACCACTCTCTCCTGCCATGTCCGTATTAATTCTTTCCTGTCCAACGGATGCGCTTAATCGCTGGGACAAACTTCCTAAACGCGACTCAACATCTAATAACCAATTAGAAAGATTGTCAGCACGAGCGAAGAATTGCGCATCGACATTTTGCGGATCAGAAATTCGGGTTAGATAAGAATTCAAACTATCAATAGCTTCGTTGTATTCAACTTCAGTAGGAGGAAATAACCAGCTGTCATTATCAAAATGAAATTGCGGTTCACTGACGATTAAATCAGGATCTTCAATCGATTGTGACTGGGATCGACTAAAACTTTCTCTGAAGGCACGGGATAAATCTCTTACCTGAACTAGCGCTCCGAATTCCCAGTTGGGTATATTGTCGAGATAGACTCCCGGTGGTATTACATCATTGGTTAAATAACCTCCGGGTTTCTCTAGCAGGGTTTCGGAAACACGAATTAGTACGGCAGTTGTTGCGGCACCGACTACATATTGATTCCCTGCAGTGGCCAGTTTTTTTGCGGTGTTCTGTGCGACAGAAAATTCCGCAGGCTCGCGACTCCAATACATGCCTACCAGAATTATGAACACTATGGCAACACCAATCAGTGAGAAGATTATCTTCTGTAAACCAGCGACGTCTTCACTTGCTTTAAAGACAGAAAATATTCCACTAACTTTTTCTTTGAGGGATTCGCGGAACTTCATAGTTTGCTCTTCAATTTTCTGGCATGCGTAACCTTATACTCGTTTGACCAGCGAGCTCGATATTTCCCCGCAACCGAAATCCGCCCAACACTTCACGCATCTCGAGAAACATCCATCGCGCAGTTTCGTCATTCGGAGCAGTGATTAGCACGAAAGCGTCATTTTCTTTTGCTTTCACTGCTATGTCCGCTAGCAGTAGTTGCGCCCCTTCAGTTCGGCGCGCGAATTCACCGCTATCAAGGTTAAAGAACAAATCATTAGAATTGCGCTCAGACTCTAATTCAATCCAAGCCTCTAATAACGCCGGATGTTTATCGTTTATATTTCTCGCGTTTTCTAATAAAGCTTCAGCATTAGCGAATAGTCCACTCCGGCTGGCTTCAGCAGATAGTTCTACATAG
>ENA-UPTF01001520-UPTF01001520.1-marine-metagenome-genome-assembly--contig:-NODE-1520-length-14498-cov-2.733583_pt1 | contig 14498 bp, 10 predicted proteins | sample MGYA00238166_ERZ767019 | MGnify/ENA primary metagenome ERZ767019 (study PRJEB28930, sample SAMN06266391) | marine metagenome | isolation source: Sea water from 250 m depth | place: Atlantic Ocean...
TGCCGTCGACCGCCATCACGCCGTTGGCCAACAACGCGCGACACCACGCCCGCCACCGCGCCTCGCCCCAGCGCTGGCGCAGTACCTGAAAATGCGTCGCTGTCGTCCCAAACAATGGCAGCGCAATCGCCACCCGGCCACGCCACTGCGCGTTGGTTAGTGAGGCCAGGCTCACCGGTAACTCGGCGCGACTGAGCCGGTTCGTGTTCCACACCCACTGCCGCGTCCGCGCGCCAAACGACTCAATCGGCGAGTTGGCGGCAAGCACGCCGCGCGCGGCAAGTTGATGCGTGCGAAACGCCTCATTGTTCCAGAACAGATCGCAGCGCGGATGGCTTTTCTCGGCAATCAAGCGGTTAACCAGTCCCACCGTCTTGACGGCTTCGCTGTCGTAAACAGCCCGAACGCGAACGCCGGTTTCCTGCTCGAACCGCTGCAAAATCGGCTCGGCATAAACCTGATCCTGCGAGGTGTAAACCGTCACCGAGTCGCCGCCGGGCGAGCAACCGGCGAGCAGCAACACGCCGATGAGCCATGCCGTTTGCAGCCGATTCCTCATGCAGTACGTCGATGGTAAAACCACCACTCGAACAGGATAAACCCGAGGCAAATCAGCGCAATCCAGCGCCACGCCTCCTTATCAACATTTGCCTGCACCTTCGCTTCAACTGTCGCCTCGACTGTGCTGTACTCACCCAACTGCAAGGACTCACGCGAGCGGATGCGGCTCTCGTCACTATTGAGCAGGTTCACGCAAAACAGCAGTGCGTTCGTCCCAAAAGTCGCGGAATAAACGCCCTGCTGAAATGTGTCGCCGAAGATCAACTCGCCGGTGGTCGTCGTCCTGGTTTCCCGCGTTGATCCATCCGGCAGTTCGATGGTCACCGACTGCTCCTCGCTGGCCAGGCGCATGTGAAACGGCTCGCCCACGCGGATGCTAGTGCGGGCATCTGGATTGAGCCAGTCGACGGCGTTGGCGATGAAAATGGGAAATGAAACCCGCATCGGCCACGTGCTGTCGAGCGGATTGAAGCCAATCCACACCGTGCGTTGGCCGTTGTTTTCGCCCGCAGCCAGAAGCGGCGCGGCCGGCGACTCGACCAGTGGCGTCATCCACGCCGGCGGCTTGGCGGCGAGCGCCTTGGCCACCTGCACGTTGTCGAAATTAACAAAACGCAACAGTGGGTGGGTGCTTTTCCAGTCCACAATCGGCGGACCGTCGATCGAGCCGCTGGGCTGGAACCAGTTGGTCGACTGCGTGTGGATCGCCAGAACGTTGCCGCTTGGCCAGGCACTGGGCACGACATCGTCGAGCACGACGAAATCGACCGCCGCCCCTGGGTCGGTGAACTTTGCCTCTACGTCGAGGTCGAGCTTGGACACGCTGCGTAACGCCCGTTCCAGGAATGAGTTGCCCCGGGTGACCAGCAGCGCGCGGGTATTGCGCCGGGCGAGACTGAGTACCGAGGCGGTATTGTCAACGGCGAGCGCGTCGCTGCTTTTGAGCTCCAATCGGAAGACACCGTTGGTGTTCTGGCTAGCGATGAAAACGAGCGATGCCGTGTTGGTCGCACCGACGCGCACACGCCGGTTGCCGACAAGCCGCTCGCCAAAAAACAGCGAGACGTCGCTCGAGAGCGAATTGGTCGAGGTGTTGGCGACGGTGGCGAAAATCGCCTGTTGCCCGGCCTGCTCCGGATGCGGCCGCACCTCAAGCGACACAATGCCAAGATTGTCGCCGCCCTCGCCCACTCGATGGTATACTAGGTTGAGATCCTGTAGCTCGAACTCCTCCAAGTCCGGCGAGGCACCGTCGCTGAACAAGTGCACCTCGGTCCTGGCACGGTTACGCGTTAGGTTTTGGGCGAGCTTGACCGCATCCAGCAGATGAGTCGGTGAGTCGGTCGCCCTCGCTTGGCCAAGCACCGAGCGCAGCGCTGCCTTGGCACTGGTCGGCGACTGGCGAACCTCGGTCACCGCGCCGGCCAGCAGCAAAACCATACGGTCTCTGTCGTGCATTGATTCGATGAGCTTGGCCGCCTCGGCCTTCGCCTGGGCAAGCCTACTGGGCGAAACATCGGTCGCCTGCATCGATGCCGACACGTCGAGAATGGCGACGATAAAACGGCTGCCCTCAAGGTTGCCGGCAAAGTACGGACGGGTTAGCGCGAAAACGGCCAACGCCAGCAGGACAAGCTGGATGACCAGCAGCCAGTTGTGCCGTAGTTTCTGGAACGGCGAACTGGCCTGAGTCTCGTTGAGAAAGCGCTGCCAAAGAATCGTGCTCGAAACCAGCCGGGCCACCCGCCGGCGCTTGAGCAGATAAAAGACAACGACGACCGGCAGCGTTGCGGCGAACACGAGTGCCTCGGGCGTGAGAAAATTCATCGCCACATGCCCCCGGTTCGCATGGCCTTTAGCAGCAGGTCGTCGATCAGCGTGTCGGAGCGCGACAACTGGTAGCAAATGCCCCGGGAGCGACAAAACTCCTGCAGCCGCAGGCAGTAGTTCTGCACCGTAGCCCGGTACGTCTTGAGCCGGTATTTGCCGAACGTCACCTCCTGCTCGGCGCCGGTCTCGGAGTCGATCACTTTCAAGTCGCCGTAGGTCGACGGCTCGAGTTCCTCCGGCGAGAGGATTTGCACGGCGTGAATTTCCGAGCCGCGATGGGCCAACGCCTTGATTCCCTCCTCGTAACCGGCAGGGTCGAGAAAATCGCTGAGGATAACCGACACACCGGGCGCGCGGTGCTTCATCGCGCCACGCCGGAGCGCCTGGTTCAAGTCCGCCGTTCCGGCGACCTTGAGCTTGGCCAAGTTTTCAAAAAAACGGATCGATGATTTGCGGCCACGAACCTGCCGTAACTCGCCGGCCAGGCTCACTTGATCGTCGCCCAGCGGAAATGGCTCGACGGTGACGCGATCGAACCCACACAACGCCACGTAGCCCACGGCAGCAGTGACCTGGCGGGCAAAATCGAACTTGGACACTTGGCCAAACGACATCGACTCGCTGGCATCGAGAAAAATGGTGACTGGAAGCTCGCGTTCCTCCTCGTAAAGCTTGAGGAAGAGCCGGTCGAGCCGACCGTAGATGTTCCAGTCGATCCGGCGCAGATCATCCCCAGGGACGTAGTTGCGGTAATCGGCGAACTCGACTGACTGGCCCCGGGCTCCACTGCGGCGCTCCCCCTTCGCCGTGCTCTTCGAACGGCGGCGAGCCAGGAGCTGCAACTGCTCCAAACGCTTCAGTAAATGAGGGGAAATCAACGCCGCCATGACCACGGGACAAACCGGGGCGGATGCTCACCATAGACACCCAAAATGGCAAGACCAAGCGGCAACAGGAATCACAGTTTGAAGGCATATCGGGAGGGCCACTCATCCGATTCGGTCAAGTGAACATCCCAATTGTCGCGAGTAACAAATTTCTGCAGCGCTTGGCCAGGCGCTAGTTTGCGCTTCAACGTTTCTTCGCCTTTTTGGCGGGACGTTTTTTTGTGCGCCCGATCCCTTTTCGGGCTGCTTTTTTCTTCGCCTCCTTTTTGCGCTTGGTCTTGTCACGCAATTTTTGGATTTCGCGCTTGGTGACCTTTTTACTGGTCTTGCTCTTTTTGGTCACCGTACGACGGATCGGCTCGATGCTTTTCGGGCGCGGCTTGACCACAAGCCGGATGTGGCATCCCTCGAACCCGAACGACTTGCGTAGCACGCCGATGAGATAGCGCGAGTAGTTGTCGCTCATCAACTCCTTGCGGTTAACAAAGAGCAGAAATGTCGGCGGCCTCGACTTAACCTGCGTAGCGTAAAAGAGCTTGAGCCGATGGCCCTTGGAGCTGGGCGCCGAATTGCGCTCCAGTGCTGCCTGCAGCGAGCGGTTCAACAAACTTGTCGGTGTGGTTTTTTGGAGCTGCGAGCTAACGTAGCGGATGGCCTCGAGCAGGCGATCCAGCTGGAAACCTTCAACCGCAGACGTGAAAATCACCGGCGCGTAGTCGATGAAAAACAGGTTGGATTTCACCCACTTGCCAAACTCCTTGTACATCAACTCCTCCTGTTTTTTGCGGCTGAGCTTGCGGCCTCCCTGCGCGACGGTTTTTTTAGCCTCCCGCTTTTGGGCCTTCTCCAGTCCGGCCTGGAAAAGATCCCACTTGTTGACGACGATGACACAGGCACAACCGGCCTCGGTGATGCGATCGCAGATTTTTTTGTCCTGCTCGGTGACACCCTCGGCGGCGTCCATCACCAGCACCGCCAAGTCACACCGCTCGATGGCTTTGTCAGCGCTGTTGACGCTAAAAAACTCCACCGCGTCCTTGATACGCCGCCGTTTGCGGATGCCAGCCGTGTCGATGAGGTTGTAGCTCTGTCGCATGCCGTCGGTCACGACATCAAACGGTACATCGATGGCGTCGCGGGTGGTTCCGGAAATCTCGGTGACAATCACCCGCTGCGACCGGGTGAGTGCGTTGATGATCGACGACTTGCCGACGTTGGGCCGGCCGACGATGGCGATGTTCAGCGGCGGCTCCCCATCGTCTTGATCCTCCGGCCTGACCAACTGCTGCGGTAACCGGCTCACCGCTTGGCCAATGGGAATATCGATGCCCCGCGCATGCAGCGCGCTGACCGGAAAAACATGCTCAAAGCCAAGCTCAGCAAACTCACCGACGCCCCGCTCATGAGCAGCGGTGTCTACCTTGTTAACCATCACGAATACCGGCCTGCCGGCTTCGCGGAGCATCCCGGCGACCTCGAGATCCATCGGCACGACGCCTTCCTGCACGCTGACGACGAACAAAATCACGCCCACATCATCGAGCGCGACTTGCACCTGGGTGACGATTTCCCGGGCAAAGTCATCACCACCCCGCTCGCCCTTGAGCAGCCCAATGCCACCGGTGTCCACCAACGTGAACGGATGCCCCTGCCACTCGACCTCGGCGCTGAGCCGGTCGCGCGTAACGCCAGGGCGATCGTGCACAATAGCAATCCGCTTTCGCGCAATACAATTGAACAGGGCCGACTTACCGACATTGGGCCGACCGACGATGGCTACCACTCCTGGCACGGCGCTGTTGTACTGGGTTCGCGGCGGGAGAGCGAGACGGCGGTTTTTTCTGAATCGCCAACCGGCTGGTTTCCTGAATAATTTGGGTTCCAGATGAATCTCGCCGAGCGGACCAAAATCACCTTCAAACTCGAGCAACGCCGGGCTGATCGCCCACTTGGCCATCCTCTTTATCCCGATCATCAAACAGACCCGCAAACCCCATCGCACCAAGGCAGCCGACCGAGAAACTCAGCAAGTAAGGCAAGTACTTGACCAAGCGGTGGATGTTACAGCGTCGCAGTGTCGGCGGTGCGCCAGAGGTACCAGGCAGCAACGGTGCGGTGCGGTGCCCAGCATTCGCCGGCGGTGAGGAGTTCCTTCGGCTTAGGCAGGCCGGCCAGTCGCTTGGCCAAGGCGAAGCCTTTTTGAATGCCGTAGTCAGTAGCCGGTAACACATCCGGTCGACCGAGCCGGAAAATCAGCATCATCTCCACCGTCCAGCGGCCGACGCCCTTGATGGAAGTCAGGCTATCTATCAATTCGTTGTCACTCATGCAATTAGCCTGACGCGAGTCAGGCACGATGCCGTCTTTGGCCGCTTGGGCGATGTTTCGGATGTAACCGGCCTTTTGATTGGAGAGCCCGACACCGCGCAGATGCTCGAACGGCTTCCGCAGCACCCTCTCCGGCTCGGGGAATTTTCTGCCGGGGAACAGATCGAGGAAACGGCCAAAGATGATCGCCGCCACTTTGCCGGTGAGTTGCTGGTACACAATCGAACGAACGAGTGACGCGTAAATTGTACGGCTTTTGTCCGGTACCAAGTCGCAGGCACCAATACAGCGAATGACTCTGGCCAGGTCAGGGTCGACTTTTTTGATATGCCGAATGGCTTTCGCTGCGTCCACGGCCAAGCGCTTGGTTCAGTGTCCCTGATCGGCCGTCGTCGGCTCGTAGTAATCGCCGCGGAGCCAGTCGGCGATCAGACCGATCTCGTTGTCAGTCAAAATCTTCTTCACGCCGAATGCCGGCATTCGGTCGTTGTTCTCGGGATAGAATTTTTCGTGACCCGGATTTTTCACAAAGTCGATGATCCATTGGCGCGAACCGTAGCCGGTGAGATCGGGGCCGTCAGCGTCGGGATCCGGCTCGCCGAACGCATGGCAGTCGATGCAGCCGATATCGTCCTCTAGATAGGCAATGCCCTGCTTGATTAACGCAACGCTGGTTTGATCAGTCGCGACCTGGCTGGGCAGCTTGGCCTCGGCAGAGAGCGCCACGGCGATGGCGTCGAGCATTTCGCGTTCATCGGCAGCGTACTTGCGGACTTTGCGGTTGAGGAATTTTTTGTACATTGCACCGTCCCTATGAGTGGTGCCGCCAAAATAACGGGCGCTGATGTATTTATCCGGATCAAGCAAATCACGAATCCATTGCTGTGTGGCGAAATCTTTCAGGTCCGGTGCGCTCTGTTTTTCCTGGAGCTGGATACCGGCAATCACATCGAATACTCCTTCGGTCTTTTCGTCCAAAACCGACTGCACCGTCTGCCATTCGTTTGTCGCGGACTTTCGTGCCAGCCACTCGGGATGCACCGCATCTGCGGAGGCAAACCGGCTCAACGTAGTGGTGCGGCTTTGCAGCTCGGCCAATGTACCAGCCTTTGGCAACTCAACCCCCAGGCCATCATGGCCGTCGTAGCGATGGCAGCTCGCGCAATGCTGCGCGAACAGCCGTGCGCCCTGCGTTTTCGGATCGTCCTTGAGTAGCGACAATGCGGTGGTCTCGATACCCCTGGCTTTGGCCAAGGCGGTCACGCGATCGGCATCCCGGGTGTCAGCAAGCACGCCCCTGAGATACGTGGCACTGTTCGGCCCGGTGACATCCTCCTGCTTGGCCAGATATGTGAGTGCGCCGGCGCCACCGAGGAACACAAAAATAATGCCAATGTTGAACACGTGCCCGAGCTTCCAGCGGCCGATAAACGGCATCAGGCAAATCAGTCCGACGGCTATCCCCGGGATGTAAATGGCACCCCAGACCTCGTTCTCGCCAGCGAAAAACGGCAGCTTGAGAAATTGGAATAGGAACAGGAAATACCAGTCCGGCCGCGCGGCGGAAAACGGCTCGGACGGGTCGGCCGGCGAACCCAAATGCGCGCCGTGCGCAGAGAATACCACCACCATCACCACCATCATCACTGCGAGACAAGCCACGACATCCTTGAAAACCTGATCTGGCCAAAAGTAGGCGTCGCGCTTGCGCTTCGGTTCGGCCGGCGTGATGCCGTGACGGCGGAACAGATAGATGTGCCCGACGATCAGTAGCACCAGTAGGCCTGGCAACACGCCGGCATGCAGCGCAAAAAAACGCGTCAAAGTGTGATGCCCATACTCGCTGCCGCCGATTACGAGCTTTTGCATCTCTGGCCCAATGAACGGAACCAAGTTGATCAGGTTGGTGGCGACCTTGGTGGCCCAAAAACCCTTTTGATCCCATGGCAACAGATAACCGGTCAGTGACAGGGCCAGCACCAGCAGCAGCAGCAGGACACCGAACCAGTAGTTCACCTCGCGCGGTGCCTTATACGCGCCATCGATCACGACCTGCATCAGGTGCAGCAGCAGCAGCACCGGCATGAACTGCGCCGTCCAGTGATGGATACCGCGCAGCAGCCAACCGCCGCTCATCTCGTTTTGGATGTAGTTGACCGACTCCCATGCGTCGCCGGAGCTGGCGCTGTATCCCATCCACAAAAACACGCCGGTGATAAACTGCACGAACAGCGTGAACGTCAGCGTACTCCCCCAGACGTAGCGCCATCGTGAGCCGCCGGGGATGTTCTCGAACAACGCCTCGCGGGTCAGGCTGCGAATCCCGGTGCGATGATCAAGCCAGTCCAGCAGCGACTTCATGACACCGGAACCGCGTGGCTGTGGCCGGGTTGAAAATTCTGAAACTTCACCCACACCTCGGTCTTATTGCGAATCCGAATCTCAAGCGGATCCATCGCGCGCGGGCTCACGCCGGAAACCATGCTGCCGTCTAACTTGAAGTTACTGTTATGGCACGGGCAGAAAAAATCGTTGTTGCCCGACCGATAGTCAACGAAGCAGCCCAAATGCGGGCAGACCGTGTGCAGCGCCTTGGGCACCCCATCGACAAGTCGCAGGTAGACCGCGCCAATGCTCACGTTGGTGAACCGGTTCCACGCGTCCACCTTGTCGGCAACGACGGAGAATTTGGCCGGCGAACCGTCCGCTGGAATCGCGTCAAGCGTGGTGACCTTAATAAAGCCGTCGCCGTCGTCATCCTCGCGCTTGGCTAAAGGATCGAGATAAACCCAGACGCCGGCGCCAAACGGCATCACGCTGATGAGCGTGCCGATGAACGCGCAGAGAAACTTAATGAAGCCGCGCCGCTCCTGAACTGGCTCACCTATCTCATCCCCCTGAGTGTCTGCCGTGGCGGATTCGGACAATTCAACTTGGTTTTCCTCTTGGTTTTCCACCTTACGAAAGAAGCGGAATCCTAGCGTCATCCCTGCTGTGTTCCGAGAAAAAAACGCCCAGCCAATGAGGCAGACTGAATTGTCTCGACCATGCGGGGTGGTGTTTAATTTACTCCCCGGCAGCGGATGGGCAGCCGTCTCCGCCGGACCAATGGCACTCGACACTCTTCAAATCCAACTCGGCAAGCGCGAGCACACGTTTGTAGCATCAGCTCAGATCGGCCGGGTACGTTACTGTTCTCCCTCATAAACTAGGCTCATTAAAAACTCATGTTTGAAAAAATCACCCTCCACACACCGCGCCAGTTTGTGCCGGCCGACCTGAACGCCGGCGACTGGGCATCGCTCGCGCCGCTCTTCGACCAACTCGAACAACAATTCAGCGCCGCCACCGATGCCGCCCAACTCGAGCAGGCCATCCTCAACTGGGAGGAACTCTCCGCCGCCATCGCCGAGGAAGGCTCCAAGCGCTACATCGCGATGACCTGCCAGACGGAGGACAAAACCGCCGAGCAGACCTACCTCGATTTCGTCGAGAAGATCGAGCCGGAGGAAAAGACAAGCAGCTTCCGCCTGGCCAAGTCGCTTACCGGACACTCGCACCTCGACGGTCTCCCTGCCAGGCGCTACGAGGTGTTCACCCGCGACGCCGCGCTGGAGGTCGACTTATTCCGCCCCGAGAACATCCCACTCGAGACCGAGGCAACCAAGATTGGGCAGCAATACCAAAAACTCATCGGGAGCCTGGCCGTGCAGTTCGACGGCAAAGAACAAACGCTCGTGCAGATGGGCCGCCACCTCGAGGAGACCGACCGGACCCGACGGCAGGAGGCGTGGGAACTCGTCGCCAACCGACGGCTCGAGGAGGCCGAAACCATCGATGGCCAACTCGACAGCTTAGCCGAGCGGCGCAATCGGATGAGCGCCAACGCCGGTTTCCCGAACTACCGAGACTTCGCACATCGACGCCGCGGCCGGTTCGACTATTCCCCGGAAGACTGCCTCTCATTTCACGATGCTATCGAGCAGGAGATGGTGCCGCTGCTCAGGGAACTGCACGACGAACGTCAGACCACGCTTGGCATCGAATCGGTGAGACCATGGGACACGGCGACCGATCCGCAGGGCCATTCGCCGCTCAAGCCGTTCGAGGAAGTCTCGCAGTTGATCCACCGCACGCAGGCAATCTTCGACCAGCTTGATGGCGAACTCGCCAGTTGGTTTCAGGCCATGCAGGACCTCGATCTGCTCGACCTGGCAAACCGCAAGGGCAAGGCGCCGGGCGGCTATCAGGACTCACTGGCCGAGGCACGGTTGCCGTTCATTTTCATGAACGCGGTCGGCGTGCAGCGTGACGTCGAGACGCTGCTGCACGAGGCCGGACATGCGTTTCATACCATGGCCAGCCAGAAGGAGTCGCTGCACTCCTACCGCCACGCCCCGATCGAGTTCTGCGAAGTCGCCTCAATGGCAATGGAGCTGCTCGGCGGTGAATACCTCGGTGAGTTCTACAACACAGAGGAAGTGCGCCGCGCGCGGATCGCACACCTCGAGGGCATCGTTTTCGTGTTCCCGTGGATTGCCACGATCGATGCGTTCCAGCACTGGCTCTACCTTAACCCCGGCCACTCGACCGCAGAGCGCGACGACGCCTGGGACAGCTTGATGGAGCGCTTCGGCGGCAGCATCGACTGGAGCGGCCACGAGCGCGCCCGAGCCAAGCTGTGGCACCGGCAACTGCATATTTTCCTACACCCGTTTTATTACGTCGAGTACGGCATCGCCCAGCTCGGTGCACTACAGGTGTGGGCCAACAGCAAACAGGATCGCACCCAAGCACTTGCCGACTACAAGGCCGCGCTCGCGCTGGGTGGCTCGAGACCGTTGCCGGAACTATTCAAGCGGTGCAACACCCGACTCGATTTCAGCCGCAAAACGGTCGCCCCCATGGCCGACCTGCTGCGAAAGGAACTGGCCGTGTTGAAGAATTGAGTAAACTCAACGGTTGAAAAGCCAGAGCGCCAAGCCGATCAGAGTGGAGCCAATGATCCCGGCAATGATGCTCCAGAGCTGAATCTTGCTCCGGTACCGCCGATTGGATCGCCCCATGCCGGGGAGCAGGTAATAACGATGCTCCTCCCCCCCGTCTTTAGGCCTTTTTTTTCTTAATCCAAACATTAGGTGACCTGAACGACGCGCAACGTGGGAAACCATAATCATCCCATTGCAAAATAACAACCACGCTTGGCCAAGCGCCGACCCTCCGCTAATTTGGCTCCGTGAGTTTTGTCAGCGAGTTAGACCAATTGCCCATCGACGCGCTCCGGAACCGCGCCTGCGATGCCTCCGACCGTGAGGTGTCGATCGCCCTGGCCAGACGCAACCCAGGCCTAACCGACCTCGCCGCCCTGCTCTCCCCTGCCGCCGCCGGCCAACTCGAGCGGTTGGCCAAGCGCGCGCACCGACTCACACAACAACGGTTTGGCCGAGTCATCCGCCTGTTTGCGCCGCTCTACCTGTCCAACGAGTGCATTAACAACTGCCAGTACTGCGGATTTTCACGCGACAACCCGATCCTGCGCGTGACGCTCTCGGTCGATGAAGTCGTGTGCGAGGCCAAGGCGCTCGCCGGGCAGGGCTTTCGCAACATCCTGCTAGTCGCTGGGGAGCATCCTAAGTTCATCCCCGGTGGTTACCTGACAAACTGCATCGAGGCACTGCGCGAAGACGTGCCGTCGATCTCGCTCGAGGTTGGACCGATGGAGACCAAGGAGTACCAGCCGCTCGTCCAGGCCGGCGCAGAGGGTCTCGTTGTTTATCAGGAGACTTATGACCGCGAGGTGTACGAGGACCTGCATACCTCCGGCCCGAAGCGAAATTTCAATTGGCGACTCGAGACGCCTGAACGCGCCCACACGGCCGGCTTTCGGCGGCTGGGCATTGGGGCGTTGTTCGGACTGAGCGACTGGCGGCGCGAAACCCTCTGTCTTGCTGCCCACGCGCAGTACCTGCTGCGCTATTGCTGGAAATCGCAACTCACCGTTTCGCTGCCGCGCCTGCGTCCCTGCGCTGGAGAGTTCGAGCCGCTCACCGATTTCAACGACCATGCTCTCGTCCAAGCCATCTGTGCTCTACGCCTATTTTTGCCGGACGCCGGCATCGTACTCTCCACCCGCGAGCCAGCCAACCTGCGCGACCGGCTGATTCCGCTCGGCATCACAACGATGAGCGCCGGCAGCCACACCGAGCCGGGCGGTTACACCGGCGCCGGCAACGACAACCTCCACTACACCGAGCGCGGCCGCATCAAGCAACTCGCTGCGAACGCCAGCGAATGGGCGGCCAACGCCACCAGCCAGTTTGACATCGCTGACACGCGCAACCCAAGCGCTGTCGCCGAAACGCTCACACGCCTCGGCTACGAGCCTGTCTGGAAAGACTGGGATCCGGCTATCCTCGCCAACTGAACAACAGCAACCCGTCGGTTGACTCGGTGACTTTGAAGGGGTCGGCGATGCGGAAGTGTTGCACCCAGAAAAGTAAGCCGGCGGCGGCCTCGGCGAGGACCAGCCGGTGACGTTCTGCCTTGGCTATTTTTTGGTTCACGAACAGATCCTGCAGCTTTGTGGAGCCGGCTTGGCCGATGGGTTGGAAACGGTCACCTGGCTGCCAGTGGCGCAAAGTGATCGTTTGCCCAATCGCTTCGGCATCAAAGATTTCTCGGTTCTCCACTTGGCCAAGCTCATGCCACTTGGCCAAGCCGCCGGTCAAGCGCTCCCAGCGAATCTTCAGGCCACCGAATTCGGCTTCACCGGCCTGGCCCTCAAGGAGGATTTCGAGCTTGGTCAGTGAGAATTCCGGATCTCCCACAGAGGGGGCCAGTTCCACTCGGCCATCAGCGTTACGTTGCAGCCGTTTGCCTGGGGCGATCTCGATGACGCGATCGGCTTCCGCGCGAAGTGCCTCTACCAAATTGAACGAAGGCTCGACACCAAGTGGGAACAACTGCCGCTGAACGACCTGCCGCTGAACCGCAGTGGGTAGTTGATCAAACGGTGACTCCGCCTGACCAAGCCAGGCGGCGGCGAAGTCGTCGATACAGTCCGCCTCGTCGCCGGCGACTTGCATCGCCTTGACGATTTGGCGGCTCACCGATGTGCCAAACTGTTCTGTGAGTTGCGGCAGTAGTTCGTGCCGGACTCTGTTGCGCAGAAAATGGGTGTTTTTGTTTGAGGCATCTTCACGATGGGTAATTCCCTGCTCTTCTGCGTACGCCACAATCTCGGCTCTGTGCATGCCGAGCAACGGGCGGACGAGGGTCACGCCTGGGTCGATCGGCGATAGCGCGACTGGCTGCATGCCGGCCAAGCCGCGGTTGCCCGCGCCGCGAAGCAGCCGCAGAAAAAAGGTTTCGATTTGATCGTCAGCGTGATGCGCCAAGGCGACGTTGCGGCTGGCCAAGCGTTTGGCCAAGCGGGCGAAAAACTGGTGGCGCAACTGACGGGCAGCAGCCTCGATGCCGTTACCTGTTTCGGCGGCGAGTTGCCGCGTGTCGTTGCTCCCGGACTCGAATGGCCGGCCAAGCTGCCCGGCCGCCTGCTCAACGAATCCGGCATCGGCATCGCTGTCCGCGCCGCGGAGTTGGTGATTGAAGTGTGCAACGACGAGCCGGTCGCTTAGGCCAAGCCCGGGAGTGGCGAGCAAGTGCAGCAACGCCATCGAATCGATGCCACCAGAGACGGCCACAATGATGATGCCGTTTCCCGGGAAGAAGTTTAGGACCCGGCTGATTTTGCCCACTTTTTCCGCGAGCGGATGCATGGATCAGTTGCCGGCGGTTTCCGGCTCGGCTGACTTGGAGCGGAGCAGCAGCAGCCAGTCACCCGGACCGGGGGCCGGGCACTCGAGCGCCCCACCGCGAAGCACTGCCAAGACGCTGGAGCGTTCACCGGTGCGCGGATTGACCCAGGCGGCGATCAACGGCGTGGGTAGCTTGGCCACGCTGACTTTCAGCCGCTTTTCGACCGGCGTGTAAACAACCACAAGATTGCCGGCGGCGGAACTGGCGGCGGCGGCATATTCGGAGAGTGCATCGTCGCCGGGCTGCTCTACCAACACGCGGTTGTCGGGGCGAAGAGCCTGAAACTCGATCGACTGGAACAAAGCCGAGAGGTAGGCAACCTGTTCGCCGGCTTCAAAGTTTAACGCAACGCGCCAAGCAGGTGGCGTGCCGGCACCAGGATGGCCGGGCGTCGGGGCGTCGCCGTCGTCCCAGCCCCACACACCAGCTGCGCCGTAGCTCACGCCGGCGGTCGGTGTGCCGAGCAGGCTCCAATAAAGTGCCCGACGCACCTCGAGTGCGGTGATCGGCTGTTTTTTGCTGTAGCTGTTATGGCCCTCGTAGGCCGGCTCGATGTTGACCACCGGCCGATGCGGAAGCTTAGCCCAGTCGCGCGTAGCCGGGCCGTGGTGTATCCAGTTGTTGGTGGCATCGTTGATGTCGTGGCCGCTCTGGTAGCCGAGTGCCGTCATCCATTTTTCATCGCGGAATTCCTCCAAGACCCAGCTCTTGCCCTTGGGATGCATAAAAACGGGGAAGTGCCTGCTGCCGCCGAACACCGCTTGGCCAAGCGTGCGCCAGCGTGCAGCCTGTGTGCCGGAGTAGTCACCGTCGCCTCCGAGAAACCAGGCGCCGTACGTGGCACCCCAGCGCGCGACCATGTAACGGGCCAGCAGGATCGCCTGGTCGTCAGGCAGAATGTTCACCGGATTTTCATCGCCGCGCATCGCCCACAGCAACACGGGGACACTGAGCAGGCCGGCGTCGTTGATCGCCTCGACGCGGTAGTCAAGACGCTGGAAGTACCCCGGGTTGATTCGAATTTTTTCCTTTCCCTCGAACGCCTTGTTGCCATCGGCGTCGCCGTCCGGCGCG
>ENA-UPTF01001521-UPTF01001521.1-marine-metagenome-genome-assembly--contig:-NODE-1521-length-14488-cov-2.970856_pt1 | contig 14488 bp, 10 predicted proteins | sample MGYA00238166_ERZ767019 | MGnify/ENA primary metagenome ERZ767019 (study PRJEB28930, sample SAMN06266391) | marine metagenome | isolation source: Sea water from 250 m depth | place: Atlantic Ocean...
TCATTGGCGGCAATCGGATGGCGCACGGTCCTAACGGAAAACGCGATCGCGGTAGGGCAGGGCCTTTGTGGAAAACTCAGAACGGTGCCATCAATTACGGCTACGGCGACTGGGCATTTTGGGAAGAAGCGACGAGCTTCCTTGATTTGCCCGAATTGGCCAACGATCCGGAATTCGTTCCGGTCCTGGGGCGTAATCAGAAAGACACTCGACCAGTTCGCGACGGCCTCGAAAAAGCGTCCGCGACACGCGACAAATGGGAATTATTTCACGGCCTCGTGCAACGTCGTTGCATTGCGGGCGTGGTTCAGAACGCGCAGGAGTTGCTCGAAAGCGAGCACCTTCGATCGCGTAACTACATCGTGCCGACTCAAGTCGGCGACCGCCAGGTTCATGCGCCAGGCGCGCCAGCGAAACTATCGACAACCCCTTGGGCTCTCGATCGTAGAGCACCTGCGATTGGCGAGGACGATGGTGACGTCGAAACGACAGTCCCTAAGAAGCGTCGAAGTACCGGTAAACCTGATCTACCCCTACAGGGGATCCGAGTACTCGCGTTTACGCAGGCGTGGGCCGGCACCTTCGCGACCCAGCTGCTGGGATTGCTCGGTGCTGATGTAGTTCAAATCGAAAGCTGCAAACGACCCGACGTCTGGCGTGGCGCAGGAGCGCCAGTCCCTCCTGCCGTTCGCAACCCCGATATCGAACAGAATCCGCTCAACAACAACGGCATGTACAACACCGTTAATCTCAACAAACGCGCCATTACTCTCGATATGGCGAATCCCCGAGGACGCGACATGTTCTGGCGCATGGTTCCACAATTCGACGTTGTGGCAGACAACTTCAGTCCCCACGTGATGGGCAATTGGGGCGTCACCATGGAGACCTTGCGTGAACACCGGAAAGACATCATTTTTGCGTCAGTGTCGGGCTATGGCGCTACTGGACCCCTCGCGGAATATCCAGCGAACGGTGCCACCACAGAGCCGATGGCGGGCCTATCCTCTATCCATGGGTACGCAGGAGAAATCGCTCAGAATACAGGGGGCCTGATCCCTGACCCCATCTCAGGCTATTACCTCGCCGCCGCCATCCTGGTAGCTCTGAATCATCGACAACGCACCGGCGAAGGACAACGCATTGACGCCGCAATGATTGAGGCCGTCGCCGTCCAGCTCGGAGACGCCATGCTCGAATTCGACGGCAACGGTCACTTGCGCACGCCAAGCGGTAACCGTCATCCGCAAATTGCGCCACACAACGTCTATCGGGCGAAGGGAGACGACTGGCTTGCGATTGCCGCCGAAACCGACACAGCATTTTCTTCGCTGGCGCAGCTTGCCGGTATCAACGACGATCGTTTCGCGTCCATGGCCCTTCGAAAGGAAAACGAGGATGCGCTCGACGACGTCATCGCTAAATGGACGGCGAATGTCGACGCCAACGTTACAGCTATCGAACTCTGTTCCCTAGGCATCGCGGCCGCGCGCGTCGAACCGTTTGAAGCGATCTACCAAGAACCCAACCCACAATTCTTAGCGCGAGATTTTCTCCGGCCGATCACGCACCCCGAGTCCGGGACCCATTTCATGCCCATGGTGCCTTGGGTATTCCAGAATACGGCTCGCGGTACCATCACCCACGCCCCTTGCTTCGGGCAACACAGTCGTGAGGTGTTCGAAGAAGAACTTAGCGTGAGCCCGGAGGAGTACCAGGAACTTGAAGAACTCGGTATTACGGGGACCGAAAGACTGCGCTGACACGTTAGGGCAAAGACTCGAAATCTCTCCTATACTCCGGGGCAAAGCAGGAGGGGCGCCATGCACCGATGCCACCAATTCGTAGCTGCAACGGCACTTTTGTTGTTGCCATACCTAGCCACCTCGGCCAATGCAAGCCTGGTCGACAATTTCGAACTGCTGGATCAGCGCGGCGACGCGCATGAACTGTACTACCTCTCCGATGCGAGCGCCGTGGTGCTCATGGCCCATGCGTCGGGCTGCCGGGGAGGCCAAGAGGCAGCCCGGGAGCTTGAAAAACTAGCTGCGACCTATGCCCCCAAGAGGGTTGAAGTCCGACTTCTCAACTCCAGTCTCGACGACAATCGCGCCACCATCCGTGCTGCCATGGACGCCAAAGATAACGGTCTTGCGGTTCTCATTGACGATACCCAACTGATCGGCGAATCCCTCGAATTTTGGCAAGCGGGTGAAGCTGTCGTCATCGATCCAGGTACGTGGCGCACCGTTTATCGTGGCGACATCGACGGTGTTGCCGCAACCCTCGACGCCATCCTCGGCGGCAATCCGGTTCCAGCACCCGTTGCACTACAAGAAAGCTGCGCGGTGGCGTTCCCTGAACAAAAACGCCGATCGACCCATGCCGACATCTCCTACACCGACACCATTGCACCCCTGTTAATCGAAAAATGCCTTACCTGCCACCGACCAGGCGGTATCGGGCCGTGGGTCATGAGCGATCACAACATGGTGCTCGGTTTCTCCTTGATGATGCGCGAAGTGGTTCGAACTCAACGGATGCCACCGTGGCACGCCGACCCACATCACGGACAGTTCAACAATGATCGCTCGCTTTCGGTCGAAGAAAAAAAGACGCTTGTGCATTGGATCGAAGCAGGCGCACCACGAGGTGAAGGTGCCGATCCACTCGCCAATTTTGTACACGACTGGCCAGAATGGGGACTTGGTTCCCCCGACGTCGTTGTCGATATCCCAGCCCAGGAGGTCCCTGCATCTGGCGTGGTCGACTACCAGTACCCGACCGTCACCAATCCCTTGGATCATGATGTTTGGGTCCGAGCCGCGGAGATTCTGCCCGGCGATCGGGCCGCGTTGCATCATGTGATCACAACTTTTCGTGCGCCCGGACAAGGTTCGGGAAGATCGCGTTTCGGCGGCCGCGGCTCTGGTGGTTTGGGTGGCTACGTTCCCGGTACAACCGGTAGCGTCTATCCAGCGAACACCGGTCGATTGTTACCGGCTGGTTCCACCATTCGGTTCCAGATGCACTACACGCCTTACGGACGGGAAACGACGGACCGATCTCAACTTGGTATCTATTTGCACGAGGACGAGCCCTTACACCGACTCGGCGGTAGAACCTTAATTAATTTTAGGTTCCGCATACCACCGCATACCAAAGCTCACACAGCCAAAGCCGAGCACGTGTTTAAGGACGATGTCCTGGTCTACAGCCTCTTGCCGCATTCGCACTATCGGGGCAAAGCATCCGACTTCGTTGCGTTTTACCCAAGCGGCGAAAAAGAGATCTTGTTGTCGGTACCTAACTACGATTTCAACTGGCAAACGACTTACCGGTTAGAAACGCCAAAAGTTCTACCCGCGGGCACACGCTTGGTGCATTCAACGACCTGGGACAACTCGACTCAGAACCCGGCAAACCCGGACCCAAGCAAGGAAGTCCGTTGGGGTCAGCAATCGTGGGCCGAGATGCTGTTTGGATCGGTCACTTACCGTACGCTGACGAAGTCCGAGAAGGATTCCGTCGCTGCCGACTAGTTAACGAGATCGTTACCCGCGTGCGCGTGTGTCGATCTGGTCGACACTAGCGACCTGTCACTTTTCGAGTGGCCTCGCGGAATCGATCGCGCTGTTCAGGACTGCCGCGGAGTTCTTTATTGGCTTCGGCTTCGAGTCTGGTCGCCGCCTCCGAAAGTGTTGCCGCATCGATCACTTGCTTTGATGCGCGGACAGCGGCGACGGAATTCCCCGCAATCTCGTGCGCGAGCTCCATGGCCTTATCCATCAGCTCGGGTTGTGGATAAACAGCGCTCAGCATGCCCCATCGCTCCGCCTCGTCCGCCGTGAATTTACGGGCCGAGAAGATGAGCTCCTTCGCTTTTGAAGACCCTACCAACCTGGGCAACGAGGCGGCGGCTACCACCAAACCGTATTCAGCGCCCGGCAAGCGAAAGGTTGCGTTGTCCGATGCGAGCAGAATGTCACAGGCAACGGCTAGCCGCGCGCCACCTCCGTAGCAGTATCCATTGATCGCTGCGATGACGGGAATTGGTGTATCACTCAACTTACCGATCGGGTCAAAGGCATTAATCCTATCGCCACCTTCCGTTTTCTCAACACCACTGACCTCGAGCATGTCAGCGCCAGCACAGAACGCCTTTAACCCGGCTCCTGTAAGTACGATTACTCGAACCTCCGCGTCAGTCTCTGCACGGGCAATGGCGTCCGAGAGACTTCCCGACAGTTCACGATTGAGGGCGTGATGGCGTTCCAGTCGATTCATGGTCAACACGAGAACGTGTTCTTCTTTTTGTTCCAGCAATACCGCCTGACGACCCATCCACTCAACCTCCACAAAAAACAGATCTTACGTAACCTAGTCGTGCTCAAGCTATAGTTAGTTTATTCATTCGGTCAGGCGACGTGGAACCGTCCTCGAAAGAGATCTTTGTTTATCCGCGCCCCGCAACTCACTCTGTGCATACCGAAACGTGGGAGATGGAAGATGTCAGACGGTAAAGATGCTCCCAACCTCCCGCAGTGAGTCAGACGTTCCGCCGCCGATCCTGGAGGTCATAAGGGATCTAATTCTCCCCGTCTATTTGCCATCCGCTCTTTATGCGATCGCGCAAAACGCTATCCAAATTCTCCTACCGCTTTACGCGTTAAAGCTTGGCGGTGGTTTCGCAATGGCCGCTGCGATGGTTGGCATGAGAGGTGTCGGTACCATGCTGTCGGACGTCCCTTCGGGGCTTCTCGTCGCCCGTTTCGGTGACAAGTTCGTCATGGTTATAGGCTTACTTCTCCTCCTCATCATGGCCGTTGGATGCGCAATCACAAAATCGCCGTGGTTATTGGGACTTCTTGCGCTCGGATTTGGTGCCGGCGCTGGCATGTTCTTGCTCGCTCGATTGACGTTTATCACGGAGACCGTGCAACTGAACCAACGGGGAAGGGTGATCTCGGTGATGGCAGGGCTACATCGTGGCGGCGCCCTCGTTGGCCCGCTCGTGGCCGGGTTTTCCGCGGAACATATTGGTTACGAGCCCGTATTCGTGGGCGCAGCACTGCTGTTTGCGATTTGCCTGGTGACCGTCGCGATCTATTCGAAAGGCGGCTCACATTCCCAAGAAAAACGAAAGACGGTTCCAATTCGGCAGATCATCATTACCCAACGTCGTACCTTTATGACGGCGGGCATGGTCATGGTCATGCTTTCATTTCTTCGCCACAGTCGCGTGTTAGTGATCCCCCTCGTGGGCGTGTCACTGGGCCTGGGTGAATCTGAGGTCGGCCTCGCCTTTAGTCTCTCTTCCCTCGTCGACATGCTGATGTTTTTGCCCGCGGGATTAATCCTCGATCACGCGGGAAGGAAGTACGCGTTAGCTCCGTCCTTGTTCTTATTGGGAACCGCCATCGTGTTACTACCTTGGGCCACGGGGTTTGTTCAATTTTGCGGCTTTGCCATGCTCGCAGGACTCGGGAATGGGTTTGGGACCGGAATTTTTATGACGCTCGGTGGGGATTTTTCGCCATCAAATGGCCGCAGTGAATTTCTCGGGGTTTGGCGCTTGGTGGGCGACGCCGGTGGCGCGCTAGGTCCCTTCGTCCTGGGGACCATCGCGAGCGCCACCACGTTAGCCATTGCCAGCGCGTGGACCGGTGGTCTCGCGGTTATTGGGTTAATTATTCTCTTTCGTTACGTTCCCGAAACGTTGCATCATGGGGCGTCTAATCACGCCAGCCGCTAACGCAAACGGCACTGCGCGTTAACATGGAATTGCCTATGAACAGTCGCCAAACCATGCTCGAGGAGCTGTGCAACGGTTACCGTATCTTTGCGGCTCACGGCTGGGGCGATCTGGGGGACGGCCATATCAGCGCGCGCGACCCTGATCGAACCGATTGCTTTTGGCTGCTTCGGTACGGGGTGGCATTTGCCGAAGCTGAACCGAGCGACTTCGTGCTGCTTAACGCCGAGGGGCTGGTCGTGGAGGGATCGGGCGACGTCAACAAGGCCGGATTCTTTATTCATCAACCGCTATTGGCCGCTCGACAGGACATTAGCAGCGTCGCTCATACCCACACCCAATGGGGCACACCGTTCTCCGCGGAAGTTCGCGATGTCGAACCCATCACGCAAGAAGCCTGCCTCTTCTTTGAAGATTGCGTGTTGTTCGACGACGAGGAGGTGCAAGTACAAAGCTTAGATGGCGGCTCTCGCATTGCGCAATGCTTAGGGCGTAACGGTGCAATCATTCTGCGCAATCACGGCCTCCTCACGGTCGGCACCGATGTCGCTCAGTCCGTATCACGTTTCGTCATGCTTGAGCGTGTCGCTGAAGCCCATATAAAAGCTCGAGACGCCCAACCGATTTCGGGTCAAGCGGCGCGACGTGCTAAACAGGATCTATCAAGGGAGGGCGCCGACCGTAGTGCCTTCGAATTTCTGATCAAACACCACCTCTAGAATTAACGCGTTAGAAGAGGGGTATCCCGGCCACTTTAACCTGGGTGCGATAAAGGTGGTTCGATGAGGTTAGAAAAAATGACTTCAGATCATCGCCACCCCAGGTGAAGTTGGCGCAGAAAGCGGGGGTCTGGATGACGCCTAAACAAGCGCCGTCGGCCGCGTATACATGCACTCCTCCTGGTCCCGCACAAAACACGTGCCCCGTCGTCGCCGCTTTGAGACCGTCGGGTGCGCCGGCACCACTCCCCGTCGACTCGGCAAATACGTCACCGCCCGATAGCGTACCGTTTTTGTCGATCTGAAATTTCCGGATGTGCATACGCGGTGTATCCGCCACATACAACTCCCGTTGATCAGGCGTAAACGCCAACCCATTCGGTTGCTGAAAATCGCTGGCAAGGAGTTCTAGCTCGCCAGTCGCGGCGTCGACTCGATAGAGACCCTGAAAATCAAGTTCAGTCTCTCGCACAATCCCTGTGTGGTCTTCGCGACCGTAGGTCGGATCGGTAAAATAAATATCGCCGTCGTTAGCCACCACGATATCGTTTGGGCTGTTGAGCGCTTTGCCTTGGTAATGGCTGGCAATCACCGTAAGCGAGCCGTCGGACTCCTCTCGCGTCACCCGCGAGGTCGCGTGTTCACAACTGAGAATACAACCGCTGCCATCGTAGGTATTACCGTTGCTCATGTTGCTCGGTTCGCGGTAGACGGACACCCCGCTCGATTCGCTCCAACGATGCATTCGATTCGACGGGATGTCACTAAAGGTCAGGTGTTGCTCCTGTGGATGCCAAATCGGACCTTCGGTAAAGGCGAAGCCATCGGCTAACGTTTCTAATTCAAGATTTTCTTCGACGACGTCGAAGAATCGTTCGTCCCTGACTTCGATACCCATTCATTTCTCCTTTCATACCAGGCCGAGACCCTAGTTCACCAATTCGTTCAAAGACCGAAAGCCACCATACCTAACTCGAACCGTTCGTAAACGACTTTAAGCGTTCGCGCCTATCGATCCGGCCAGCAACAATCCCCGCGCCGTGCCCCTTCACCCGCTCGCGCATCGTCAACCAAAGGTACTCTCGCTCACTCCGCAGTTCTCGGCGAATATTGCGACTCCACCTCTCGTTGCAATTTTTCGTCGCGGGCACGAATCAAATCCTTCTTGAACCAGTCCGAGAGCTCTCGCATTGGGAAGCGTTTTCCCGGGCACGAGGTCGCACCGTCGCCACGGACTTGCCGATGAGCGCCCAAGCCGACGTCGGGATAGCGAAATTTTAGGTCAAGCAACAATGCCTTGAGCCCGTCGAGCTGACCCTCGTTCGGACGCTCACGATCAAAATGACCGCGTATCAATACACCGACGGATCCAGGGTGTTGACCCTTCGTTTCTGGCGCAAGCAACTCCGCGACCGACCCATCCAGCTCCACCCGGTAGTGAAATGCCTCACGGCTACAGTCGTCATGGTGCAGCAGGATAAACCTCAACGGCCCCCTGGGTCTCCGAGGTTTTTCGACGTTGCCCGGAGTCGACATGCTCTTGGGATTGTTGGAGGGCACTAGAAGATCTGCACAACTTCTATCGCGTCGGTATTTACCGGCAAATTGAACACCGTACCGTCATCAACAAGACGAATCTCCGACGGCAAGCCTCGACGAAAAATGCTCTCTGCGATCCCATTCGCGGGTACTGGGACCAAGTGATACAACGCAAGCATCGCAACACCCGCCTCACGGGAAACGTCGGTCAAGGAATCAGTGTGGGCGTGGTACTCGAGGATGTCGTCCAGGATCTGCGCCATACGCGTATTGCCTGCAGTCGCAGCGGCGTCTCTCATCGTGTGCACCATCGGTCGCGAGAGCGCGTCATGGAGGAGGAGATCGGTGCCGCGCAATGCCGTCGCCGTGGATTGCAACGCGTTGGTATCGCCACTAACGACGACGGAGCGGCCACGGTAATCAAAACGATATCCCACCGCGGGTCGAACGGGATCGTGATCGACCGAAAATGGCCTGATGCTGAATTCCCCCACCTCCGTGACCTCCCCCATCGCAATTAACTGCGGCCGCATCGGCCCAACATCTGGGGGCAATAGTTCGCTGCCGTGGTGCTCCGTTCGATACGTTCGGTCAAGGGCATAGGCTTTGTTAAACCCATCGACAACGCTCGCCACACCTTCTGGACCGTATACGTCTAGCGGCGCGGTCCGTCCCCCAACCCAGGAGACAAGGTTGGTGTCACCCAGCGCACTGATGTGATCCGAATGGAAATGGGTGAGCAAGACGCCGGCAAGGTTTTGCATGGGTAGCCGCGCGCGTAACAAATTTGCAGTCGATCCCGCGCCCGCGTCGACGATGAAAAAAGTGGATCCGCCCGCCACAACGATGCAACTCTGGGCTCTCGCCGATATCCCAAGAGGCGAAGCACTGCCGCAAACAAACACACGCAACACGTCGGGATCGTCCCAAGCCATCGGTGTATCGAGAAGAGTTGTAGCGATCAAGCGCTTCATTAGGAAGTTCTGGCCCCAGGAAGTCTGCGTCATGACAAGCGCAGCCGCGGCCAGAAGCGCTAATCCCATGCCTAAAATAACAAACGCTTTCTTCATTTGGTGTTAGCGGCGGCGCACACGAATAAAGCGTCCACCTTCAAGTCCGTCCTCGATTAATCTTCCCAATACGGTGGATTGTTGAGCGGTCCGAGGGATTGACCTAATTGAACAAGCAACCCGTGTGCACTTTTGGGCGAAATAAAAGCGTCGACCGACGCTGGGTCAGCAAAATTTTTATCCACCACTTTGATTCCTTGGGACTCAAGCTGATCGACTTTCTTTTCGAGATCGGGCGTTTGCAGGGTTAAGTGATGAAACCCTTCCCCTCGCTTTTCAAGGAATTGAGCGAGAAATCCCTCCGGATTAATCGGTTCCAACAACTCGATACAGAAATCGTGCAAATCAAACAGTGCAATACGAAAGTCTCCTGAAGCGTGTTCACCCATGGAGCGAAATTTAGCGCCCAGGGCGTCCTCAAAAAAGGACCTTGCGGCATCGATACTGTGTACGGCAATGCCGATGTGATCGAACCGACCGATGGCTTCATCCGCCATCTGCAAGCTCGGTGACGGTAGATAGCGCCGTACCGCAATCGCTACGCTTTTGAATCAACGAGGTACGATCCAGATCGGCGAGGACCACGCGCGTTCTTGAATAGTTCTTGCCAAGTCGGGCCTTGGGGCGGTTTCGGCGCGAATGGCATCCCACGTCGACCATCGACAGGTGGGATTTTCCAACACCCGAACGTAGTAGAAGGCCCGTTGCTTCGGGTCAAAGTCGGGATCGTCCCACAACGTTAATAGCTCGGCCGCGCCAACGTCCGCCGTGACGCTGCAATCGGTCAGATCGACGGTCGCGCCGTTGTCGGGACAGCGATGGGTCTCTGGATCAACGGCTGCACCGCCCGCACACGCGACATCGTAAACGGCCTCCTGCGTCTGACCTGCGTCAAGCCAACCCTTGATAATCTGTAAACGCTGCAGTTCTGCTCGCATCGGATCGCGACTCGCCCAAGCAAGGAATCGCGGTTCACCCCGTCGCTTAGCAAGTAGCTCAGCCCCCATGGATACGCCGTTGGCGTAGGCACTGGCGACCAAATCCGGTGCTTCTAGTAAGGCGTCGTCGTAGTCGTAGCTCGCAAACAGGCGCACCTTGATGCGAGACCCCGTCGTCGCAAAGGTTTCTTTGCGCCGGAATGCGTCGTAAATCGATTCGCGTGTATTCTCGCCCGCCCAGACGCCGGCAATACCCGATGAGCCGAAATATCGATTCGCGGACTCCCGATAGGCGGGAAGCCCGTCCCGGTGTGCAGACGGCACCGAGCCTCTGTTCACCGCATCGGCATCCAACACCCCGACCTTGCTGACAAAATTCGACTCGTCAAACACGTCGCCTGAATTATGCGTATCGCTCGCGCCAATAACGCCGAAGAGGTACGGGTTTTCGCCCAGATCCTGCTCCAGCTTGAACCCGTTGAGCCAGGCTTCGCGAACGTAGCTCCCACGAGGCCAACTCTTATTCCAACTCGCAATCTGGTACGGCAAGATCTCGAAATCGGCCCATTCATCGTTGGGCGATAAAAACGGGTGCGTGTCGGACGTTCCTTTGATCTGCGTGATCTCCACCAACGGTTCATTCCGCATTCGTTGGATGGCGTAGTCGGCGTCCATCGCCGAGCCGTCGAAGCGGGTCATCTGGAACATGTTGCCGTTGGAGCCGTTGGCGTTGTGCGGAATAGCGAGGGCTTCAAAGCCCTGTTCCCGTTGCGAATCCATCCAGGTCCAAAGATCTTCAGGATTTAATGAGTCAAGCCTGGAGTAGGGCACGTCGGGCGCTGTATCACCACGGTAAATGACGTTGCGATGGAGGTTGCCGTCGCGAGCCGACGTGTATTCGTAGGCAATAAACGTCGTCAGCTTTCCCGGTTCGTAATTGCGATTCGCCGACGCCTGAATCTCGCTCCACGCCGATTTGACCTCTGCTAAGTTGAAATGCTTGGTCAGAAATGGAGATGCTGCCCGGAACGCCTGGAATCGTTCGGTCCATGTCGTCGCGCCAAGAAACGTTTGCGTATCGGGATCGTTGTGGAGCGGATGCGTCGGTTGCTCCATCGCCGACAACATTCCAAGAAAATTTGCATGGTCGGTGACGGCGTAGAAATCCAGCGGACGATCCAGCTGAATCTCGAAACCTGCCGGGTGCAGGATGGCTTCGCCACGAGCAAACGCATAGGCGTCATCCGGCGTGGTTTTGGTACCAAACAAAAACGCATCGTGTGAATAACGCGTGTGGATGTGTAAATCACCAAAATACGCGTTGCGAGGTGTTTCATCCGCAACGTTTGCGAGGGCAGCAAACAACAGCACTAAATAAACGCCGAGGTTGTATCGCATCATCACCGCTCTGGCTATTTTAGTATCGTTCTACCGCACCCAAGCAGTTCAAGCAATTGAGGGTTTAGGGTTTTCCTCACGTGGTCTGTTGGCTATTGCGTCTCATGGAGGGACATACGGGGTATGTCGATGCAGCATCAATCGACAAACGGCGTTCCGATGGGGTTTGGTTAGACCGATAGTTTGTGGCATCCCGAGGTGTTAACTAACCGATCAAAAAAAGAGCTGCACGGTGTCGCCATGTATATCCACCAGGGTGGAACGGAGTGCGGGCAGTATCGGGGCATCGGCCAATCCGGTGGCCCAGTCGGCGTGTGCTTGTTCCAGCCTGGCGACGATCGCAGGATGTTCAGCGGCCAGGTTGTCTGTCTCGCCAGGATCGCTGGTGAGGTCGAAGAGCAGCGTCAGTTGACCATTCGGCGAGTCTGTTCCCCAGCCTTCCGGCGGGGGTTGTAGGCGTCCATCGTCACGTAGGTCAGCCTTAGACCGCGATGGTTTGTTGTAACGAATCAGTTTCCAGCGTTCGTCGCGGATCGCGACGGTTGGCCCAGCCCGCCAATAAAGGTACTCGTGCGGTGCACTGTCTATTTTGCCGGTCAGGTAAGGCAGCAGATTGACGCTGTCCTCCGTGGTGGTTCCTTGGCCGGCGGCCGCGCTGAAGGTGGCCAGCAGATCCAACGAGATAACGGGTTGCTCATAGACCGTGCCCGCAGGGAGTGCGGCCGGCCAGGTCATGATCAGGGGCACACGAATACCGCCTTCCTGGTGGTAGCGTTTGTAGCCGGCATGTGGGGCGTTGGAGCACATGCCTTCTGTCAGTCTGTAGTTGCCACCCATGCAACCGTTATCGCTCGAGAAAACGATGAGGGTATTGTCGAGCTGGCCGATGGCGCGGAGTTTCTCGACCACGGCGCCGACGCTGTCATCGAGAGACGACACCATGGCGGAATAGATGCGCTTGGCCTTGTTGTCGATATGACGGTAGCGATCGAGGTACTTGGCGGTCGCCTGCAGGGGGGTGTGTGGCGTCGTGTGGCTCAAGAAGAGAAAAAACGGTTCGTCGCGGTGCCGATCAATGAACGCCACCGCCTCGTCCGTGAAGACGTCGGTCAAGTAGTCCTCGACTTCAACAATCTCGCGACCGCGAAACACGGCGATCCGCGCGGAGCGTGGGTGACGGGTTGGACCTGTGGCAACGTACTCGACACCCGGTATCGCAGGATCAATGTAATTGCTGCCTCCAGCGAGCACCCCGAAGTACTCGTCGAAACCGCGTGCTAGCGGATGATGAGCGTCCTGGTACCCCAGATGCCATTTGCCGATCAGGCCGGTGGCGTATCCGTCTGCCTTTAGCACATCGGCCATCGTGCGCTCGTCGATGCTCATGCCGTTATCGACGTCGCGACCTGCCGGGTTGAACTCCCAGCCGTGACGCTGCTGGTAGCGGCCGGTGAGGAGCCCTGCCCTGGAAGGACTGCAGACCGCGTGGGTCATGTAGCCCTGGGTGAAGCGCACGCCGGTTGCTGCCAACTGATCGATGTTGGGCGTGTCGATGACTGTGCCGCCATAAACACTTAGGTCGCCGATGCCGAGATCGTCGGCAAAGACGAAGACGATGTTGGGCGGCCGTTCTGCGGCCGCCGGATCGACCTGTTTCACCGCGGCGTCTTGTGTATCGCAGCCGCTGAATAGGCCGGTGAGCACCAACGCTGCAACGACTGCAAACGCGCGTCTCCCTGAGTGCGTCACGTGGGTCTCTCGTGTCGGTGAATGGTGAGCTTCGCTATCGATGCTAGTCCTTGAGATTTATGCAAGCCAGTTCGGTTAGCTGAAATTGGTTAAATCTTAGCCGCCACGCCACCATCGACGTTAATTATTTCGCCGGTAATGAAACGCGATTCCGCGCATGCTAAGAATAAAACCAGTTGCGCGACATCTCGCGGATAACCTGGACCCTGAACAATCTGCACGTAATCCATGAATTTCTCGAAGACGTGATGGCCGCCATCGGGATCGTTGATCGTGCCTCTTGTAGCGCTTGGCGTGAGAATTTGACCAGGACGCACGCAATTGACACGAATGTTGTGCCGCCCGCCTGCGCCCGCCATGTAGTGGGTCAACGCATCGACGCCGGCCTTCGCCACGGCATAGGAAGCAGACGTGGTTCCAAATTCGTCTCGCATTCGAGGGCTGAGTCCTATCTGGGCAGCCAATGAAGACATATTGACGATAGCGCCACCGCCGGCTGCGACCAAGTGGGGCCACGCGGCTCGGCTAACATAAAACGTACCGGTAAGGTTGACGTTGATGATGCCGTTCCATTGCTCGTCCGATTCGTTAGGAAAATCGCCGCTCGCGCCGCCTCCAGCGTTATTGAACAGGACGTCAATCCGTCCGTGAGTTTCCGCCGCAAGTTTGATCGCTCGTGATACAGATTCGACGTCGCCCACGTCGCAAGAAATAAATTTGGCATCACCACCGGACGCGTTGATCCGAGCTTCAACTTCCCGTCCTTCTGATTCTCGACGTGCCATAAGGAATACATGGGCGCCCTCTTCGGCAAATAGTGTTGCAGTATCTTCCCCGATACCACTGTTGCCACCCGTGACAACGGCAACTTTGTTCTCCAATCGTTTTGTCATGTTGGTGTATCTCGCGATGTTTTTTTCCGCTCTCGCTATTTTTTCTACCGAGTTCTTATCTATATCTGCCTCCACCGTGATGGTTCCTCTCAGTTTTCCGTTAATTTGAATCGCTATTTCAACATTGTCCTCTCGTGTTTTTTCAGGTTCGTACTGGGGCCAATTCATACCTGAAAAGATGCTTTCACTATGTCCGAAGGATTCCCAGAGATCTTCTGCTAGGTGCGGTGCAAAGGGGGCTATCATGACAATAAGAGGCTCAACCTCAGATTTTTGTGGGACACGACCTTTGGAGCGGACTACATTGAGGTATTCCATTAGTGCGGCTATAGATGTGTTATATCTCAGCCTTGGGAGCTGTTCCGTTACCTGCTGGATCGTTTGGTGTAGCTTTCTTTCAACCACGGTATTCTTTTCCACGCTATCA
>ENA-UPTF01001522-UPTF01001522.1-marine-metagenome-genome-assembly--contig:-NODE-1522-length-14486-cov-3.787216_pt1 | contig 14486 bp, 14 predicted proteins | sample MGYA00238166_ERZ767019 | MGnify/ENA primary metagenome ERZ767019 (study PRJEB28930, sample SAMN06266391) | marine metagenome | isolation source: Sea water from 250 m depth | place: Atlantic Ocean...
TTAGAAGACCATGGAGTGATGCCAGATTCTGGGCCGGTCCTTGTAACAGGTGCCGCCGGAGGGGTGGGAAGTGTTGCAATTAGCATTCTCGCGAACCTCGGTTATGAAGTACATGCTTCAACAGGAAGAGCTGAAGAAACTCCCTATTTGCAAAATCTTGGTGCGACAGGAGTTATTGATCGTTCAGAATTATCAGAACCATCTAAAAGACCTCTAGCGAAAGCTCAATGGGCGGGAGCAGTTGATGCTGTTGGTAGCCATACGCTCGCAAACGTTTTGACAACTGTCATGGATGAAGGCTGTGTCGCAGCTTGTGGAAATGCACAAGGGATGGATCTTCCATCAAGTGTTGCTCCATTTATCCTACGAGGAGTCACGTTGCGTGGAGTTCACTCGGTTTATGTTCCTAGAGAAAAAAGAATCACAGCTTGGGAACGTTTGGCGAAAGATCTAAAAATGGAACATTTAGACGAGATGACAAAAACAATTACCCTTGAAGAAGTAATTGAAACCGCAAATGAGATAACTAATGGTCAAATTCGCGGCAGAACGGTAGTTGATTTAAACAATTAATCTTTGTGCGCGAGGGGGGATTTGAACCCCCACATCCTTTCGGACACAGGAACCTGAATCCTGCGCGTCTGCCAGTTCCGCCACTCGCGCCAGAGACTTAGAAAAGGTTAACCTTATCTTCTAACTCGTCCCATGAATTTGATGTGACTAAAGCTATCTATCAATCCACAGTAACATTTCGTTAAGAAGAAATATTGTCAAATATTGGTTTGAAAATGCCTAAGAAAAGAAAAGAAAACTCCTGTGTAAATGCAGCTGGAGCGACTCACATTGGTCAAGTACGGCAAACGAATCAAGACAGTCACGCTTCACGAGCAGGAATACATGTACTGGCTGATGGAATGGGAGGCCACCAAGGAGGTGAAGTCGCTTCATTAGAAGCAATTTCAACGATTCTTGAAACCGGGAAAATTGATTCAGTAGCAGACATGGTTAAATCTGTTTCGAAAGCAAATCAGGCAATTATAAAAAGAGCTAATAGAGACGAAACTCTTTCAGGGATGGGAACAACAGTTTGTCTATTGACAGAAATTTTAGGAAGTGATGGAGAAATAAAAATTGGCATTGCGAACGTTGGAGATAGTCGAATTTATCGATTAGGAGGTTCTGAGTTAACACAAGTAACACTTGACCACAGTTTGGTTGCGGACTTAGTTAGATCGGGTGAGTTAACGCTGGAAGAAGCATCTCGACATCCCCAACGAAATATTTTGACCAGAGCTTTAGGAATCGAACAAGATCTTGTTATAGACACATGGGAGTTGACTCCTGTAGCGGGCGACCGATACTTACTTTGCAGTGATGGACTATTCAATGAAATAGACGATGAAAAAATTGCTGAAATTCTGATGGCAGATGAAGAATTGGATCACATAGCTCAAAATTTGGTTAATAGTGCTTTAAAAGCAGGTGGGCATGACAATATAACTGCCTTAGTTGTGTCAGTTACAGAAGAAATAAAGCATGAAAATGGAAAGTGGTTTTTAAATGAAATGGTTCCATATCCAGTAGTTAAGCCTCTACTTAATACATCAATTGATCAAGAGATAAGAAACTTTGACTGGAAACCAATTGCGATATGTTTGTCTACTTTGCTTTTAATTGTTTCTGTATTTACAGCAATAGGTCTATATGCGAGAAACGGCTGGTTCGTAGGAGAATATAATGGTGGTGTCGCAATTTATAAAGGTCGACCTCAAGGGGTTCTTTGGTTTGAACCTACTGTAGAAAGAAAAACTCAAATTTCGATTCTGGACTTATCAAAGGAAACTCGACAGATTGTAGTTGATTCAATTTCGATGGATTCTTTTGAAGAGGCAGAAAGATTTGTGAACGAGATAAGAAATTAACAATAAAAGTAAATATTTTGATACATACACAAACTCAATTAGATAAGTAGAATTATTTTCCGTGGCTAATCAAGAACCAACGGTGTTCAATGACCGTTATGAACTTCATAGACAAATTGCAAGAGGTGGGATGGCTGATGTCTTCCTCGCTCGCGATTTGTTACTTGATAGACCAGTAGCAATCAAAGTTCTTTTTGATCAGTTTTCCAAAGACCAGCAATTCGTAGAGCGGTTCCGCCGAGAAGCGCAAAGAGCAGCTAATTTAAATCATCCAAATATAGTCAGCGTTTTCGATTGGGGAGAAGAAAGCGGTACGTACTTCATCGTTATGGAATATGTAGAAGGCCGAAGTTTAGCTGAAATAATCAGAACCGAAGGCTCTATACATCCTGACAAAGTTGCTGAGATTTCTTCCGAAGTTGCCGCTGCACTTAGTTTTGCTCATAGAAATGGAATAGTCCATCGTGATGTAAAGCCGGGGAACGTCCTCGTGGCTCCAAACGGTCATATAAAAGTTGCAGACTTTGGTATTGCTCGGGCATTAGCGAATGTTCAAAGTGAATTAACTCAAGCTGGAACAGTAATGGGTACAGCAACTTATATTTCACCTGAACAGGCTCAAGGTATGGAAGTTGATCCGAGAAGCGATCTTTATTCCTTAGGAGTAATGATTTATGAAATGTTGTCAGGGCATCCACCGTTTACGGGTGAAACACCTGTAGCTGTTGCTTATCAGCATGTGCAAGATAGTCCCGTCTCGTTAAGAACTGCGGGTGTTTCCGTAGCAGAATCCCTTGAAGCGGTAACAATGAAGTTGCTAGCAAAAAACCCAGTAAATCGTTATCCAACTGCGGAAGATTTAAGAAGTGATTTACGACGATACCAAGAAGGCGCTCATGATTTAAGACCAAGTAACCAATCTGGGGTTACTGGTAGAACAGTCCGGCATGCTCCTCCTGTTTCTCCCGCGCAGAAAAAAACGAGAGTCAGACGGGATGATGGATTCAGAAGAACCGCTCTTTTTGCAGTTTTTATGGGCATCCTTCTTGTCGTTTTTGGGTATTTAGTGGTTCAATTTCTTGACACCATAGGAGTCGAAGACAGTGATGATGGCCCTGTTCAGCTAAGCATGTCCGAAGTGCCAAATTTAATTGGAACTCCTCTTGACGAAGCAAGGGAAATTCTTAGAGAGGCGAAACTAAGTGTTCAAATGGACTACCGAACAAATATCGACTACTCCGAAAACACAGTTTTTGATCAAGAGCCAATAGCTGGAGCAAAACTTGAACCGGCAGAAACTGTCAGATTGTGGGTGAGTAAAGGAACTGGGCCAATGACACTAATAAAAGTTATTGGTGATTCTGTTGGAGATGCTGTTAGGGATTTGGAAGCAATGGGGTTAAGAGTTGACACTTTAGAGCTTGAAGATCCTGTACAACCAGCAGGTCAGGTTATTGACCAGAATCCTGTAGCTGGTTCCGAAATAACATCTGGAACAAGAGTTATTTTGTTTGTTTCTAAAGGGCCTGCTGTTGAACAAATTCCAGATCTTGAAAATCGTCCAGTTTTAGCAGCGATGAATATAATTTCACAACTCGGATGGCTGGCTTCAACTTCTGAAGAGGCAAGTGAAACAATTCCTGAAGGATTGGTTATAAGAACTGAACCTCCTGCCCAAAGCAAGCTGTCTCCAGGAAGCAGGGTAGAGATTGTTATTTCATCAGGCTTGCCGGTAATGTCAGTTCCTTCAGTTACTAGCTTGCTTGAAGATTCCGCTGTTCAAATTCTTGAAGAAGAAGGTTTTCAAATAAACCTAATAGAAGAATTGTTGCCCGCTGAATCAGTTAATAATGGAAGAGTGATAAGTCAAAGTCCACAACCAGAAATTGAAGTTGAATTAGGCACAATTGTGACAATAGTTGTTGGCAGATCAGAAATACTTCAGCAGGACTCAGTTGCGGATGAAAGTCAGTAACTATTCTTTGACGCTTAGTAAGAAATTTTCAATCAACTTATGACCATAAGAGGTAAGTATTGATTCAGGGTGGAACTGAAGTCCGTAGATTTCAAATTCCTTGTGTTTCAGACCCATTATTAAATCATCATCTGTTTTTGCTGTTATTTCTAGTTCATCTGGAAAGGATTCAGGGTCCACCATTAAAGAATGGTATCGAGTTGCGTTAAATGGGGATTCTATATTTTTGAAAAGCCCCGATTCATTGTGTGAAATGAGTGATGTTTTACCATGCATAACCTGAGGTGCATGTACGATTTTACCTCCCCATGCTTCTCCTATGCATTGGTGTCCAAGGCAAATTCCTAAAACTGGAATTTTTCCAGCAGCCCACTTAATCAGATCAACTGAAATCCCAGCTTGTTTAGGGTTTCCTGGGCCGGGACTTATTAAAAGAGCATGAGGGGAGATGTCCTCCACTTCATCAATTGTTATAGCATCATGACGCTTTACGATAGGTTCTGCGTTAAGTTCACCCAGATATTGAACAAGGTTGTAAACAAAAGAGTCGTAATTATCAATAACAAGTACTTTAAAACTCATAATCTTTAAACCTAACCGATTAAAAACGATGCGAATGCAGATTTAATGTCTATCATCACACCATGAGTAGTCCACAAAAAAAACGTATTGAAGGTGGTCGCGTAACCCCAAGGGGCACTTCTGACATACCGCGAAAACCTGCCTCAAAAGCAGAAGAATCCCCTAAATGGGTTCCAATCTTGATGTTTAGCCTTTTAGCAGTTGGTATTTTAATTATTTTCTTTAATTATGTCGGTTGGTTACCCGGAGGAACAAGCAATTCGTTTTTGTTATTAGGACTCGGTTCAATTTTGGGTGGAATAATTACGGCAACTCAATTTCATTAAATGTTTAAAGCAATTCGTGTAATTACATAAATGTTATTAACACACAGGTTTATACACATCCTGTGGATAACTTATTGAACTATTCTTCCTCAATAAGAAGTTCCATATCTTCCATACAGTGCCTGGGAGGGTCAGGATTCTCTTCAGCGGCAGTAGTCATTCGAACTTCTGCACCACACAATTCGCATCTATATAAAAGTTTAACTTTTCTTAATTCTCCAGGAGGTGGGGGTTGAGGCGGTGGCGTAGCTAAAGATCTAAGAATAAAAATTCCAATCTTGATGATCAAGAAAGCTATACCAATAGCGATAACAATTTTTAACAGAAACATTGTTTAGATCCTATCTAAGTGAAAGTTCTCAAATAGCCAGTTTTCTTTCTATGGTAGATTGTGAAATCAGGTCTTTATTAAACGATTAGAAACAAAAGGAAAATGGAACTCTCAACAGAATTAAACCTTGTTTTATTTATTTTACGACTTGTAATTGGATTAACCATTTTTGCTCATGGTTGGAACAAGTTCTTCGGAGGTGGGCGTATTCCAGGAACAGGGAGATGGTTTGAAAGTATTGGGGTTAGAAAAGGCAGACTAAATGCATATTTGGCAGCCTCAACCGAACTTTGTGTTGGATTGCTACTCGCTGCGGGACTTTTAACTTCATTCGCATCAGCTGGCCTTATTGGTTTAATGGTTGTAGCAGGGTGGACGGTTCACCGAAACAATGGTTTCTTTATTATTAAAGAAGGATGGGAATACATTTTTGTTCTTGCTGTTATTGCAATGACAATAGCCACAATAGGTCCTGGTGAATGGTCGCTAGATAATGCGCTTAATTCTGGAAGTAAATTTGATGGTTGGGCAGGGTTTTTAATTTCACTTCTTTTGGGAGTGGGGGCAGGGCTCTCTCAATTGATTATTTTTTACCGTCCAAAGGAAGTTTCATAAATATTTTTGGAGCTGGCGGGAATCGAACCCGCGACCCCCTGTTTTTGTCACAGTTATGAAACAAAAAGATTAAATTTTCGTTGTGGGTAGAGCGATGAATGCAATAATTATGTAATGCGATGCGATAGCGAGAACCACAAGTAAGTGGAAGATTTCGTGAAATCCAAATTTTGTTGGCCAGGGATCGGGTTTTTGTGTCCCATAAACAAGTGCCCCTAGTGTGTGAAATGCTCCACCTAAAAGTAGAAAAGTAAACCCCCAGCCTCCTAAATTTTTCCAGAGTTCATCAATGACTAGAAGCGCTGACCAGCCCACAGTGATAAATAAAGGAACAGTGATGCGTTTAGGTGGAGCAGGCCAAAATATCATTACTAGTACACCTGTAAGAGCGCCGATCCAAACCACTGATAAAACAAAGGTTGCGTGAGAACGAGGCAGCATCAGCCAAGAGATAGGGGTGTACGTTGCTGCTATTGCTACAAAGATCATGGCATGATCAACGCGTCGCCAAAGACTATGCGCTTGGCGACTCCATGTGTGACCGTGGTAGAAGGAACTTACTCCAAAGAGACCAATAATTGAGATTGAGTAAAGCGAAGCTAAAAATCTTTCTTCTTGTGCACTAATGATCAGAATCGGGCAAAGAACTATGGCTGCTACGAAAGCTAAACGATGGGACCATCCTCGTAGAGCAGGTTTTTTCGCTAAATGCATAGGAGGATAAGACATGTAATCAGTTTCTAAGAAGATTGTTTGTGGAGCTGGCGGGAATCGAACCCGCGACCCCCTGCTTGCAAAGCAGGTGCTCTAGCCAACTGAGCTACAGCCCCAGAGGTATCTAGCGTAGAGCCGAGTTCTCAATATCCCTTGCTAAAGGTCGAATTAAGGGGCCATTGGGCGGCCGAAAGGTAATTCGGATTGCCAAGTTGATAGAAAGACTTCAGCGCGCTCGCAAGCTCCAATTAAAGGTCCATCAACGTGGTTAATAACTTCTTCAATTATTGAAGATAATGTTTCCGCAATTTGATTTTTGTCATTTATCAAGGGACCTGCTGTTGTAATGAAATCAGGTAAGGCAAGTATGTTTTTGCGTTTACATACTGCAACAGCACGAGTGGTTATTGGAAGAGCCGCAGTAGGGGCGATCACTGAAAAAGAAAGTGTTTCTACAGTTTCATGATCTATTGCACCAATCTTTGATCCACAAAAAAGAATGTCTGCTTTTTCAGTAATTGGATTTTCTGAACTGATGACTTCAATTCCTTTATCAGTAAGTTCTTTCTCTAAAATAGAACCTAAAATTTTGTCATCGATAACAGCTGTACTTGCATCTGGCTTAGCTGACAAAGCGCTTATTACAGCCCCCATAGCTAAAAGTTGCAATTTTTCTTCAGGGTTATCCTCGGTAGTGTCCTCAGGTGTCACCCCAAGGCCAGCAGTTAAAGAAAATTCTGTGTCCCATGCGCTAACTTCTTCAAAAAATGTTTTTATTGCCTCATTTTTTTCTTCTGGTGTAGTGCTTATTCCAGCTGAAATACCTGTTTCTTCTAAGTTCAGTGAAGCAAGTCCATATGTCATCGATCGTGCTAAATCTTTTGCTCCTCCTTGAAGAATTTTTTTTGCAGCTCTTAAGATTCCTCGTCCAGGTACATCCTCTAGGTCGACTGCAACGAAAGCATTAATCGATTCAAGTTTTTTAATTTTCATTTCAATCTTTCAATTTAATCTTTATTCAAAACTTCGACAATTTTTTCAACTTGCATTTGGGTGGAAGTTAATCGTTTTTGACATTGTTGCAAGAGTTCATTTGCTCGCTCAACCTTTTTTGCAAGCTCATCGATATCCACTTGATCAGATTCAAGATCATTGAGAATCTCTTGAAGTTCTTCTAAAGCTAGTGAATAACTAATTTCATTGTCTTCGTCAGTTTTGCTTGTTTCTTTTGTCATTTGACTACCTCATTGATAGTGCTTTTAACAGTACCGTTTTCGAAAATTGTTTCGATCTCGTCTCCATTAAAAAGATTTTTAGTTGATGAAATAATCTCACCGTTTTGCGTACGCGTTATTGACCATCCCCTAGCAAGAAGCCTTTTAGGGTCTAATACTCTTATTTGATCTTCAAATCCATCGAGTTTGCTCTCGTTTCGTTTTATGATGCTCGGGGCAATTAGTACAATACGTTCTTTTATGCCTTTTAAGTTTTCATTGGAATTAACTAAAGAAGCTTTTGCGATAGTTGTAGTTCTCGAATACAGATTTATATGGTTCGATTGGGCTAGAGATATCTTGTTGTGCGAAAGATTGATGATATTAGTTTTGACAGCAAGTATTTTTTCGATGAACTCATTAACAGTTTCCACTAAACCGATGGCACATGCTGTAGGAGTTTTATAAGAAGTGTGTGCAACAATATCTGCAATACTTTGATCTATTTCATGTCCGATCCCAGTAAAAATTGGAATTGAAGAATTAGCTATTGCTCTCGCGAGACTTTCTGAGTCAAATGACAGAAGGTCGCTAGTGGAACCTCCTCCTCTAATTATTGCTATTACATCAGGCTGATAAGAGGTGACTATTTGTAAACCTTCTTCAATATCAGAAGCTGAACCCTCTCCTTGCATTCTTGTATCCCTTGCAAAAACATTGAAAGAAAAATTGCTATTAAGTAGTTCATCGCAAAAATCAGCGTATGCAGCAGAACCAACGCTTGTTATTAGAGCAACATTTAAAGCAGGGCTTGGAATTACATGCAATTTATTTTTTTCTGTCAGACCTTCTATCTTTAAGATTTGGAGCAGTTTTTCTTTTTCTTGAGCTAGATGCCCGAAAGTAAATTGAGGATCGACGTCGCGCATGATTAGTTGCAATCGTCCTCCTGGAGGCCAAAAGTCTAGATGAGCAAGAATTTTTACATTTATATCATTCGCAAGAATTAACTCACTTTTGTTTTGGAGAGTTCTATCGATTTCTAAACGTTGAGAATTCCATAAAGCGACACTGAATTTTCCCATTGGTTGTGAACCTTGTTCAGAAACTGGATCTATTAGATCAAAATATGCATGTCCAGATTTTGGAACGATTCTGAAGTTAGATATTTGCCCTTCAATCCAAAAATCTTGTGGGAAAAGACTATTGAGTCCATCTTTTAGAAAGTTACCAAGTTGTAAAACGCTGAAGGACGGTATCTCATAATCAGATGACATGAAATCACACTACATAGTTGAGGGTTTTTATGAAAGTGAAAGATTTGTTTAGTTATGGGGTTGTTAGTCCTATAAGCATGTTGGGTTTGGCATTTTGCTCTTATGAGCGCGAGTCTAATGTTGTAAATTTTTAACTATTTGTGTCATTTACCTGGTTATTTGGTGGTGGCAAGGAGGGGAATATTGTGAATCGTAAGATTCTTGCTGTGCTTGGTGCTTGTTTGGCGTTTGCGCTTGTGAGTTCAAGTTGCGGTAGTGATAGTGATGATGGAGCGAGTAGTTCCGCGAGTAGTTCTGCGAGTAGTTCTGCTGCTGCGACTACTGCTGCGCCTGCGACTACTGCTGCGCCTGTTGCTGATTCTGGTTCTGATGGGTTGGCTGGCACTTCGGTGACGGTTTTTGGTCCTGAGAGCAGTGATGAAGAGGCTGGTGCTTTGCAGGATGCGTTGGATGCTTTTGCTGCTGAGTCTGGTATTGAGATTACCTATACGGGTAATCGTGATGCTGCTGACATGATTAACACGCAGGTTGCTGGTGGTAACCCGCCTGATATTTTTGTGTTTCCGCAGCCTGGTAAATTAGCTGATTTTGCTCGTGATGGTGCGGTTTTGCCTTTGCCTGCTGATGTTGCGTCTTCGATGGAGTGGTCTGATGCTTGGACTTCTTTCGGTAATGTTGATGGCACTCAGTATGGTGTTCCAACCAAGTCTGATTTGAAGTCTTTGGTTTGGTATAAGCCGGCTAAGTTCGCTGAGAAGGGTTATGAGATTCCTGGTACTTGGGACGCGTTGAAGTCTCTTGCTGGGGACATGATCGCTAATGGCGACACTCCTTTCTGTGTGGGTATCGAGTCTGGTCCTGCGACTGGTTGGACTTTCACTGACTGGGTTGAGGATTTGATGCTTCGTATGCATGGAGCTGATCTTTATGATGAGTGGGTTGCTGGAACGCTTCCGTTCTCATCTCCTGAGGTTTCTGGTGTGTTTGAGGAAGTGTTAGAGCTTTGGAACACACCTGGAATGGTTTACGCTTCTGGCGGTTCGATTGCTGCTACACCGTTTGGTGATAATGGTCAGCCTTTGGTTGATGATGATTGCATGATGCATCGTCAGGCTTCGTTCTACGCTGCGTTTATTCCTGAGGGAACTGCTTTTGCTGATGGTTCAGCTGACGCGGTTGATACTTTCTATTTCCCTTCCGTTAAGGGCGATTATCCGGTGTTAGGTGCTGGAACTTTGGTTGGTGCTTTCCGTGACGCTCCTGAGGTTTGGGAAGTCATGAAGTACTTCGGTTCCGCTTCTTATGCTGAGACTCGTCAGGTTGCTCAAACTGATCGTAAAGGTGGGGGTCTTTCAGGGTTCCTTTCTGGAGCTTCGGGTCAAGACCCAAGTGTTTATCAGCCTCTTGAGCAGTCATTTTTGAATATTTTGGTTAGCGCTGATGTTGTGCGTTTCGACGCTTCTGACTTGATGCCCGCTGCTGTTGGTGCCGGTACTTTCTGGACTGACGGAACAGCTGTTGTTAATGGTGACAAAACTGTCGCCGAAGCCACAGCTGACATAGACGCATCATGGCCAGGCGCCGCACCAGCAGAGGCTGCTCCTCTTGCTCCGCCTGAGGTAACTGATATCAGGATTTGTACCGCTCCTACCTACACGGGTCTTCCAGTTTTCGTAGCTGGTGATATGGGCGTATTCGAATCGTTCGGTTTCACAAGTCATGAGTATGTAACTTGTGCTTCGGGTCCTGCTAACGCTGCTGCTCTTGTAGCTGGCGAAGTTGATTTCGTGGCTAATACTCCTGACAACATGTTGGGATTGCGCGATTCCGGCTTTGATGTGATCATGTTCTCTCAAGCAATTGATGGTCACTTCTTCGACGTTCTTGTATCTAGCGATCAAGAAGTAGTCGAAGGTGACTGGGAAGCAACCATGCAGGCTCTTGAAGGCACCAATGTTGGTGTTGTAGCCCGTGGTGCTGCCGCTGAGCAAATGGCACGTGAGCTTTATGAGCAAGCTGGTGTTGATCCTGAAAGCTCTACTTACATCGCTACTGGTCTTGGTGCAACAACCGTTGCTGCTATGGACTCCGGTGAGATTGACTGGGCTATTACTTTTGAGCCTGGCATGACAATGGGTGTTGTTAACGGAATTGGTACTCGTCCGTTCTCACTAGTTGCTGGAGACGGTCCAAGTACTTTGGATTGGCCTTCATTGGTGAATACCACTTCACGTGAATTTGCTGCAGCTAACCCGAACACTGTTGCTGCCTATACAGCTGCTCTAGAAGCTGCAAGTGCTTGGATCATGGATGATGCAAACATTGACGGTGTTCTTGAGGTAATGGCAAACAATGTTGGTTTGGTTGGTGCTGATATGGCCGCTGATGTTCATGCTGCTAATAAGCAGTACTTCTCAGTTGATTCAACACTTGACCCAGATCGTTTGATGAACAACGTCACTTACGCTGTTGGTCGAGGAATTATCAGTGAGTCAATGAACTTCGCTGATTTCGCTATCACTAACGCCGGTGTGCCACCAAAGCTTGTAACAGCTTTGGCTGCTGCTTGTCCTTCACCTTTGGTGATCCAGACTGACTGGTTCCCAGAAGCAGAGCACGGTGCCCTATATGAGATGATCGGCGCTGGTTACAGCATTGACGCTGACAACATGGTTGTAACAGGTCCTGGTCAACTAGGTGGAGCTCCTTTGGGAATCGATATTGAGGTTCGCACCGGTGGTCCAGCTATTGGTTGGTCTCCTGTTGCTTCCTACATGTACACAGATGATTCAATCCATATCGGATACGCAAACACAGAAGCGCAAGCACAGTTGGCAGACACGCCACTGATTTCTGTGATGGCACCGTTGGAGAAGAATCCTCAGATGATCATGTGGGATCCAAACACCTATCCAGATGTTGAAAACATCGCGGATCTTGGTGAACAGGGAATCACAATCAACGTATTCGCTGGTGGTGTGTTCATTGAGGTATGGATAGCTGAAGGAGTTGTTTCAGCAGACCAGATTGATCCTTCCTACGATGGTGGACCAGCTATGTTCATTGCAGCTGATGGTGCTATCGCTCAGCAGGGATTCGCCTCTTCTGAGCCTTACCAGTACTCGAACGACTTCGCCGATTGGGGCAAGGAAGTCGCCTACGAGTTGCTCCACGACACCGGGTTCGAGGTTTACTCTCAGACTCTCGGTGTTCGACCAGATGACATGGAAGACATGAGAGCATGTCTCGAGTTGTTCATTCCAGTTGTTCAGCAATCAGTCGTCAACTTCTCGGGTAACCCTTCAAGGGCTAACGCGATAATAGTTGACGCTGTTGAGACATTTGGTTCCTTCTGGGTTTACTCAATGGAATTGGGTGAGTACTCAGTTGCGACTATGAATGAACTCGGTCTTCATGGAAATGGACCGGACTCAACCATTGGAAACATGGAGGAATCCAGAATCCAAGGTGTGATTGACAAGATGGTTGCCGCAGGTATGGACGTTACCACTACCAATGCAAGCGACTTGTTCACTAACGAGTTCATTGACATGAGCATTGGTTTCGCTGAATAATTTCAGCAACCAAAACTGAAAACTGTTTACCGGCCGGGCCCAAAAGGGTCCGGCCGGAATCAGTTTCCTGTATATTCAAAATGTTGAATAAGGGGAAAAATGAACGCACCTTCTGTTGAGCTGCAAGATGTATCACTGATATTTGGTGATGGCGATCCTCGTAATGAAAACGTCGTAGCAGTTGATAACACAAGTCTTGAAATACCTGCAGGTCAATTTGTAGCAATAGTAGGACCTAGTGGATGTGGTAAAACAACAATTTTAAACATGCTTGCGGGCTTAATAAAGCCAACTCTTGGCTCGGTTAAACGAAACGGGCAAGAAGTAGAAGGACCTAGTAGAGATATCGGTTACATGCTTGCCCGTTCTGCGTTAAGTCCTTGGAGAACAGCAAAACAGAACGTAGAACTCGGGCTTGAAATCAGAGGGATGTCAAAACAAGAAAGATCTAAAAAGTCGCTTGAACTTCTATCTCAACTCAGACTTGAAGGTTTTGCTGACTCCTATCCCTCTATGCTTTCTCAAGGCATGCAACAACGCGTAGCAATAGCACGAACCTTGGCTATAGATCCTGACCTATGGCTTCTTGATGAACCGTTTGGCGCTCTTGACGCACAAACACGACTGACTGTGCAGTCGGAATTCATCTCTTTATGGGAATCGAACCCTGGCAAAACAGTGATATTCGTTACCCACGATTTGGAAGAAGCCGTCCTCTTAGCAGATCGTGTGATAGTGATGACTGCTAGACCTGGAAAAATCAAATCAGATACTATCGTCCCAATACCCAGACCAAGAATTGTAGATGAATTGAAATTTGATCCTGTGTTCACAGAAACTGAACACAAAATTTGGAAGGAGTTGCGTGATGAACTCGTCTAACAGTCCTGAAACTTCTGAAAAATCCCAAATCAATTCCGCGGAACTTCGCCGTTGGAGAATACGCCAACTAGACATTCCGACACAGTTACTACGCCTTTTAGTTCTTGTAACAGGTTTTCTTGTATGGGAATACGCATTGATTTTTAAAGGGGTGCCGCTAACGGTTTTTGGATTTGAACCGCTACCTGAAATTAATCCCATTTTTTATGCGGTACCAACTGAAGTGTGGGGATATTTAGCTGACTACTACCACGACTTGATGTTCTGGAAAGATCTCTGGGTTACGCTTCAAGAAGCAATTTGGGGCTTCGTTATTGGAGGATCGACCGGTTTTATAACAGGTATCCTTCTCGGATATTTTTTGAGACTCCAAAAAATATTTGGACCATTTCTTGTTTTCGCTAATGCTGTACCAAAAATTGCTTTCGCTCCTATTCTAATTCTCTGGTACGGCGTTGATATGGGCTCAAAGATCGCATTGGCAACAATAATCGTCTTCTTCATAGTCCAAATGCCCACTACTGCTGCAGTTGGTCTTGTGGATCCAGATCTAAACACACTTGCTACAACAATGGGAGCTACTAAATCTCAACTATTCAAAAAAGTAGTTATCCCCGGAATAATGCCAGCAGTTTTCGGAGCATTAAGACTCGCTGCAATTTACTCAATGCTTTCTGTAGTCTTTGGTGAATTTATTGCATCAAAACGCGGACTTGGCCAAAAACTGTTAGTCAGCACAAATATGTTTAATATGGCATCTGCTTTTGCCCTGATGCTGGTTCTAGCAGTCGTAGCACTTGCACTAAACGGGGTTATCGGTTTAGCAGAACGCCGTGTTCTTAAATGGCAAACAACACGCAGGGGCGGACAGGTAATTTCTCTCTAAAAGGTTAGAACCCGTTCCCATACAACTCATGCTCAATCCCCCGCAGTTCTGAGAATTTCGAACGTAATTCTTCTCTACGCGACCGATCAACAGCCAAATTTACTAATTCATGCGGATCTTCTTGAAGGTCATACATCTCATGATCATGATCATCAAATGCCGCATCGCGCCCAACAAGCATTTCCGG
>ENA-UPTF01001523-UPTF01001523.1-marine-metagenome-genome-assembly--contig:-NODE-1523-length-14485-cov-3.611119_pt1 | contig 14485 bp, 9 predicted proteins | sample MGYA00238166_ERZ767019 | MGnify/ENA primary metagenome ERZ767019 (study PRJEB28930, sample SAMN06266391) | marine metagenome | isolation source: Sea water from 250 m depth | place: Atlantic Ocean | study...
GCTCCAAAACAAAGAGAAATTTTATCTGAGTATATAAAAAAAATATCACATACCAGTTCAATAGGAAGTGCTTCTTCAGAGGAAATAGATAATGTCGGGATAGTAAAAGCAGTAAAATTATCTATGACAAGAGCAATATTAAATCTTGAAATTAAACCAGATTTTTTACTTATTGATAGCATTTCTATTGAGGAAACAGATATCCCTCAAAAAAATATAATAAAAGGTGACCAAATTTCAAAAAGCATTTCTGCAGCTTCGATTATTGCAAAGGTATCAAGAGATAAATATATGATAGAAAATATATCGAAAGAATATCCAAATTATTTATTTGAGAAGAATAAAGGATATGGTACAAAAGAGCATATGGAATTAATAGAAAAATATGGAATAACAAAATATCATAGAAAAACATTTGAACCTATAAAATCCAACTATGAAATTAAAAACTAAAAAATTTAGGGGACTTTATGTAATAATTGATCCTTCATTCATCAATTCTGAGGATCCAGTCAATGTTGCTAAACAAGTACTAGATGGAGGGGCTAATATTATCCAATTGCGCAATAAAGCTGACAACATTCGAGATACTGTTGATTGGGCTATGAAAATTTCAAGATTATGTAACACATACAATGCGTTTTTTATTGTTAATGATCGTGTCGACATAGCAATAATTTCTAATAGTGACGGTGTTCATTTAGGACAAGGTGATATCTCTCCAGATCATGTAAAAAATATCACAGATAAAGATCTAATAATAGGTTCTTCCAATGCAACCATAAATGAGATAGAAGAATCAAATAAGAATTCTAGTGATTACATAGCTGTTGGTAGTATTTATTCAACTGATACAAAATCAAATACTCGACCTGCAAGTTTAAATCTTTTAGTCGAAGCTAAAAAGATCAGTAAAAAGCCTATCGTTGCTATAGGTGGGATAAAAGAAAACAATATCGAAGAAGTATTGGAAACTGGCGTTGATTCGGTTTGTATGGCAACAGCAATAACTCTTTCTAACGATCCACAAAAAGCTACTGAGAGATTTACCAAATTTTTCTAATAACATCTTTTTATATGTTGCTTTTTCAAAAAAAACATAAGAATATATAACGGTTGTATTTTTTACTTAATTATTTACTTTGGGGGTCATTAATGTCAGAAATCGTCTACGGAATTATTGCAGCTGCTATAGCATTGGTAAGCGCTTCATTATTATTTTTACGTGTACAAAGAAGCAAAGCCGAAAATAAAGATGTAATTGAAATAGGGAATTTAATAAAGGAAGGTGCAATGGCTTTCCTAAAAAGAGAGTATAGTATCCTTGCACTCTTTGTATTGACAGTATTTATAATATTAATTTTATTTATTGATCTGGACGTATTCGGAATAATAGGTAAAAGCCAAGGAAATATAAACATGTCGATTTCTTACCTAGTAGGAGCATTTGGCTCTGCCCTAGCTGGATTCATTGGTATGTCTACGGCTGTAAGAGGAAATACTCGTACTACAGAGGCCGCTCAAACAAGCTTGAACAAAGCGCTAAATGTTGCATTTTCAACTGGCGCAGTCATGGGATTTACAGTAGTGGGTATAGGTCTTTTAGGGGTTGGTGTTCTTTATATGATTTTTGAAAGTGCTACTGTAATTGCAGGATTTGGTTTTGGTGCCAGTAGTATCGCACTATTCGCCCGTGTCGGAGGTGGAATTTTTACAAAAGCTGCTGATGTTGGTGCTGATTTGGTAGGTAAGGTAGAAGAAGGTTTACCTGAAGATGATCCAAGAAATCCGGCTGTTATAGCAGACAATGTTGGAGACAATGTAGGTGATGTTGCTGGAATGGGAGCAGATTTATTTGAATCATATGCCGGATCCATAATAGCGACAATTGCATTGGCTGTCGCTGCTACTAAGAGCATAAGCGACCAATTAGTAATTCTTCCAGTTATTATTGCAAGTATAGGAATAGTCTCTTCAATAATTGGTACTTTCCTAGTTAGAACAAAGGATAATGCAACAATGGGTCAACTTCTGTGGACCTTAAGATACGCTATCTTTGGAGCGGGAATATTAACATTGATTGGAAGTGGTTTATATATTTACCTCAATGAAATCAATTTCAATTTATTTTGGGTTATAGTGGTTGGTCTTTTGGTAGGAATAGTTATTGGAACAGCAACAGAATATTTTACATCATATGAATATCGACCAGTAAAATGGATAGCTGCTCAATCCGAAACAGGACATTCATCAACGATAATAGCCGGAATTGCAGTAGGTCTCTACTCTACCATTATTCCTACAATTTCTATTATTGTTGGGATAATGCTATCTTTCGTTTTAGCCGGGGGACAAGACAATCCTATACTTGGATTGTACGGAATAGGACTGGCCGCTGTAGGAATGTTATCTACATTGGGTATAACACTTGCGACAGACGCATACGGCCCTGTAGCAGATAATGCTGGCGGAATCGCAGAACAAGCTGGTCTAGATCCTAAAGTTAGGGAACGAACTGATGCATTGGATGCGTTAGGCAATACTACTGCAGCAACCGGAAAAGGATTTGCAATTGGATCAGCTGTTTTAACCGCATTAGCTCTTATGGCAACCTATGGAACTGTTGCTGGAATCACTTCACTTAACATTATGGATCCAAAAGTTTTGGTTGGTATAATTATTGGTGGTTTATTGCCATTTGTGTTTGCTGGTTTGACAATGCAAGCAGTTGGTACTGCCGCAGGTGAAATGATTGAAGAAGTAAGAAGGCAATTCAGGGAAATACCTGGGCTTAAAGAAGGTAAAAAAGGTGTGAAACCAGATGCAGCCAAGGCAGTAGAAATATCTACTACAGGATCGCTAAAAGCAATGATACTTCCCGGATTACTAGCAATAATCACACCAATAGTAGTCGGCATCATACCTTTTCTGGGCGCAAATGCGTTAGGTGGATTGTTGGCGGGTTCTATAGTCTCAGGATTTTTACTGGCTATATTTATGGCCAATTCAGGTGGCGCGTGGGACAACGCAAAAAAGTATATTGAACTAGGTAACCATGGAGGAAAAGGTTCTGATAGTCACGCAGCTGCCGTTACAGGCGATACTGTAGGAGATCCATTTAAGGATACATCCGGACCAGCAATTAATATACTGATGAAATTAATGGCAATAGTATCTATTATTTTTGGGCCACTATTTTTAAGCCTTTCTTAAATTTAAATTAAAAAAATTCTTACCTAGATAAATTTTATTAAAAAATTAATCTATTTGTTTCTTTATTTTATTTAATAAATTAAATGCATCAATGGGTGACATTGTATTTAAATCAATAGACTTTAATTTTTCAATTACTTCATCATTATTATCATTGAATAAATTCATTTGAACACCTTCGTCTGTAGTAAGAGTATTGTTTTCAAACTTATCCAACAAAACCTTTGATTTGGAAATAACCTCTTCTGGAAGACCAGCAATTTCCGCGACATTGATTCCGTAGGATCTTTCAGACGTCCCTTCAACAATCCTGTGAAGAAAATTAATTGAGTTATTTTCTTCTTTTACTGCGACATGTAAATTGATTATATTTTTATATAAATCTGGGAGGTCTGTCAATTCATGATAATGCGTTGCAAATAAAGTCCTGAATTGCTTATGAGGATTACTGTTTATATACTCCAAAATAGACCATGCTATAGCCAATCCGTCATAGGTACTTGTCCCCCTCCCTATTTCATCCAGTATCGCAAAGGATTTATTAGTTGCAAGTCTTAAAATTCTAGCGGTTTCCTCCATTTCAATTAGGAATGTTGATTTACCTGCACTTATATCATCAGTTAGGCCGGTTCTAGTAAAAATCCTGTCTACTACTCCTATCTTGCATCTTGAAGCAGGTACAAAAGATCCAATTTGGGCCAAAATAAATTGTATAGCGATTGTTCTCAAGAAAGTTGATTTACCAGCCATATTAGCTCCGGTTATTATCGCTGTACTTTGATGCTTTTTAAAACTGATGTCATTTGGTACAAAAGTTCCAAATCCAAGTATTTTATCAATAACAGGATGAAGTGCATCTTTGATTTCAAAATTCTTGTCATCCGAGACTATAGGCCGTACCCAATTATTTTCATATGCAATTTTGGCGAGCGAATAAATTGAATCAATCATTGCTATTTCGTTGCTCAGTTGCAGCAATGTCTTTTTGAAGGAAGATAAATTCTCACACACTTGATCAAAAATAAGGACTTCAAGATTATGTATTTTTTCGTCAGCATTTAGTATCTTCTCCTCCAAATCTTTCAATTCATCTGTGTAAAATCTTTCTGCATTAGCTAATGTTTGACGTCGGATATAATTGTCTGGGATATTATTTAAATGTGATTTGGTAATTTCAATATAGTAACCAAACACCCGGTTATATCTAACCTTTAAATTATTGATTTGTGTTCTTTCTCTTTCAGAATCTTCCAATTGTAATATCAATGAATTTGAATGGAATTTCATTTCAACGAGATCATCAAGATCTAGGTTGAATCCTTTTTTTATTATCTCTCCGGAACCTACATCAGACGAAGTATCCATATTGATTGAAGTTATCAGATATTCAGAGATATCATTTATTTCTTTTAAATTAGTTTTTAGAGAGAAATTAGATTCTGCTAGAAGATTAAATATTTCAGGTATTATATTCAGGCTATGGTAAAGAGATATTAAATCTCTAACTGAACAGTTTTTAATAAAAATCCTGTTTATTATTCTTTCAATGTCGTTTATTCTGCCGAGTTTTTCATCAAGATCCTGAAGAAGAACATTTTGTTGATTGAACCATTGGATTTTATTTTGTCTGTCATTTATCAAGTTCAGGTCTTGTGATGGAGTAAGAATGAGATTTCTTAAAAGTCTAGCACCCATAGGAGTCTTAGTTCTATTCATAAAGTGATAAAGTGTATTTTCTTCATTAGCTCCTGTAAGTGATTTTGTTATTTCAAGATCTCTAAGTGTTACAAAATCCAGTATCATATCCTTAGAACGATCAATATTATTAAGCGAGATAATATTTTTCAGATAATCTTTGTAATTTGAATTGATGTAATCAAGAATGATCCCTACAGACATTAATAAGGTCTTTCGATTTTCTAATTGAATTTGAGAAAGGTTTTCAATTTCAAAATGCGAGAGTATAACGTTCCTGGCAATATTAACGTTTCTTACTTCTCCCATATATTCTCTGAGATGATAATTTGAAAAATATTCATCTATAATTTTTTTATCACCTTTAACAAAAATAATTTCTTTGGGATTTAGTCTTTCAATTTCATTCTGAAGATTAAGTAAATCACTACAATATGTTTCAAATTTACCTGTAGAAACATCCAATGCGCTTATATCCACTTCCTCTTTGTCGATTACAATACTTACCAAGAAATTATTTTCATTAGCGTTTAACATATCAGGAGCAGTAACGGTACCTGGTGTAACCACTCTTGTTACAGCACGATCAACAATTCCTTTTGCGTCTTTTGGATCGGAGGTTTGTTCCGCTATCGCAACTTTCAATCCAGAATCCATCAATTTTGAAAGGCTGTTATCAAGAGAATGGTAAGGGATTCCAGCAAGTGGAACTTTATTTTTTGCTCCGACATCTCTAGCTGTTAAAGCAATATCTAAAACTGAAGATAAAATTTTAGCATCGTCATCGAAGGTTTCGTAAAAATCTCCCATACGGTACAGTAAAAGACAATCTTGATATTGATTTTTGATATTCAAATATTGTCTTCGTCCAGGTGATAATTTTTCTTGGTTCTCTTTAGATTTTCTCTTCATTAAAACTAATAGTTTATGGTCACAGTATCACTTGCTATCCATCTTAAGCGACTAAATGTTACTTCATTAGGTAAATCAAAGACTAAATATCCTGTAACCATTGTACCCGCTGTTAATTCAACTGTTCCCCATAATGGAACAAAGTCCATTTGGTTTTTTTTGTTTATTTTAGATACATCATACGCTCTCGTAAGAGAATTTGCAGGATAATATGTCTTTTTATTTGATGCCAGAAGTTCGGCACATTCTTCATTGATATCTAGTGTAATTGTATTCGCTGTTTCGTTCATTATTTTCAACTTAACCAATCCCATATAATGTTGATCATCAACACCAGTTATTTCCCAACTACGTAACTTCCCCGAAATTGAATCAGGTCCTTCATAATTTACAACTTTTTGAAAAACAGGTTCTTCGCTTTTAATCCATAATACTTTTCCTGCTTTATACAATGGATCAGCAGTATCTGAATTCAACAATACCCATGGGATAACAATTATTGCTATCAACAAAGAAAAAGCAGTGATTATTATCAAAGGGAGTGGTTTTTTTTGCTTCGGGAATGATGTTATTCTCCTTGTAAGTATTTTATTATCCGAATCTATTTCTACATATTCATTTCCGGTTTCATCGTACTTATCAATTTGGAAAGTAAAATATATCCTACTTACAGGAGGTGTTGCAGAGGAAGTCTCTATGTTAGTTACAGTGTATATTTTTTCTGTTTTTTCGAACACAGGCCCATATTCATATTCATTGTTGATTATGTGACTAAATGTAATATCAATTTTTTCTTTTTCACCAGAAAATTTGCCGTAATCTAGCTTAGGTTTAGTATTAGTTTTTTTATTCATAGTCTAGACAATATTCACTAATTATGATTTTAGATCATTTATAACTTCTATAATAGACTTATTGATGTACTTAATTTCTTCAAAAGTATTATTGATTCCTAAGGAAATCCTTATTGATCCTAATGCAGTCTGTTCATCGATTCCTTTAGCCAAAAGCACATGAGAAGGTTCCGTTGAAGCTGTAGAACAAGCACTCCCACTACTTGCCATAATTTGCTTGAAGTCAAGAGCTATAAGAATTGGTTCGCCATGTATATTCGGTATAGAAAAATTAATTATATTTGGAAGGGATTCTTCTATTCCTGTGTGAAAAACAATTTCTTGGAAATCCTTTTTGATTTGATTTATAAATTGCATTTTTAAAGATAAAGTATGCTCACAAAATTTTAATCTATTTTTTTCAGCTAGTTCAATCGCTTTCCCGAATCCGACAATATTGGGGACATTTTCTGTTCCAGACCTATTTTGTCTTTCCTGCCCACCTCCGTCTATTAATGGATTGATAATGTGATTATCTTTTAAAAACAATGCCCCTATCCCTTTAGGTCCGTTGAATTTATGTGCCGATATTGATAAGGCATCAACATCCAAATCTTTAACATCAATTTGAATTTTACCCACCGCTTGAACTGCATCGGTATGAAAAATAATTTCTGTTCCAAATTCTTTTTCTTTCTTGCGAGTCATTTCAACTAGTTTTTTTATTTTTTGTATGGTTCCTATTTCATTATTCGCGTACATAATAGAAATAAACTTTGTCTTTTTAGTAATTAATTTATTTAAAGTATCTGTTTCAACAAATCCTTTTTTATTTATTGGGCAGTATAAAACTGAGTAACCTAGTTCCTTCATTTGTTCTGCAGGGTGAATAATTGCATGATGTTCAATTGTAGAAATTATAATTTCATTTTGATCATTTATAATATTACTTCCTAATAAACCTTTAAAAGCCAAATTATCAGACTCAGTGCCTCCACTAGTAAATATGATTTCTGAATTACTTGAATTTATAGCTTTAGCAATTTTTTCTCTAGAAAATTCGACCGCGGCTCTGGAGTCTTGACTCATTAGATATAAACCAGAAGGATTAGCAAAGTTTTCAGAAAAATAAGGTAGCATTTCATCTAAAACTTCTGAACTTACCTTAGTAGTAGCAGCATTATCAACATATATATTATCAATATCTAAACTCATATAAATAATTATAAATGTTCTTATACAATAATGTGTATTTTGACAATTTTAGATAAACTTAATTTACGTGATTTTTTTGTATAAGAAAATTTAAATATGATTAGAGTAGAACATATGTATAAGAATTACGGCCCATATCCGGCCGTGATAGATGTTTCTTTTGAAGTTTTAAAAGGAGAAATAGTTGGATTCTTAGGCCCAAATGGAGCTGGTAAGACAACTACAATGCGCAGCATTACAGGATATCTTCCCCCCACATCAGGGAATATTACTGTAAGTGGATTTGATACTGTAAAATACTCGCTTGAAGCTAGAAAACATATTGGCTATTTACCTGAAACAGTGCCACTATATCTTGATATGACAGTTACAGATTATCTAACTTTCATGGGCAGAATCAGGGGAATGAGTAGAAAATGGGTTGAAGAAAGAATTCCTAAAGTTATTGATCATGTTAAATTAGGGGATTACAGAAATACTCTTGTAGGTAAATTATCAAAGGGATACAGACAAAGAACTGGAATTGCCCAAGCAATTTTACATGAACCAGACGTTTTAGTTATGGATGAGCCAACAATTGGTATAGACCCAATACAAGTTGTGGAAACCAGAGAATTGATCAGTCAATTAGGAGAATCTCACACTCTACTTATTTCTTCCCATATTCTTCCAGAAGTATCGACAATATGTCCCAGAGTTTTAGTAATTTCAGATGGTAGAATTGTTGCTGATGATAAACCATCTAATTTATCACAAAGGCTTTCAGGTAATGAAAGAATTGAATTAGGAGTATCTGGAATAGATCCTAAAACATTGATATCTGCAATTAGAAAAATTGAAAATATAATAGATGTAAGAAGTGATACTAGAGCAGAAAAGTTAGATCAAGCTTCAAAAGAAAATTATCATCCCATAATTGTAGATACCAAATCAAATAATAATTCATCAGAAAAAATATCAAAACTTGTAGTAGATAACGGTTGGGGATTAAGAAATATAACACCACTTCCTATGACATTAGAAGAAATATTTCTACAACTTACTCAAACTAAATAAAATAATCAAATGAAAAATATATTCATAATTTTAAGTAAAGAATTGAAAACCTATTTTGCATCACCTATGGCGTATATTGTAGCAGCAGCTTATTTGGCAATAACAGGTTTTTTCTTTGTGGCATCAGTTTCAGATGCATTTTCAGAAGCTAGTATAAGAGGATATCTAGCTGGAGCAACTTTTTTTATGATATTCATGTCACCAGCAATAACAATGAGATTAATAGCTGAGGAACAAAAATTAGGAACTCTTGAATTACTTTTAACCTCTCCTATAAAAGAAGCTGAAGTTGTAATTGGAAAATTTTTAGCAGCCTTCATAACGGTTATTATAATGATTATTTTATCAATGTATTTTGTAATTATTTTATACATTTTTGGAGATCCTGATACTGGGCCTTTATTTAATGGTCTATTGGGCCTATTATTGTATGCTTCTTCAACACTAGCAATTGGGTTGTTTGCATCAGCTCTATCACCAAATCAAATTGTTGGTTTGGTAGTTGGATCAGGGATTCTTACTGCATTAACTATTGTTGATTTTGTTGCTTCCAGAATACAAGGCATAGGAAGTGATATATTAAGTTTTATGCAATTAGGAGCTTCATTTTCTGTTTTTGATCTTGGAGCTTTAGGAGTGGCAGAAAGTGGCCATTTCGCAGATTTTGCACGGGGAATTTTCTCAGTTACAGATGTTGTTTTTTATATTTCTATTACAATAATATTTTTATTACTTACTGTGATTATCTTAGAATCAAGAAGGTGGAGATAATGAACAATAAAGAAAAAAGACCTTCTATAGAATCTACTAAATTTAATTTTTCCAGACTGGCTTCAAGCATAAAACAAAACATTAGATCGGTAAAGCAGGGTGTATTACTCAGTGGATTGCTCTCCATTGTTTTAGGATTTATTATATGGATTTTCTTGAGGGACATATCACAAATAGGTCTTTGGTTTATTTTAGTTGGACTTATCCTTTTGATCCTATTAGGATTATTATCTTGGAGAAACATATTGTTCTTCATTTTTGGAAGAAGAGGACGATACGGATTAAATAGTTCTATTATATTTATTACTTCATTAGGGTTGATAATAGTAATTAATTCACTATTATATTGGTTGGTTTCACAGCCAAATCAACCGGAATGGTTAAGAGTTGATACAACTGCCACTAAACAATTTATTCTTGAGGACCAAGCAGTAAAAGTTATAGGCAACTTAAAAGAAGATGTTAAAATTACGGTTTTTATCGCAACTAATACTCCTGAAAAAGCAGCAGGATGGAGATCAATTGAAGATCTATTATTAGAATTTAAAAGAAGATCAAAAAAAGTAGATTTATCCTACGAAAGAATTGACCCTGAATTAGACCCCACTTCCGCAGCTAAATATGGAGTTAATTATTTTCCTTCTCTGGTAATCGAAGGAGTTGATTCACGGAGATCTCAAATAATAAATGGAAGGCAAGGAACCACTATTTTTAGTGAGCAGGACATAATTACTGGACTTCTTATTGTGAGTCAAATAAAGCAGAAACAAGTAATATTTTTAACTGGACACGGAGAGAGAGACATTACAGATTTTGATCAAACTTCAAAAGGTATGGGTTTAATCTATTCAGATTTAATGACACAGAATTATAAAGTGCTATCTGCAACATCTCAAGAATTAGCAATTCTTCTTTCTGAGGAAAATATACCCGCTGTTGTTGTTATAGCTGGTGCAGAGAAAGGTTTTTCAGTACAAGATTCTGCTATTATTTCAGAATATTTGTGGATGGGAGGGTCATTATTAGTTCTAATAGAACCAGAACTGACACCTGAGGGTATAAAAACTTTTCTATATAAATTTGCGATTGCTGTAGGAGAAGGAACAATATTTGACATGGCTAGTTTCGTTGCTCCCAAACCAAGTTATTTACAACTCAAAAAAACTAATGGCCAAATATTGCCTCATGAAATAACCAAAGATTTTGATGTTCTTTATTTCCCTGGTTCGGCATACATCGGATCAACATACAGTCCTGATACTATCCCTATTACTGAAAATGGAGAACCTTTTGTAAAACATGTTCCTCTTGCTTTCACAACTTTGGAAAGTTGGGCACAAAAAACGCAAGAGAATCAAACCATAAAATACAATTCTGAATCAGACACACTTGGTCCTTTCCCAACAATTATGTTAATTGAAGCTATTTCAGAAATAGGTAAAAGCCCTAAAGAAAAACAAGATGGAACACTAGCACAAACTGCAATAGTTGTTATAGGAGATACTGACTTTGCTTCAAATAAATATTCTAGTTCGGCCAAAAATGCAGATTTATTTGTAAACAGCATAAACTGGCTTGCAAAAGATTATGAACTAATAACAATTAGGCCAAAAACTGCTGCATTTAGAGAACTAGTTTTAACCAAAAGCGAAAGAGATTTTATTAGATGGAGTGGTTGGTTATTAATGCCAATTTCAGTAGGAATTGCAGGTATAGTAAGCTGGTGGCGAAGAAGATAAAATGAATTTAAGAATTTCATTACTACTAATTTGCATTTTATCTTGGGCATCCATTTTCGGAGTTTTAATTTACAAATCTGATATTGGTAAAGAAGATGTAGAAAATAGAAGTAATTTTTTTTATAGGATATCCTCTCAGGATCTAACAAATATATCTATAACCAAGAACTCTAAAACTTTAAGCTGGCATTCAGGAAAAGATCATAATTGGTTTTTTGATAATCTTGATGGAATTCCCGCAAACAATTATAGATGGGGGGGAATCATAGATTTGTTATCAGGTCCAAAATTATATAGAACATTAGCAGATGATATAGATAACAAATCTAAATATGGATTAGATGATCCTAGCTTACAAATTACTATGTATCTAAAAAATGGTGATAAACGAATACTTTACATAGGTGACATGACTCCTGATGGAATAAATAATTATGCTTATATGGAAGGTCAAAAAGCACTAGTCATGATAGATAATACTTGGTATGGAGTTTTCTCAAGATTAGTAGAAGATCCTCCTTATCCTGATTGGATGTTTGAGCTGGACCCTCTAACAGCAATTGAATTTGTGCTTATAAATAATAGCAAAATATATAAGGCCATTGGAAAAAATAAAAATAATGAAAAATGGCATGAATGTTCTTTACCACTAGCAGGAAATCCTTGCGATGGAGATAAAGAGGCTGATTCAGAATTAATCATCAATCGTATAAAACATGTTTCTGAAATGACAATCTTAAAAGCTGAGAAATTAAATTTAATGTTTGCAGAAGATTATGAAGGGTATGGACTTGGGCCCAATGCTCCATATATAGATATCAAAACAGTTTCCTTGGATTCTAAAGGGAATCGAACAATATATAACACATCAATGAGTATAGGAAATATTACAGAAGATAAAACTGGTTACTATGTTGTGGCTAAAGAAACAAAAGATGTAATAGTCGTGGAAAAAAATTGGGGCGATAAAACTCTCTCATTTTTTCAATAAAAAATTATGAAGTAAGATTTTTGTATAATTCAGGTAACCTTGCAGGTAGCATTGATATGTCTGAAAGAACTTCATATGAGAAATCGTCCATCATGGTCTTAAGATAATCATGTCCCGCCTTGTCGACAGTTAAGCAAAAAGGAACTATGCCTTTTTGTTTAGCTTCCAATAAAGCTTGACGGGTATCATAAACAGCATATTCTTTTTCTACTCCTTCACGTGAATATCCCCGATCTTGTGGTCTTCCATCAGTTATTAAAAACATAAATCTTGATCGAGCTTCATGATTTTCCAATTTAGAGATTGTATGTCTTATAGCAGGACCCATTCTTGTAGCATGCAAAGGAGCAATTCTATCAATTCTTCCTGAAACGCTATCAGAAAATTTTTCATCTAAATCTTTTATTGTGTAAAACTCAACGTTTTCTCTACCATAACCTGAAAATCCATAAACCCCATAATCATCTCCAAGCATTTCTAAAGAATTAACCATTAGAACAATTCCTTCTTTTTCAACATCTACTATTCTTTTATATGACCTTCTCAATCCTTCAGCTCTTCTGGATCTTAACCAAACCATATACTCTACAGGATCATCAGGAGCCCCCCAGTCATCATTCGAAGACCTAGTACCATCATCTATAGCTTCGGCTGTTGAAGCACTCATATCAATAAGTAAGGCTACAGCAACCGAACGTTCGGTTTTATTTCTTCTCCAATATATTTTTTCGTCTGGTGTTACATTAGATCTTAAATCTATAAGAGCTTCGATTCCAGCATCTAGATCCGCTTCCTCACCATCTTCAAGACGCTTTTGTTTACGGTACATTTCAGGAAAAACTAATTCAAATTGTTTTTTAATCTGATATACGAGTGAAGAATTACTCGTTAAAGTTTCTTTATAAAAGTTAGATTCTCCATCTGGTAATTTTTTTTCATGTAAAAGACACCAATTCGGTTTATACTCAACATCCCTAAAATCCCATTCATCGTAGGTGAATGTATCTGGAGCTGTTGCCTCCAAAGGTCCTCCTTCTTCATCAAAATGTAGTGGTTCCCCACCGGAAAATGAAGAATTATCTAGATCGCGATTTTTTATCTCTTTCATCAAATTTTCTAATAATTCTTGGTTAGCCTCAGAGTCTAATTCTGAATTTTCATCGGCTTCTTTAGTTTCTAAGTCTGGTGAATTTTTTACTAATTCTTCAATTTGCTCTTGGGTGAGTCCCTGCATCTCTTCACCTTCTCCCAGCATATCATCACCCTCAACTGTCAACATTTCTGTTAACAATTGACCTAATTCAGGTTTAAAATCCCCTTGATATTCAACCGGTTCTGGAGAATTGTATTCCTCTTCTAATTCATCAGAAGGTGCAATTTCGTCACCATCATATTCTCCATCTTTTGAAGGTTCAATGGTTCCAAAAAAATTCATCATTTCATTGATTTTTTGTTCATCCTCATATTCATCAGGAGAATCATCTTCTTCAGTTTCATCTATATCTACATTTTCTATATCTTCTTCTGCAATTGGTTTGTTAGGTAGGCGAAAAATTTTATCAAAAGTTCTAACAGCAACTGCCATAGAATCTTCCACGTTCCCATCTATTCTTTTTAAAGTTAAGAAGTAGCCAATAATAGACTTGAATTCTTTAGTAAATCCACGTTTTATTCCAAATTTTTTTCTTTTTCCTAGGGTAAATTTAATTATCTCTTCAATCATAGCTTCTCGTTCATTTAATTCGGATGAATTTTTACGTTCAACTACTTGTTCGTATTGAACTTTTACAAAAGCTTTTCTTAATCCTTTATATTTATCAATGATTTTCTGATCGACTCTATAATTTTCGATTATTTCAAATAAATCAGATGCTAATTGAGGATCTTTGTTGAAAGGAAGTATTGCTCTTAACACTTTTGCAAACCTAGTTGCATGTTCTTCTTGTGATTCGTTCAACTCTTTTTTTAGTCGATTGTGAATCATTAATGATTTTTTGTTTTTTGGTTTAATTTTGGGATCATATTTAAATGTTCCAAATTCCAACAGAGCTTCTTGGTGA
>ENA-UPTF01001524-UPTF01001524.1-marine-metagenome-genome-assembly--contig:-NODE-1524-length-14480-cov-1.988544_pt1 | contig 14480 bp, 12 predicted proteins | sample MGYA00238166_ERZ767019 | MGnify/ENA primary metagenome ERZ767019 (study PRJEB28930, sample SAMN06266391) | marine metagenome | isolation source: Sea water from 250 m depth | place: Atlantic Ocean...
TATCGGTTGCGGACCAGCTCTCGTCCCAGGTAGTCGAGCAGTTTCGGGTAGACCGGCTTCGCGTCGTGCCAGTCTTCAACCGAATCGACGAAGGCCCAGCCGAGGTAACGCTTCCAGAGCCGATTGACCATGACGTGGGGGAAACGGTGGTTGGCCGGTGAAGTGACCAGGGCGGCCAGTCGTTCCCGCGCATCAGCGCGGTCTCGCAGAAGACCCCGAGGAAGCTCGCTACCGGCCAGTTCGGCGAACGGCCGTAGGAACGTGAGGTACACATAGGAACCGCAGGCGATCCGCTCGTCACGGTCCATGGCCACCACGTCCCGGTAGTGCCGCTTCTGCGCGGTCCGGCATGCCGCCGCTACTCGATCCAGGTCGTCGTCAGACAACAGCCGGAGTGGCAAGCCCTGCTCCAGCCCGTCGCCGGCGATCTGATCAGAGGTCCAAAGGCCGAAGCCCACCAGATAATCCAGGTAGTCCTCAGGCGATGAGACGGTGGTCCCGTAATCGGTAATCGACACGTCGACCCCCTCGGCTAGGACAAAGGCGGCCGTTAGGTTCGAGAACGGCACAGCGTCGGCCACCTCGGACCACGCGAAGTCGCTACGACCCAGACGGAAGTAGTCACGCACCACGAGCGTGCGGCCATCGTCGAGAACGTACGGTCCGGTGTCCCCATGGCCCACCCGTGTGTCGAAGTAGAGCAGAAACAGGTGGTTGATGATGGTGGCGTTTGCACGCCGGATCCGCTCCCGACGTTCCTCGTCAACTGGTGTCGTGCCGGCGACCAGGGTGTCGATGACCGCAGCGGGAAAAACGTCGTTGCGGTCAGCGACGTCGGCCGCCTGGAGATGGTCGCCCCCGCGGTAGGCCATCGAAGTTCGGGCCCAAAAGTCCAGTACAGCGTCGGCTCGGGCCAGTCCGGACGGACCGGCGTCGATCGACGGGTCGGCCATGTTCATGACGTTGCGGCCAATAAGGAAGAAGTTGGCCACCCCCCAGAGGAACACCGAGTCGGCCTGACACCCCGGCCGTCGGGCGGCCTCTCCGATCTCCTCGGGGGTCCGGGCTGAGGTAATGGCCTCCACGGCCGTCGGGTATCGGAGGAAAGCTTCGATGCACGAGACAGTCACGTACTGGGTCACCGGGATGAGTTGGGAGGCATACGCCGTGCGTTCGGCCACTAGGCGGCGGGTCACCGGGTTGATGGCCCGGATCCGGTCGTTGACCCGATCTCGGATCAGCTGGTCACTCAAACCTGTCACCCACCCTGCTGGTCATCGGACCGGTATCAGGATGATGCCGTCGTCACCGGTGCCGTCCAGCTCCACCACCGTGCCATCGACGGGCTCTTCGCCTTCAACGGCGTACACCATGCCGATCACACCGGGCACCCGGTACTCCCGGCTGATGATTCCGATGTGGCTCCGGATGGTGCCACCGGTGCACACCACGCCAACCAGTTCGTCGAAGATCGGGCCCAGGAAGGTGGCGCCGGCATCACGGACTACGGCCACCACGCCCTCCGCACCCGCCTCCCCGTCCATCAGATCCAGGACGTCCTCCGGGCCCTCGAAGCGCCGCCACCGGCCATGCACGGTTCCGAAGTCGTAGGTCTTTTGGCCCCGACCCACTTCAGCCCGGTCCTGTTCGTCGTGACCGTCTAAACGCTGTTCAATCATCGGGACGGAACCGTAGCCGTGACGGCCCGTAGGCTCGGAAGCGTGCCTGAACCGCTGACCGAAGCCTGGATCGATGCCATGGCCGAGATCGCAGCAAGCCGGACAGTGGCCGACGGGGTGTCCCTCGTCCTGGAGTACCGGGTGACCGGGGGGCCGACCTGGCATCTGGCCGTGGCCGACGGCACGATCCGGGTGGTTGCCGGTGCGGCCGACGCACCCGACGTATCGTTCCACGCCGAATGGGCAACCGCACTTGCGATGGCCGACGGTTCTCTGGACCCGCTACAGGCCGTAATCGACGGCGACCTGCTGCTACACGGCGACCCTCGATCGCTAGTCATGGCCCGTGACCTGCTGGATGACGTGGGCGACCTCTTCGCCAACTGCTGAATCGGATTCAGGGCCCGGAACAGAACCGGGGAACCGGTTCCAGAAACAAGCCCTAGATCAGGCCGAGGCTTTGGACCATCTCCCGCTCGGACTCCAGTTCGGCAACTGAGGCCTCGACCCGACCCCGGGAAAACTCGTCGAGTTCCAGGCCCTGGACGACCGACCACTGGCCGTCGCTGCATGTAGTGGGAAACCCACACAACAGACCCTCGGGCACGCCGTAACTCCCGTCGGACGCCACGCCCATGCTGACCCAGTCGCCCTCACCGGTACCCAGCACCCAGTCGTGAACGTGGCCAATGGCCGCGTTGGCCGCCGACGCGGCGCTCGATGCGCCCCGGGCCTCGATGATGGCCGCGCCACGCCGCTGCACGGTGGGGATGAAGTCGCTCTCCAACCACTTCTGGTCGTCGATGACGTCCACCGCCGACCGTCCACCGACCTGGCAGTGGAACAGGTCTGGGTACTGGGTTGCTGAGTGGTTGCCCCAGATGGTCATCCGACTCACGTCGGTGACTGGGACCCCCGCCTTCTGGGCGACTTGAGTCATAGCTCGGTTGTGGTCCAGGCGCATCATGGCCGTAAAGCGTTCCTCGGGAACGTCCGGGGCGCTGTTCATGGCAATGAGGCAGTTGGTGTTGGCCGGATTGCCGACCACGAGGACCCGCAGGTCGCCGGAGGCGTGATCGTTCAGCGCCCGACCCTGGACGGTGAAGATGGCCCCGTTCGCCTCCAGCAGGTCCTGACGTTCCATGCCGGCAGTTCGGGGGCGGGAGCCGACTAGCAGCGCCACATCGGTGCCCTCAAAGGCGGTGTCGGGATCGTCGCTCAGCACCATGTCGGTCAGCAGCGGAAAGGCGCAATCGTCCAGCTCCATCGCAACGCCGTCAAGGGCATCCATGGCCGGCGGGATCTCCAGCATCTGGAGGATGACCGGCTGATCGGAGCCCAGCAGAGCACCGCTGGCGATGCGGAAGACGAGGCTGTAGCCGATCTGGCCGGCAGCACCGGTGACAGCGACTCGGACGGGGTTGGCGCTCACGATGGGCTCCTGTTACTGGGGAATTCCTAGAGGAGGCTGCCAGGGCAGGCACCGCCCGGCTGCTCTCCGCAGGCTACTGACCATCCCACGGGGCGGCCGCACCGTGACGGAGTGACGCGCGGCTCAACCCGGAAGCAGGAATACCTCGGCCGGTCGGGTGAAGTGTGTCAGGAAGTCGGCGGGGAGCACCGGCCGATTACCGTCCTCGGCATGGATCTGGCTGACGTAGGCCGCTATTCCGGCTCGCTTGCGGACTAGTAGACCCTCATCGAAATCGAAGCGGAACGCCCTCTGGAACGGAATCGCTGGAGCATCTGGGCGATCCCAGTTCCATGACCAGACCGGGAAGGAGACCAGGGGGACGGCGGCAGCGACAGCCACGGTGGCCGCCACTCGCCCGCAAGCGTCATGGTCGGGGTGGCCGTCTCCCGCCCACGGGGCCAGGATCATTGCGGCACCGTCGACGAGAGGTGCGAGGCGTTCAGCAAGCCGCTCTCCCCAATCGTTGACGTCCGTGGCGGCACCGAAGTCAGGCAATGAGAACCTTGTCCGGGTAGCAGTGATCCCCGCCGCCTCATAGGCCCGGTCCGTTTCGGCCAGCCGTCGCTCCACTAGGTGGCGCCGCTCACCGGCGGATAGGTGGGGGTGGGACATCTCGCCGTCGGTGGCTGCTGCCACCCGAATCTCTGTCCCGGCGTCGGATGCGGCAGCCAACGTGGCCCCGGTAGCCAGCAACTCGTCGTCGGGATGGGGGGCGACCAGCACGATCGGTCCAACCGGTGGCCAGACAGTTGGCGCTGATAGGCCGTCCACCAGCCCGTCCCATTCCGGGGCCGTCCGTCCCGCCACCGGATCGATCGGGTCGTGACCCGTCATGACACCATCAGACTTCGTGCCGGGTCCCACCCAGCCACGAGGCGTACAGCCCGCTGTAGATGCCGCCCCGGTGGACCAGTTGGTCGTGCGGCCCGGACTCGGCGATCAGGCCGGCGTCAAACACCAGCACTAGGTCCGAACGCTCGGCGGTCGACAACCTGTGGGCCACGCTGACCGTGGTCCTACCGGCGGCCAGCCGCTCCATGGCTCGCTCCAGTGTGGTTTCGGTCTCGGGGTCGACGGCTGAGGTGGCCTCGTCGAGCACCAACAGGCCAGGGTCAGCTAACTGCGCTCTAGCCAGGGCCACCAGTTGGCGCTCGCCCACCGACAAACCCTCGCCCCGCTCACCCACCCGTGTCTGCATCCCATCGGACAAACCCTCTACCCAGGCCGTCAGGCCGAGGGCGTCGACGGCGGCGGTTACCTCGTCGTCGGTTGCCCCCACCCGTCCATAAGCGACATTCTCGGCAATCGACGCATCAAACAAGAAGCCGTCCTGGGGCACCATCCGGATGCAGCGTCGACGATCTCCGGGGGAGGCATCGCGCAGGTCCACCCCACCGACCAGGACCTGACCACCAGTGGGGTCGGCCAACCGGGCAAGGAGCCGAGCGAACGTGGTTTTCCCCGAGCCGGTCTCGCCGACGACGGCCACCGAGGCACCGGCCGCCACCTCCACGTCGATCCCATGGAGCACCCGCCCACCTGTCCGGTACTGGAACTCGACGGCCTGCATCCGCACAGCCAGTGCCCCGACCGGCAGGGGCACAGGCACCACCGGGTCGACTAGGTCCACCTCGGTGTCCAAGACGTCGAGGATCTTCCACCAACCAGCCAGCGCTGTCTGGGTCTGGTCTAGGACTTCGCCTAGTTCGCTGATGGGAGCTACTAGCAGGTTGCACAGGAATACGAACGCCACCAACTCTCCGGAGCTGACCCCCCAGGCGTCCCCCCACCACACACCGGCTCCAACCACCGCGGCAATGGCCGATATTCCGAATACGTCACTCAACGGCAAGATGAGTGAGAAGTACCGGGCGGCCACCATCTGTTGGGAGAACTGGGCGTCGATGGCGTCCCTTACCCGGCGGCGCATGGGCTCACGGTGTCCGTAGGCCCGGACTACCTCCACCCCGTGGACCGATTCGGACACCACGCCGAGTGTGTCCGATACCCGGGTACGCAGTTCCTCATATGCCGTCAACTGCCGGGACTGCATCCACTTCAGGATGGGCACCAGGGGCAGGTGTAACACCAGTACCACGATGGTCAACTGCCACGAGTAGACGGCCATGATGGCCAGCACGATCACGATCTGGACCGAATTGATGATCCAGGCGATGGCTCCCCACTGGGCGAACTGGGTGAGCGTCTCGACGTCGCTGGTCACCCGCGCCGTCAGAACGCCCTTCCTCAAGGCCGTGTGCTCGGCGAGGCTCAATCGGTGGAGATGCTCGAAGGTCCGGACCCGCAGGCCTAGTAGAACGTCCTCGGCGGTCCGAACGAGCCGGAAGTACGTCAACTTCCCCAGTTGGATGCTGCCCACCACTAACACCGTGGCCCCTATGCACATTGCCGCCGCCCGGCCCATGTGGACCCCGTCGGAGGTAATCGATAAGTCCATCACCGCTTGGATCAAGAGGGGGATGACCAGCTTGCCACCGGCCACCATCATGGCCATGACGACGGTCTGGGGCATGCCCACCCGCAACTCGGGAGAAGCAGCGATGCCGCGACGGAGCACCGACATTGCACTCACCCCATCGATCCGGCGTGGGTCGGCGTCGCTCACCCGTACCCCCCGGCCTGATCCCCGACGGTCGAGTCACTGCTGGCTAGTTCATAGGCGTGGGCCAGAGCAGCGTAGGCATCCAGTTCGAGCAGCTCGTCGTGGGTTCCGGAGGCAGCAATCCGGCCACCGTCTAGGAACAACACCCGGTCGGCCAGTCGGATGGTGGCCAACCGGTGGGCCACTACCAGCAGGGTTGGGCGGTCCACCTGGTTGTCACCGTCAAACGGCCGACGTAGGACAGCCAGAATCCCTGCCTCGATCACTGGGTCAACGGCCGACGTGGCGTCGTCCAATACCAGGACTGCTGGACGCCGGAGCAGGGCGCGGGCGATGGCCAACCGTTGGCGCTGGCCGCCCGACAGTGTCACCCCGCGTTCACCTAGCACCGTGTCCAAACCCTCGTCCAGTTCAGCCACGAAGCCGGAGGCCGCTGCCGCATCTAGTGCCGCTACCAGTTCGCCGTCGCCCACGTCGTGTCCGAGGGTCAGGTTGGCCCGTACCGTGTCGGCGAATAGGAACGTCTCCTGGAGGACGGTGGCCACCGAGCCTGATACCCCTTCGGGACCCAGGGTCGTCGTAGCCCTGCCGTCGATGCGCACCTCGCCACTGGTGGGCGGTACGAGCCCGGCCAGCAGGGAGACCAGCGTGCTCTTACCTGAACCCGTGGCTCCGACGAGAGCCACCGACTCCGCTGGTTCCAACCGTAGGTTGAGATCGGCGAGGACTTCCATCCCATCCACGTGGGCGAAGCCCACGGCCTCGAACTCCACGACCACTGGCCGTCTGATCTCGTTGGCTCGCCGACTCGACCCCGCCTCGGGCTCAAGCTTTGATTGGGTCTCCGTCGGCTCGGCAATCACCCCGTCGATCCGATCCATGGCCACCACCGACCGCGGCATCTCCTGGAACAGGTACCCCAATATCTCCATGGGCAAGGTCAAGATGCTGAAGAGGGACATGGCCCGGACAACGTCACCAATGGTCACCGACCCCCCGTCAACCAGCCAGACTCCTGCTAGCAGTAGAACGATGATTCCCAGTTGGGGCAGCGAGTAGTACAGCGGGGCGTACCGGGACCGGAGTCCACCTACCGTCAGGCGGTGGCCCCGCAGCACCCGGGCGGCGTCGGAGAACCGCTCCACCTCGGCGCCCTCCCGACCCAGGGTCTTGACGACGAGGGCGCCGTCAAGGCTCTCGTGCGCGATGCCCGACAGGACACCCACCGCCTCTTGCCCCTCGGCGGCCGGGGCCTCCACCATTCGGGTGAACCGGCGGTTCAACAGGGTCAGCGTGGGGAACATGACCACGGCTACCGCGGCGAACAACACGTGGACCATGAGGAGGCTTACCAGCGAGGCAACGGCCAGCACGATCACCGATAGGGAGAAGGCCAGCGGCTTGAGCATCGTCGTGGCGACCTCTACGTCAGCATCTGCATGGGCCAGCAACTGACCTGCCGGGCGGCGCTGGTGGAAGGCCAGGGGGACGTCCAGGAACCGGTCGGTGACAGCCCGACGCCAGGTGCGCTGGGTACGGGCTGTGGCCAGCATGTTGAACCAGCGCCGGACCATGATCGACACGGCCCGGATCAAACCGACGGCCATCACCGCGGCCACCGCCCCGAGCAACGATTGTCGGGAAACGCCGTCACCGTCCAGTCCGGGGACGATCACCTCGTCGGTGATGCGACCTATGACCACGGTGAAGCCCACCACGGCAAGGGCGAACACGTTGGCCCCCATGATCCCTGCACCGTGGGCCCACGGGTGCATCCGCAGGGACCGCCAGACGAGCCGCCCTCCGCGGCGCAGCACGCTCTCGGGCACGGCGTGCCCGACCCGGGTCGTCGTGTCGCTCAGGGCAGGACGCTCAGAGTCGGTCGACAACGGCCGAGGCGAACTCCGAGCACTTCACCTCGGTGGCCCCGTCCATCAGTCGAGCAAAGTCGTAGGTCACGACCTTGTCGGTCACCGCCGACTCCACGGCCCGGACGATGTCGTCTGCCGCCTCCTGCCATCCGATGTGCTCGAACATGAGAACGCCTGACAGCAGCACCGACGAAGGGTTGACCTTGTCCTGTCCGGCGTACTTGGGCGCCGTGCCGTGAGTGGCCTCAAAAATGCCGTGCCCGGTGACGTAGTTGGCGTTACCGCCGGGGGCTATGCCAATACCACCGACCTGGGCGGCTAGGGCATCGGACAGGTAGTCGCCGTTGAGGTTCATGGTGGCGATCACGTCGAACTCCGCCGGACGGGTCAGCACCTGCTGGAGCGCAATGTCGGCGATGGCATCCTGTACGAGAATCCGATCGCCCGGATCGCCCCCGCAGTCGTCCCAGCCGACGGCCACGTCCGAGAACTCCTCACGAACGAGTTCGTATCCCCACTTCTGGAAGGCACCTTCGGTGAACTTCATGATGTTGCCCTTGTGTACCCAGTGGACACGGGGGCGACCTCGATCCACGGCGTACTGCAGGGCAGCCCGCTGGAGGCGCTGTGACCCCGTCTTGGAGATGGGCTTGATGCCTATGCCGGCGTCCTCGCGTATCTGCCAGCCGAAGGCATCCTCCAGCAACTCCCTCAGCTTGAGAGCGTCAGGAGTCATAGCCTCAACTTCAAGACCGGCGTAGATGTCCTCGGTGTTCTCCCGGAAGATGACCATGTCGACCAACTCGGGATGCTTCACCGGCGACGGCACGCCCTGGAACCAGCGCACCGGACGCAGGCAGACGTACAGGTCGAGAATCTGACGCAGAGCCACGTTCAGGCTCCGGAACCCGCCGCCGATGGGCGTGGTCAACGGTCCCTTGATACCGATCAGGTAGTCGGTGAAGGTGTCGACGGTCTCCTGGGGGAGCCAGTCTCCGGTCTCGTTGTAGGCCTTCTCGCCGGCAAGGACCTCCTTCCACTCCACGGTGTGGCCATACTTCGCCGCCGCAGCGTCCAGCACATGCCGAGCTGCTGGCCAGATGTCGATGCCAGTTCCATCACCTTCGATGAACGGGATGATCGGGTTCTCAGGCACCTGCAGGATGCCGTCCGCACCCATGGTGATCTTTGCTGCCATGGTTGCGACCTTATCGATTCTGGGCCCCGAAGGACCCGACGGAGGAAGCCCTTCAGGCTCGCTCGGCGGCCTCGACCGTGTTCCGCAGCAGCATGGCCACCGTGGTGGGGCCCACCCCTCCTAGACGTGGAGTGATCCACGAGGCGACCTCGCCTACCGACTCGTCGACGTCGGCCAGCAACTTCTTGCCCTCCCAGGAAATTCCACCGCTCACCACGACGGCACCGCGACGGACCATCTCGGGCTGGACGAACGACGGAACGCCGAGGGCGGCTACAACGATGTCGGCCTCACGGGTCAACTCAGCCAGATCGGGCACCGCGGAATGCACCACGGTGACGGCAGCGTTGGCACCCGGCGCCTTGGTGGTCAGTAGCAGCGACAGTGGCCTTCCCAGGGTCGGGCCACGACCAATGACCACCACGTGCTTTCCACTGATCTCGATGTCGTAGTGGACGAACAGGGCTTGGATGCCGGCCGGGGTACACGGCACCGGACCATCCTCCTGCAGGACGAGGCGACCAAGATTAGTCGGATGCAAGCCGTCGGCGTCCTTGGCCGGATCCATGGCCGACAGGGCAGAGTTGAAGTCGAATCCGTCGGCCACCGGGTGCTGGATGATGTAAGCGTGCACTGCAGGATCCTCGTTGAACTGGCCCACCGCCTCATCCAAGGCAGCGGGCGGGTCATTGGCAGCCAGTTGTAGGTGGTGGGAAGCCATGCCCACCAACTCGCAGGTCTCGTGCTTCTTCCGGACATAGCCCGCACTCGCCCCGTCGTCCCCTACAAGGATGGTGCCAAGCCCCGGGGTGACTCCGCCAGCCTTGAGTGCATCGACCCTGTTCCGGACGTCGTCGAGGACGGCCTCGGCAACCGGTCCCCCTGCGAGGAGTTGCGCGCTCATGGGAGGGGACGTTACCCGCGCCCGGCTAACGGGCCCGCCTGAGCAAACGCTGAGTTAGAGGCTCGGCTGGTAACACTGCTCAGTGCTGGAAGTGACGCTCCCCGGTGAAAACCATGGCCATGTCCAGCTCGTCGGCCGCCGCGATGACCTCGTCATCCCGCCGTGACCCACCGGGCTGGACCACCGCGGTGACTCCTGCATCGGCCGCTGCATCCAGGCCGTCGCGAAAGGGAAAGAAGGCGTCGCTGGCACATACCCCGCCGACGGCTCGGCCGGCGGCCTTGTCCGCGGCGATCCGTCCGGCGTCCCGACGGTTTTGCTGACCGGCCCCGATGCCTACCGCCTGGCGGTCCCGGGCTATCACGACGGCGTTGGATTTCACGCGGGCGACTACCCGCCAGGCGAAGACCAAGTCGACCCACTCGTCGGCTGTGGGTTCTCGATTGGTTACCACCCGCCACTGCGACGGCTCGGCGATCAGGCGGTCAGCGGTCTGGATTAGGAAGCCCCCGTCGATGCTCCGCACATCAAGTTCCGGCCGGGTCGGTGCCTCGGCCTCGAGAATCCGAAGTTTGGCCTTCTGGTGAAGGTAGGCCAGGGCATCGACTTCGTAGGCTGGGGCCACCACCACCTCGGTGAATACCTCCGACAGTGCCTCGGCCATGGCCATGGTGACTGGTTGGTTCACGGCCACGATGCCGCCGAACGCCGAGACCGGGTCGCACTCGTGGGCCGCCATGTAAGCCTCCGCTATGTCGGCACCCACGGCAGCGCCACACGGATTGGCGTGCTTGATGACCACAGCCGTTGGCTCGTCGGTGGTCGCACCGGGGTCGCCGAGGGCGTGCACGAGGCGCCAAGCCGCCTCAGCGTCGAACAGGTTGATATACGACATGGCCCTACCTCCGTGGACCACCGCGGTGTCCCACCACCCCGAGGAGCCGACCATGCGGTACCGAGCACCGACCTGATGGGGATTTTCGCCGTACCGGAGATCCTGGACACGGTCCAGCGCCAGGTGCATCGACGGCTTGAGCGGGTCATCGGCCCCTTCAGACGAGTCCTCCTCGTCGAACCACCCCACGATGTCAGCGTCGTAGGCAGCAGTGTGGGCGAAAGCCGCCCGGGCCAGGCGCCGCCGGGTGGCGTCCGACAATGAACCGTCGGCCCCTAGTTCAGCTAAAACTCCGTCGTAGTCGGCCGGGTCGACGACCACGCCGACGTGGGCGTGGTTCTTAGCCGCGGCCCGCACCATGGTCGGCCCCCCGATGTCAATCAGCTCGATGCCGGGGTCCGATGAGAACGGGTAGAGGTTTCCTACCACCAGGTCGACGGGGGTGATGCCCCGCTCCCGGAGATCGCGCGCATGGCCCGGGTCGGACCGGTCAGCGAGAATGCCACCGAGGACCATCGGATGGAGGGTCTTGACCCGGCCCCCCAGCATCTCCGGGGCCTTGGTGATCTCGGCCACCTCGACCACCGGGATGCCCTCGTCGACAAGCAGGGTCGCTGTACCCCCTGTAGACACCAGTTCCCAGCCCAACTCCACGAGGCCACGGGCCAGGTCCACGATGCCCGCCTTGTCGTATACCGACAGCAGGGCCCGACGGGGAGTGGGGACGGTGACGGGGCTCATGGAGTGGCTCCTTCAGGGGCGGGATCGAGCGCAATTGCGCCATCCAGGACAGCCCACAAGGTGTCAACGTATAGGCGGCGTTCGACCACCTTGATGCGTTCGTGTAGGGACGCCTCGTCGTCATCGGGATACACCGCCACCTCCTCCTGGGCGAGAATCGGTCCCGCGTCCACCTCGAGGGTGGCCAGGTGCACCGTGCAGCCCGTAACGTCCACACCAGCGGCTAGTGCGTCGCGAACCCCGTGCCAGCCACGGAAGGCGGGGAGTAGCGCGGGATGGGTGTTCAACACCCGACCGGCGAAGCGGTCGTGGAAGGGCCGACCGAGAATGGTCCCGAACCCGGCCATGGCCACCAGTGTCACCCTCCGCTCGAACAGCCGATCGGCCAGCATGGCGGAGTAGCCGTCCCGATCGAAATCGTTACCAAACGACGAACGGTGGACCACAATCGCCTCCAGGTCGTGACCGGCGGCACGCGATACCGCCGTGCAGGGTCGGTCCGAGACCACCAGGTCAACCGGCAGGCCGGCCTCAACCATTGCGTCCAGGATCGAGCCGGTTCCTGAGACCAGTACCGCCAATGACATGGCGGCGACCGTACCAGTGGGTGCCGGGAACGATCCCGGCTCAGGAAGTCAGTTCGGCGACGATGTCGGCCATGTGTTCGCCGGCCTCGGTCGGGTTCAGACCCACCCGGACCCCAGCGTCGCGCAGTGCGTCCATCTTGGCCGCCGCGGTGCCTCTACCGCCGGAGACGATGGCCCCTGCGTGGCCCATCTTTTTGCCGGCTGGTGCGGTGACACCGGCCACGTAGGCCGATACCGGCTTGGTCATGTGCTCAGCAATGAACTCGGCGGCCTCCTCCTCGGCCGACCCCCCGATCTCACCGATCATCATCACGGCCTTCGTTTCAGAATCAGCCTCGAAGGCCCGCAGGCAGTCAATGAACGACGTGCCGGGGACGGGATCACCACCGATACCCACGCACGTGGTGCAGCCGATGCCCTTCTCCTTGAGTTCATATAGCGCTTGGTACGTCAGCGTGCCCGACCGGCTCACGATGCCGACCGGACCACCAGCCAGGGCGATGTGGCCGGCGGTGATGCCGATGTTGGCCTGTCCGGGCGAGATGATCCCCGGGCAGTTGGGACCCAGTAACTGCACGCCGGGGTGGTCGCGCTTCAGGCGGTTGTAGAACTCAGCCTCGTCGTGGGCTGGAACGCCCTCGGTGATGGCCACGATGAACTCCACACCACCCTCGGCGGCCTCCAGCACGGCATCGCGCACGCCTGGGGCCGGGATGAAGATGCACGACGCGGTGGCGCCAGTCTCGGCGACCGCCTCGGTCACGGAGGCGTACACCGGGATGCCGTCCACGTCGGTCCCCGCCTTACGAGGATTGGTACCGGCTACGACCTGCGTACCGTAATCCCGGTTCAGTAGTCCGTAGTAGCGACCCTGACTGCCGGTCAGCCCCTGGTAGACGACCCTGGTGTCAGCATCGACGAAGATGCTCATCGGTCGCTCCCTTCCCCACTGCTCGATGTCGCTGTGCCAGCTAGTTCCACGGCCCACCGGGCCGCCTCCAGCATGGTCGGCGCCATCTGCAACTCGTCGGAGAGGTGGGGCTCGAGGATGGCCCGGCCCTCGTCAGCGTTGGTGCCGTCCAGCCGGATGACGATCGGGGCGTCGATGTCGACTCGCTCTAGGGCACCCACGATGCCGTTGGCCACCTCCTCACCCCGGGTGATCCCACCGAAGATGTTGATGAAGATGGAGCGCACCGCTGGGTCGTTGTTGATGACCTCCAACGCCCCGGCCATGACGTCGGCGTTGGCGCCGCCACCGATGTCCAGGAAATTGGCCGGACTGCCCCCCACCTGGTTGACCACGTCAACCGTCGACATGGCCAGGCCGGCGCCGTTGGCGATAACACCCACAGAGCCATCCAAGCCCACGTACTGCAGGCCACGGGCGTGGGCCGCCGTCTCCCGCTCGTCACGGGGCTGGGTCTCGTCGAAGACCGCGTAGTCCTCGTGCCGGAAGATGGAGTTGCCGTCCAAGGTGACCTTCGCGTCCAGCACGTGCACCCGGCCCTCGGGGGTCAGGATCAACGGGTTGATCTCCACCAGGTCGGCGTCGCCCTCGACGTAGGCCGTGTACAACTGCTGAACGATGGCCACCGTGCCCTCTACAGCGGCCTCCGGCAGGGCTGCCGCAGCCACCCAGTCGCGGGCGGTGGCCTCATCCAGGCCGTCCACGGGATCAATCCAGACCTTGGCGATTGCATCAGGGTTCTCGTCAGCCACCGTCTCGATTTCCACTCCACCCTCGGCCGAGAGCATTCCTAGGTGCTTCTTGGCCGAGCGGTCCAGAGTGAACGAGACGTAGTACTCCTCGGCGATATCGGATGCCTTCTCGATCCACACCCGACCTACTACGTGGCCGTTGATATCAAGGCCCAGGATGGCGTCGGCGTAGGTACGCACGTCGTCGACCGTGGCAGCGAACTTGACGCCTCCGGCCTTGCCTCGCCCACCGGTGTGTACCTGGGCCTTGACCATGACTGGTGTGCCTAGGCGCTTGGCGGCAGCCACCGCCTCATCGGTGGTGAAGGCCACTTCGCCGTCGGACACCGGCATTCCGTAGCGGGCGAAGAACTGCTTGCCCTGGTATTCGAACAGGTCCACCCAGTCGCCTCCCGACGATTCTGGTCGGCGTTCATCTGCCGACACCGACCTGTCGATCCTAGGCTTGGGCATGAAAGTACCGCCCCAGTGGGGAGGTGTGACGTCCGGCCGATGGTTCGGCCCGCGATAGACCCCTCGAAGAGACCCGCGGTAGACCTCTCGAAGAGACAGGAGCCAAGCGTGACCGTGGCCCGAGGACTGCGACTCAACGTCAAGCGGGCGCTAGCAGTGGGCGTCGTGGGCCTGGCCGGGGCCTTGGGTGCCCTCGTGCTGGTACTGCAACTGGCCGGCTCGTCGAATGCCATCGACGTGCAGTTGGGAGACCCGGACTTCCGGGGAATTCACGCGGCCGCCCTCGCCGCCGAGGTTGCTGCGCAGGACGGCGGCGCCCCTCTCGGGCGAGAA
>ENA-UPTF01001526-UPTF01001526.1-marine-metagenome-genome-assembly--contig:-NODE-1526-length-14472-cov-3.465231_pt1 | contig 14472 bp, 10 predicted proteins | sample MGYA00238166_ERZ767019 | MGnify/ENA primary metagenome ERZ767019 (study PRJEB28930, sample SAMN06266391) | marine metagenome | isolation source: Sea water from 250 m depth | place: Atlantic Ocean...
AAAAAATAATTAAAAAAATGAAAACCCAAAAAGTTGGGGATCCATTTATAGAGCATTCCACAGTTGGGCCAATGGTAAATAAGGAATCAAGAGATAACTTATTTGCTCAAGTTGAAAAAAGTTTACATAAGGGTGCAAAGCTAATTTATAAAAGTGAAGTACCTAGGAATGAAAATGGCTCATATCATCCTATTATGGTTTTATCAAATGTAAAACCTGGAATGCCCGCATTTGATGAGGAACTTTTTGGTCCCGTTGCATGTATTATTTCAGCAAAAAATCAATCAGATGCTATCTCTTTGGCTAATGCGACATCATATGGTTTGGGTGCTGCAGTATTTACGTCAAATATTGAAATAGGAAAAGAAATCGCAGAGTTAGAATTAGAATCAGGAGCAGGTTTTGTAAATGATTTTGTTCGATCAGATCCAAGATTACCCTTTGGAGGTGTAAAAGAATCTGGTTATGGCAATGAACTCTCTTCTTATGGTATATTAGAATTCGTAAATATTAAATCTGTTTATATTCGATGAAAAACACAATCATAATTTTTGTTTTATTAGAGTTACTATTTAGTCAGATCATTGAGAAGCAAAATAAGTTGCTTTGGGATGGGATTGATTGGAAAAATGTTTCAATCCGAACAAATGGAGATTCTGAATCTACATTCAGAGTCAAATCAGCTTATCTCAATGGCGTTCTCGATGGAAGGTTATATTATTATTTGAAGTCTTGGGGAGAAAAACAAGCTTTTGCTGATAGTATTTATGGTGATCGAGTTGATTATATGACACCTCGAGAGACTATTAGACAATTAGATAGATTTTACAGAGATAATTTGATGAATTATGTTCCTGTTGTTTCAGCGATTATCATTGTGCATATGCAAGCAGAACAAGTTCCAAGAAAAGTAATAGATCAGTATGTAGAAGAGACAAAGTCTTGGATAAATCAATTAATACTTGATATGCAAAGTAGAGGAATGCGAGAGATAATTAAAGATAAGCAGCAGCGTTCTATTCAATTAAATAGAAATAATTAAGAATTTTTACTATTTTTTATAGTTTTCTATTAATATGACTAATGATGACTGAAAAAGTAATTTTAAGAATACCTAAAATTTCTAGAATTCATTGGATCCTATTTTTACTTACTATTTTTACGACTCTTTTTGCTGGCGCGATTATGGAGGGCGCTCAAATTTACTCAAATCCCTTGGAAATTTTTAAAGGAATACCCTTCTCTTTTACTTTGTTATTTATCTTAGGGACACATGAATTTGGCCACTATTATTATGCGCAAAAGCATAAAGTAGATGCAACTTTACCTTATTTTATACCGGCTCCACCATTTTTATTCTTAATTGGGACATTTGGTGCATTTATTAAAATTAAGTCACCAATATATAGAAAAGATGCGTTACTTCAGATTGGTGCAGCAGGGCCTATAGCTGGATTCATAATAGCAGTACCAGCTTTGGTTATAGGATTGCTTTTATCAGAAGTAATTGAAAAAAAAGATATTCAGGGGGCTATTATTTTAGGTGATTCAATCCTTATGAAAGTTCTTACATTTATAACTCATCCTGGCTTACTAGAATCTCAAGATATCATGCTTCATCCAATTGCTTTTGCAGGTTGGATTGGCTTATTGGTGACGATGTTGAATTTGCTACCTATAGGGCAATTAGATGGAGGCCACATTGCATATGCAATGTTAGGTGAAAAGCAGGATATTATTGGAAAATTAGCATTTTTATTATTGATACCATTGAGCTTCTTTTCAATAAATTGGTTGATATGGGGTATACTTTTATTACTTTTAATGCGTTCAGTAAAGCATCCTCCAATTCAAGATATACATGTGCCTTTATCATATAAAGATAAGCAAATTGGTTATGCTTGTTTGGTAATTTTTATTTTGTGTTTTATACCTGCACCATTCAAAATATAATGAGATCAATCATATTTCTTCTTTTTGGTGGTATAATTTTATCTCAGCCTCGTATAGGAGAAATGCGCTCTGTAACATCAACTTTAGAAGTCAGAGGATTAGCTTTTTTAGGTGATGATATTTTATTTGCTACTGGTGGTGGGCTAGTAACCTATAATACCAAATCACAACTAACTACTACATATACAAGAGATCATGGACTCCTTGACACTGATATTAACACTGTACATGTTGGTCCTATGAGAAAAATTTGGCTGGGTAGTAATAGTGGAATTCAAGTTTGGGATCCATTGAAAGAATCAATAGTTAATTGGTTTCAATTAGATATCGAGTCAGTATCTGGATTCACTAATTATAAAGACATGATATATAGTTCTGTTAAGCAAAATGGGAAATGGGGAATTATGGAATTTATATATTCAAATGAAAAAATTTATTATAGAGATTTTTATTTTAGAGACGATATTGATGAAATAGTAAATATCATCACTTTTGGAGATGAAATTATATTACATAATGATAAAGGTTTAATTAGTGGGAATCCTCATAAAGAACACCCTATAAATTGGGCAAATCCATTTCCTACTATTATAGGAAAAATTCAAGCAATTGATGTTAATAATAAGAATTTATCAATTATTTGTTCTGATAGAGCGTATTCTATTGAGATAGGTGGATTACCTCAAATTTTAGTTACAGATGAAATTTATTTACCCTCAATCAATCATGTCTCAGTTAGAGGTAATCTAGATTTTATTGCTATATCAGATTCTGTAATCTTTACAATGGGTATGGATAAACTCGAAAAATTATATTCAATTTCAGATATAAAGTTTTCAAGCGTTGTTAATTTTAATTCTCAAATTTGGTTAGGTCTAGAGGTTGGGTTTGGATATTTCAATAACGGTGAATTTGAACATATTGTGGAAAATGGACCTTATGTGGCTTCGCCAGATGTAATATCTTATCATGGAGAAAATAAATTTATTATAGCTAGTAAAAAGGGTGTTTCATTAAGTGGTTGGTCTAACCTCTCAGTAAAGAGCTACCTAAAACAAGATTATGACAAGCTCAAGATTGAAACTGTTAATATTGATATGGGTACCAATATTTCTGAAATAATGTATTTAGATAGTTTAATTTATTTAGGATTCCATTATTCTACCACAAGTGGGGTAGCTTCATTTAATTTATCTGATAAATTAAAATTAGATAATTTATTTCTAACAAATAAAGAAATGACAAATAACGGTTTTCATTTTAGTGTTCCAGATATTGTAATAGATAAAAAAAGAAACTTATGGGCTATTTCTAAAAACAATAAAATGAAACCATTAACTGTATTCAATAGCACAGGTTCAAGAAATATATCGGTTGAAGAAAGTGGCTATGTTCTTTCAAAAGAATCGAATAAAATTACAGTTGATAATTTTAACCGCATCTGGGTTGTTAGCTCTTCTGGATTAGTTATGTATAAATATAGTGATAATGTTTTAAATCCAAATGAAGAAATTTGGCTGGAAGAAAAAATCGATCCTGGGATCACAAATAGAATACCTTTTGATATCAATGTTTCTCCTAGAAATAGGTTATGGATTTTAACCTCAATTGGTTTGATTCATAAAGATCTGCAGGTTTCTGATGCAAATCCAGTAATAAACACTGGTCCAATAGGAAGTCAGGGCAATCTCTATCCATATTTCCCAAGTATTTTTTTTAATGATTTTTCGCGAATAAGATTTGATCCAAGAGGGAACATTTGGATTACTACACAATCAAGTGGCGTATATATATTAACTGAAGATGGGAACTATTGGCCGGATATCAATGGTTTGAATACCTCAAATAGTAATTTACTATCGAACCATGTAAATGATATTTCTTTTGATTCAAAAGAAGGTTTGGCTTATATAGCAACAAATAAAGGCGTCAGTATTGCAAAAATACCCTATGCGGATAAAAAGAAATCTTATAAATCTGTAGAAATTTTTCCAAGTCCATATATTATTCCAAATATAAAACCTTTAACAATAAATGGCCTTAGAGATAATAGCTCGATAAAGATAATGTCGCTTAATGGGCTAGTTTTTCGATCGATAAATAAGTCGGATGTCAAAGGATATCAGGCATTTTGGGATGGTAGAGATGATGGAGGAAACTTAGTAGGAAGTGGAATATATTTAATTGCTGTTTATAATGATGATTCCTCGCTTATAGAAAAAATTGCTGTGATACGAAAATGAAAACTGTTCTTGATATTTTAAAAGTTATTTTAGGCATTATACTAATTATAATTGGTTTTATTGGCGGACTAATACCAATTTTCCAGGGGTGGTTGTTTGGAATTCCTGGATTAATGTTGTTAGGAAGTGTTTTTCCACCAGTAAAACGTTGGTCAAAAAATATTGTTGAAAAAGCTAAAAGTAAAATGAAGAATTAATTTTGTCGAGATTCGACAAATTCAGGTAATATGCCAAAATTGTTTTCAAACTCTTGAGTAATATTTTTAATCATTAATTTTCGCTCTATATGTGGCAGGAAAGAAGCTTTCATTGCCACAATTGTTATTTCTCTAAAATCGTATAGTTGGAAATCGAATAAATCTCGTGCTAAAGCAAATTCTTTGGTTAGTGATGTATTTGAGATAAGCCTATTATCGGTATTTAAGGTAACTCGAATTCCTTTATCATAATAGTACCTTAATGGATGTTGCTTTAATGACCTTACTGAATGGGTATGCCAATTTGATGTTAGGCATATTTCTAATGTTATTCTGTGATCATTAACATAATTCATAAGATCTGGATCTTCTTTTAGACGTGTTCCATGTCCAATTCTATGTGCACCACAATGATGAATAGCTTGATGTATAGATGAAGGCCCAAATGCTTCACCAGCATGAATTGTTGCATTTACGTTATTATTTAAGATCATGTAAAAGGCTTCTCTATGATCTTTAGCAGGGAAATTTTCTTCAGCTCCTGCCAAATCAAATCCAACCACACCTTTATTTTTAAACTTTACACATAAGTCCGCTAATTTTAAAGAAGCCTCTGGTGATATATGCCGAATTCCACAAATGATTATTCCTGCTTTTACACCAAAATCTTTACCACCCTTTTCTAAACCACTGCGAACTGAGATAATGGCTTCTTCCAAAGTCATACCTTTTTTTGTATGCAGTATTGGTGAATATCTTACTTCAATATATCTAACATTTTCTTTAGAAACATCTTCAATCAGTTCATAAGCAATTCGACTGAGTGCTGATGGGGTTTGCATAACACTCAATGTAATGTCAAAGCGCGCAATATATTCTTCTAGAGTGACTCGTTTATTGCCAATAGATAATTGTTTTTTGAGTGTATCTTTATTGGAAGAAGGCAGAACAACATTATTTTTTTTAGCAAGATCTAATATTGAATCTACTCTCAGACAACCATCTAAATGACAATGTAGCTCAACCTTAGGTAGCTTTTTTAATAGGTTATCAGAAATTTTCAAAAAAATTACTTTTTAGAAACTGATTTGTATAACCAATAAATCATACCTAGAAATAAGATTGGTCCCAATAAATTGATTCCTGAGACTTGAGGCCACCAGTCTTTTTGACCCGTTAAGAAAATAGGTACAGCTACTAGAATTCCCATAAGGGCTTCTCCCGTAATAAATCCGGAAGACATAAGTAAACCACGCTTTTCAGAGGCGTTGCTACCGCCAGCTTTCTTTCCATAATGGTTTACCATTCCACCAATGAAAATTGGAACTGTTAAGGTTATTGGAAGGTATATTCCTACTGCAACTGCTAAAACAGGTACTCTAAAGTCTGAACCTTTCTTTTCTTGTATAAGATCTAAAATAATGAGTATGACTGCTATAATCCCACCAATGTAAACAAATGTCCATGGTAGATTTCCTGTAAATACACCATCAGCAACTGATTTCATAAGAGTTGCTTGTGGTGCAGATAATGTTGGTGATCCGATCGTATATGCAGTATGCAAAATATCAAGGACAAGACCTAAGACAACGGCAGAGGAAAGCACACCAATCATTTGCATAATTTGCTGCTTCCAAGGTGTAGCGCCTAAAATATATCCTGACTTTAGATCCTGTAAGTTATCTCCACCAATAGCCGCTGCACAGCAAACAACAGCCCCAACCATTATAGCACTGGCTGCACCTACTCCAGACCCTGTACCAAGTATGCTTAGTAAAAATAATGAAGTAAATAGTATTGTTGCTATAGTTACGCCTGAAATAGGATTATTCGATGAGCCAACTACACCAGCCATATAAGCAGCTACAGCAGAAAAAAGGAAACCGAATACCATCATTACAATCGTTAATAGTACTGCTATACCAATTGAGTTTATAATTTCTAAATATAATAAAAAGACAGGAACTAGTAGCGCTATTAGCCCTATCACAACGTAGTTAATGGGCATATCTTGCTCTTCAATTGGTGTTTCTGAATCAGAAGATTGATTTTTTAAAGCTGCCAGACTTGAACTAATACCTTCAACTAGAGGTTTAAATAATTTAATAAGTGACCAAACTCCTCCAATTACCATTGCACCAACACCAAGGTATCGAATTTTTGAGTTCCATATATCCCAAGCTGAATCAAGAGCATCGCCTTCAAAGCCAACCATTGCTGAATAGATAGGTATGGCAACGGCCCAAGAAATTAGTCCTCCAGCGACAACTAAAATTCCAATATTTCTACCTACGATATAACCTACTGATATCAAAGCAGGAGAAATATCAGTACCAAGACCAAAAATTGATTTTCCCATTGAAAAGGCTCCTGCTACTTCAGAATGCCACGCTCCGAGTCCACCTTGAAATAATTTCATAATTCCACCAGCTAGACCTGTAAGACCTATTGTTTTTATACCACCAGATCCATCATCTTGGGCACCTTTTTTAACATCATCGCCAGCTCTCAAAACTTCAGCTGTAGCAATACCTTCAGGATATTTTAGTTTTGCATTGACGATTAGTGCTCTTCTAAGTGGTACTGTAAAAAGAACACCAATCACTCCACCAATAGCTGCTATTTTTGCAATTTCAACATAATCGAATGTTTCCCAATATCCAAGTAGGACAAGTGCAGGTATAGTAAAAATCACACCTGCCGCTAATGACTCACCAGCTGAGGCTGCCGTTTGAACTATATTATTTTCTAAAATATTTGATTTTCTAAATAAAGATAATACTCCCATTGATATAACTGCTGCTGGTATAGAAGCTGAAACCGTCATACCTGCAAATAGGCCAAGATAAGCATTCGCTCCTGCTAAAAGCATAGATAAAAGAGAACCTAGAAGAACAGCTTTGATAGTTATTTCTGGAAGTTTTTGATTGGACATTTTATTACCTAGTTAATTATGTGGAAAGCTATGAGAAATTAATATAAATATCCAAGTATCATAGTAAACCAATATTTGACTCGCATTGTGCATTCTCCTTAATTTTTTCCCCTTGGGGTGCTGTTTGATCCAGAACCATGCAGCTGAGAGTAAACCCATGAACCTGATCTGGATAATGCCAGCGTAGGAACTTCAATAAAATGAAAAAATTGTGCTTTATTAGCGTGATATTTTTTGTCTTTCTGAATGCACAATCTGAAGAAATTTCAGGTATTCTTATTGATAGAGAATCACAGACTCCACTTTTTGGGGTTAATATTGTTTGTGGAGAAATTGGAACCACTTCTGATCAATTAGGTGCGTTTACTATTTTATCTGATGTGGGCCAGAAAGTTTCTTTTTCATTTATTGGATACGAAACTATTAGTACGGTACTTAAGCCAAATATGATAGTATACATGTCGCCAACTATTCTGGAAGGTGATGAAATAAACGTAAATGCTAATAGAGCTATTTTAGGAGTTACGCCAGTTTCATTTTCTAATTTAACAGCAAAGGAAATTGAAACAAGATATACTACTGAAGATGTTCCTATGGTTCTTGCGAGTGAACCAGGTATATGGGCATACAGTGAGAGTGGAAATGGTACTGGATATTCCTATGTATCAATCAGGGGTTTTGACCAGAGTCGAATAGGAGTGATGATAGATGGTGTTCCATTGAATGATAATGAAAGTCATCAAGTTTATTGGGTTGATCATGGAGATATCTTATCGGATGCTAATAATGTTCAAATCCAAAGAGGAATAGGAAATAGTCTATATGGATCTTCAGCATTTGGGGGATCGATAAATTTGAATACTCAAATTGTAAGCAGTCAAAAAGAAATTGATGTTTCAATTGGATCTGGTCAATGGAAAACAAATAGATATCGTGCCCGTTATCGTTCAGGTAACGATCTTGGTGAAAATTTGAATATGACACTTAGAGTCTCCAATATAGAATCAGAAGGATATCGTGATTATCATAATTCAAAACAAAATGGAATGTTTTTTGGTTTAGAACATCGTGGTCTAAAATTTAGAAATCAATTCCGAGCATTAATTGGATATGAAAATAGTCAATTAGCCTGGGATGGTATTTATATGGATAATATCAATGATCGAACTAAACGTCGTGCTGGATATAAAGCATTTACAGATGATTTTTTACAACAGATTTATTCTATTAATACTTATGGTCAATTAAGAAAAAACATATCATTTAGGAATGTTACATATCTTGTTTTAGGAAAAGGATATTATGAGGTGGAAAAATCAGGTCAGAATTATTATTCCTATAATTTAGATGTGAATAACCAATATACTGATGTAGAAGAACAAAATATGTTGACCGATCTTCGTCGACGTAAGTGGATAAAAAATAATTATTATGGAGCTGTACCTTCCTTAATGTGGAAAAATGATCAGCTTCGAATTGATATTGGTATTGAAATGCGTTTTTATAAAGGCGATCATTATGGAGAAGTATCAAATTTTTCAAATTCTAATCTTATCTCAAATATTGGTGATAGTTGGTACAAGTATTATCAATATTTGGGTAAAAAGAATTCGGTTACCTCTTTCACTCGTTTTTTATGGCATCCTCAGGATCAACCATTTACTCTAACTGCAGGTTTTCAAAATCAAAAACATAATTGGGATTTGAATCAAAAAAAAATTGGGCATGCAGCTGGACATAATTTGTCTGCAAACTGGGATTTTCTTAATCCGCAATTTGGAATGATTTGGGAAGTAAGTGACTCTATGCATATTTTTGTTAATTGGGGAAAATCACAAAAAGAACCGGCAGATAATCAAATTATTCAGGCTGATGATGTATGGAGTGAGCCCGTTATGGCTGCTGCTGAGGTTATTAATGATTTAGAATGGGGTATGGATTTTACGCTGGGAAAAGGACATGTTAGATTTAACGGCTATAATATTCAATATTTAAATGAACAATTAAAAAATATTGATGTAGATCAAGAGGGTGAATATGAATATTATGCTGCAGATTCTACTACCCATATGGGCTTCGAATGGGAAGCTGGATTTACATTAAATAGTAAATTAAGCGCGTCGGCAAATGGAGCTTTTGTAATGAATTATTTCTCAAGTGGTAAGAGTCTTCCTAATGTGCCAGAAACATTATTTAATTTTTTTATGAACTATCGGCCGATGAATTCCAGTTTACTTTTTCTCCATTGGCGTAGAGTGGGAAAAATGTTTATTGATAACTCAAATACTGAAGTTGGAATGATAGATTCTTATGGAATTTGGAATATTGGTGCTCAATATAGATGGAAAGGGTTAGATGTTATGTTTAAGGTAAATAATATATTTGATAAACTTTACTCAACGTATGGCTACGGATATGAATATAATGGTTATCATGCCTATTATTGGCCGGGAGCGACTAGAAATACATTTATAAGCCTCTCATATTCTTTTTAATCAAAAACGACTTAAGGTTATTTCTAATAACCTATTTCAATTAAATTTATAGTCTATGGGTAATAATTTATCTAAGCGCAAACGTATATTTTTAATTGATACATATGCTATTTTTTATCGTGCTCATTTCGCAATGATACGGAATCCATTAATTAATAGCAAAGGGTTACATACATCAGCTCTCTTTGGTTTTACTAATCAAGTGCTAAAATTGTTACGTAAAGAGAAACCCGATTATCTTGTGGCTGCAAGCGATTCATCGGAAAAAACTTTTCGCCATGAGAAATATCCAGATTATAAGGCAACTCGAGAAAAAATGCCCGATGAAATGCGAGATCAATTGCCATATCTGTGGAAGCTATTAAACGCAATGAGGATTCCTACTATTGAAGAGCCTGGCTTTGAAGCAGATGATATTATTGGTACTTTAGTTAAACAAGCAGATTTGAATCAATTGGATTCTTATATAGTCAGTGGCGATAAAGATTTTATGCAACTAGTAAATGATAATATTTTTCTTTATGCGCCATCTGGAAGACAAGCAGATATTAAAGTTTATGATAAAAATGGTGTAATAGAAAAATGGGGCGTGCCACCAGAAAAAATTATTGATTTATTGGGTCTTATGGGTGATTCGTCTGATAATATTCCTGGAGTTATGGGTGTTGGCGCAAAAACTGCACTCAAACTAATTGATGAGTATGGATCACTTGAATCAGCCTTGGATCATGCTGATGAAGTGAAGAATAAACGTGCACGTGAGGGTTTGCAAAATTGTCGTGAAGAAGCTTTGTTAAGTAAAGAATTAGTGACAATTGATACTGAAATGCGAATAGATATAAACTTTGATGATATGCTTACAGATGGTTTTAATATGGAGGAACTGGATTTAATTTTTCAAGAATTAGAATTTCAAGCACTTCAAAATCAATTAAGATCCTTAAAAGGGGAAACCCCTTCAGTTGAAAAAAGACCTAAAAAAGATTATAAGTCTTTAACAAAAATTGAACAAATAAAAACATTTATAAATTCAATTGAAGAGGGAGCCTGGTTAGCATTTGATCTTGAAACAACATCGGTAGAACCGATGAATTGCGATATTGTCGGCTTGTCATTTTCCACTGGTAAGGACTCAGGTGTTTATTTACCTATACATTATAAAGAAAAAGTTTCAGAATTATTTGATGATCACTTAACTAATGTTTTAGATATTATTAAACCAATAATGGAAAATGAAAAAGTTCCAAAAACAGGGCAAAATATAAAATTTGACGGATTAATTCTTAAGCGTCACGGCATAAATGTAAAAGGAATAAAATTTGATACTATGATTGCTGCCCATATATTAAAACCCGAATCACGAAATTTGAAATTAGAAGCTCTAAGTGCTGAAAAATTGAATTACCGAATGGTTCCAATTGAAGACTTGATTGGTTCGGGACGTGAACAAATGTCCATGGCAGATGTAGAACTAGATAAAATTACTTTTTATGCTTCAGAAGATTCTGATGTAGCTCTACAACTTACTCATATATTTATTAAAGAATTGAAAGGTCAAGATTTATATACTTTTTTCTCGACAATTGAAATGCCTTTATTATCGGTTCTTCTCGAAATGGAATTTACTGGAATGTATATTGATGCAAAAAAATTATCGAATATGTCTTCAGAGCTTGGTAATAAAATTGATCTGTTAAAAAATACAATAATAAAGGAAGCTGGAACTGAATTCAATATTAATTCTACACAGCAATTAGCGACAATTCTATTTGATGATATAGGCTTGTCTATGATTAAGAAACGTTCTACTGCTGAGGATGTATTGGAACGTTTAAAGAATGAGCACATTATACCTGATCTAGTTTTACAATATCGAAAACTAAATAAATTAAAAAATACTTATATTGATGCCCTGCCAGTATTAATCAATAAAGCAACTAATCGGGTCCATTCTTCATTTAATCAGACCGTGACTGCTACTGGAAGGTTATCATCAAGTAATCCAAATTTTCAAAACATACCAATTCGAACTGAAGAGGGTAAAGAAATTCGGAGAGCATTTAAAAGTAGTGATAGGGAAAAACTTATTTTATCAGCTGATTATTCTCAAATTGAATTAAGAATCATGGCGCATTTAAGCCAAGATAAAGCTTTAATGTCAGCTTTTAATAAAGGAGAAGATGTCCATTCAAGAACTGCAGCATTGGTATTTGGTGTATCTATGGAAGACGTTCTTCCAGATATGAGAAGAACAGCAAAAATAGTTAATTTCGGATTACTTTACGGAGCAGGGCCATTTAGAATGAGTCAGGAATTAGGGATTCCACAGAATGAAGCAAAAACATTAATAAATACTTATTTTGATATGTATTCAGGAATTAAAGACTATATTGATAAAACACTAGAAAAAGCTGGAAAAAATCAATTTGTTGAAACCATGCTTGGTCGTCGCAGACCTACATGGGATATTGATAGTAGCAATCATCTTCATCGAAAAGCAGCTGAGAGAATGGCTATAAACATGCCTATTCAAGGGACTAATGCAGAAATGATCAAACTTGCTATGATTGCAATTCAGGACAATATAAAATCTAATAAAATGGTTTCAAGAATGGTCTTGCAAGTGCATGATGAACTTGTTTTTGAGGCTCCAAAAAGTGAAATAAAAATTCTTCAAAAGATGGTTGTTCAAGAAATGGAAAAAGCGCTACCCTTAAGCGTTCCTATAGTTGTTGACTGTGACTATGGAAAATCTTGGTATGAGGCACATTAATGGAAGCCAGTATTACACTAAAAAAAGTAGGTAAGCTTGTAGGAGATAAAACAATTCTCGCGAATCTTACTTTTGGTATAGAAAAAGGTTCTCTAGTGGCAATAATTGGTGATAATGAAGCAGGAAAATCGATGTTATTAAGAGTTATTGCTGGAATAGAATATCAAGAATATGGTCAGATTTTTATTAATGGTTTAGATTCACAAAAACGACGTAATGAAGCGATGTTATCTGTAGGTTTTGTCCCTCATGAATTAGACCTTGATCCATGGTTAACGCTGGAAGAGAATATTCGATTTATAGGTATGCTTTATGGAGAAAGCATGGAAACCATTAATACTAGGATGGTTCAGCTTTCCAGAGAACTTCACATTACAACTTTTCTTCAAAAAATGGTTAAAGATATCTCTCCAGGTATTATTAAAAAAGGTATGATAATACGTGCATTAATTCATAACCCTGATATCCTTATTTTAGATGACCCAACTGCCTTTATGGATGCTGAATCTTACCGCCAGACCTGGGACATGCTTCTTCGTTATAAGAAAGAAAAAACAATTGTATACGTCAGTCAATCTCTTCAAGAAGTGGAAGAAGCTCATGATCGTATACTCGTTCTTGAAGATGGTAAAATTGCTTTAGATGGCAGCCTAGATCGTCTTCTTGGAAGTACTTTTGAATACCATCAATTTCAAATTGAATTTGAAGAACTTTCTGATGAACTATTTAATAAACTAGCTAAATTACCAAAAGTGAAAAATCCATCACGTATTGGTGATAGTATCCATTTCTATGGTCAACAACGTGGTGTCTTTTTTGAAGTTTTAAATGCAGCTGCATCATCTGTGATGAAAGATATTCGAGTTAAAAAACTCGGATTACAAGACCTAATGGATGCGAAATATGCAAAAGATGGTATACATTGATTAAGGCATTATTAATTAGAAGATATTGGCTTTTTCGTCATCGATTCATGTCAGCAATTTTATTTGTGATACTTATCCCAATCTTATTACATCTTATGCTAACAACATTAATGAAAAATATCTTTATTAATTCATTAGATAAAATACCATATGAAATTTGGGCATTACCTGGTGTTGTTTTCCTGATCTCTATTTTGTCAGCTTATGCTGTTTTATATAGGGATTTATTTGATCTAAGAATTCATAAAAAATCATTTATTTCAATTACGTTAGCTCCTTATAGCAAGTTTTATTTAGTATTTGGTTTTTTAATTGCCGCCATTATTGAATCTCTCATTTATGGAATTTTATCTATGATTATTTTATCATTGTTATTATCTCAACAATTGCAATGGTATGCTTATTTCGCTATTCCTATCTACGGATCTATTTTTTTATTACTTTTTGGCAATCTAACCTTAACACTATCAATCCTGACCGAAAGGATTACAACGTTTATATCAATCACAATAATATTATTCTTTTTTATGATTTTTGGAACTGGTATTCTTTTTGAATTTGAATTTTATCCTAGAATACTTGGAATGATTCTATCTTATAATCCATTTAGTTTAATTACCTCTGAATTGAGAAGACTAGTGTTTTTGAACCAAATAGACTGGTTATTGATTGGAATTTCAGTTTTAACAGGATTAGGATGGACATGGATAAATGGATTCTTATTAAAACGAAGTTTGAAACAATGATTGCATACCTTTCTGGGGCTATGGAATTTGCTGATGATGAAGGTTCTGGTTGGCAAAAAGATTTAACTAAATGGCTAGATGTGAATCTAGGACATAAAGTGTACGATCCAGTAATACAAGCGGCAGAATTAATAAAAAAATATGGTGCGAGTGATTATCGAAGTTGGAAAGATTCAGATCCAAAAAAATATGCTGACTTTATAC
>ENA-UPTF01001529-UPTF01001529.1-marine-metagenome-genome-assembly--contig:-NODE-1529-length-14451-cov-8.668081_pt1 | contig 14451 bp, 14 predicted proteins | sample MGYA00238166_ERZ767019 | MGnify/ENA primary metagenome ERZ767019 (study PRJEB28930, sample SAMN06266391) | marine metagenome | isolation source: Sea water from 250 m depth | place: Atlantic Ocean...
CTGATGGTCCTACATCGTTGTTTGTAATCGGGGTAATTCCGGAGACGAATGATTAGCCATCGCGGCCGTTTTCGGGGCTCGACGTGGAAAGGCATGGGCCTTGTTTTGCCGGCAATCGGTAATTTGATTCAAAAAGGGGGTTTCGCGATGTCAGTTACGCCCGTAAAATACCGGGCACAACAGTCAGACGTGCGTTCGCGAACCGTGAAACATCGTCAGGCTGAACCATTAGACCCTATTGGACCAACCGCGCCACTTCGGGTGGTGAGTTCTGCGCGGCGACAGGCTACATTTTTGCAATCGTGAACAACAAAATAAAAAGAAGAGACTTCCTGAAGTTCGTCGGCGCGGGGGGGGTTGGTACCGGAGCAGGAATGCTCTACGGGGAAAGCACCAAGAAGACCGTCGAACTCCTGATCCCGCAGGTCGTTCCGCCGGAAGACTACTCACCCGGTATCTCCACCTGGTACAACACCGTCTGTGGACAGTGTTCCGGAGGTTGCGGGATTAGTGTACGGATTCGTGAGGGACGCGCGAAAAAGATCGAAGGCAATCCAGCACACCCAGTTAATCAAGGTCGCCTCTGCGCTCGCGGCCAGGCAGGGTTGAACGCACTCTACAACCCAGATCGGATCAAAACGCCACTCAAGCGCTCCGGAGAGCGTGGCTCGGGGCAGTTCGTAGCAGTCACATGGGAAGAAGCTTTGGGAGAGATTTGTTTTGAGCGATTCCATATTCTAAGACTAAGCTTGCTGTTGGGAAAGAGAATTCAAAGTCGTTCAGGAGAGTTTGCTGGTAAGCTCGCTATGCAGTCACTATTTTTCTGATTCCCTGGAAATACAAACCCATTCACGCCATCAATATTGATAGCACAATTCAGTGTTTGATTAGAGATAATGAAACAGGGAAACACATTTGGGACCGCAAGGTTCTCATTGACGTGAATGACTCCAGAGCATAGAAATGCAATCAATTTATTTGAAATTCAGGGTCAGACTTTTGAAATTGTTCAAAGAATAATTAGTTTTTAAATTATTTAAGCACCAAGCCTTTCAATTGGTTTAAAATAATACAAATCCCTTCAAATGAGAAAATTATTCATAAGTTAAGTAGTTTTTTTGATTGAAGTTCGGGTATATATATCACGAACTTAATCAGAATTTCCCCAACTAAAATATCATGAAACAAAATCCCATTATGACCGTAGGAACAATTGCACCAAGAAGCAATCCTGCCGGGTTAACACCATGCTCAAAAAAACGTCCAAGAATAGACTGACCAGCGGGATTAGGTGCATTTGCAATAACGGTAAGTCCACCTCCTGTAACTGCGCCTGCTACAACTGCGTATTTAGATACTTCAGCTAAGTTAGGCACAAGTGTAGCCAGATAAGTAATTGCAGCGTTGTCGTTGAAAGCAGTAAGTACAGTGGCAGTCAGCATTAACGGTAATTCGGAGAGTGAACCTAGTACAGGTGCAATCCACCAGCCTTGCAAGCCGCCATGAGTTATTAGACCGGCTAGAAAAAATCCAACCAGAATTGGACTCTTGAATTCCACCTTATTCTGATGAGTTCCTGAAAGGACCATGAATCCAAGAAAAAATAACATTCCTCCAATGAACAAGGCAGGATAGTGGGCATTAAAGACTGTCCAAGCCAGGAATAGGAGATGAACCACTGTAACACCCCAGGGTATTTTTGTATCCCTTTCAGCCCACATTGCCTCAAATTCTTCATGGCTCATCTGTCTTGGTTTTAGTTTTGGTCCTTCCGGAGTATCCAAGGCTGTGCTTGGTTCTGAGACTGCATTTGCGCCCATCTTGGCAAACTGACCTCGAAAGACTATGAAATAAAGTATGTTTGCAACAAGAATCCCCAATGCGGCTTTCCAGCCGAAATTGGCTGCCATGAAACCCATGCCCCAATCCCATGGTGCTGCAACCATTAGAACAGGTGGAGCAGCGAAATGTGTTAAAGTTCCTCCTACAGAAATGTTGACAAACAGTAGTCCTATTGTTGCATAAGCAAACACAGTGGAAGGTTTGTGCTTGTAAAACTGGTTCGCCAGTAAGAGAGCTGCTATGGTTATTGCCGCGGGCTCTGTTATGAACGATCCTAGTAAAGGTGCAATCGTCAGTATTGAAAACCACCATGCAGCAGGACTATGACCACCCAAACCTGCTGCAAGACCGAGCAACTGTTCTGCAAACTTAACAACCGGTCTTGTTGAGGCGATGGCCATGATCACAACCACAAACATCGGTTCAATGTATACTCGATCGTAAACAATGTAATTCTTAAAAGTGGACCAGTCAAAATAACCGATCATGAAGGCCATCAGAACAATTACCCACAGTCCGAAAATAACCTCTACCTCACCAAGAAAGTGAAACAGTTCTGCCTTGAAAGGTATATCGTGTTTGATTTCCTCATCTGAAGCACCTGCTTCTTTCATGCGATTATCATGCTCTTCATGGATCTTGTGTGCATATGCAGTCAGCTTATTGGCCATAAAGGTGTGAATGATTGCAAGAAGAAAAATTAGAGATGCAATCAGATTAAATGGGTTTGCACTGATTCGATGGCTGAGTAGCTCGCCCATACTGGCTCCTTCAGGATCCTTAAAGTCTTCAATTCCATGGACGCGGTCACAACCGTCTTTCAAAAATTGCGAGGAACCAGGATCCTCAGAATAACAACTTAAAGGTACAGGAAAAGGAGGAGCATCATCATTTACACCTCCTGCTGCTGCGTAGATGCTTAAACTTATCAATGCTAATATGGCAGCGAGCGCATACCATTTAATTAATCGAGACATAATTTTTCTCCTGCAAGGGTCAGTAATTTATTCATCATTACAATCAAATAATAATTAAATTTTTATCTGATCATCTGGCAATAGTGTAAAAAGAAATTTTCTTAAACTATCACTTTCTTTTGCATTTTATGCAATTTAGGAGCAATTTCTTCTCAAAAATAGTGTTAGCAGGAAAATATATCAAATTACAACAACAATATGAAAGAACTCAAAATTATATTTTAAATAAAGTAAATAATTATTAAGATTTATTTTACAAAAAAATTATTAATTAAAATCACTTTGAAGCTTCTAATGCAACTGTTTTTGCCTTTTGCGGATCTTTAACATCCTGCGGAATAGCCATATAGCATAACCCCATAATGATCGTGGGAATAATTGCTCCCAACGCAAGCTTTGCGGGGTTCACACCACCTGGAAAAAACCTTGATAGAATTGACTGACCTGCTGGATTGGGTGCATTTGCGATAACAGTTAGACCCCCACCTGTTACAGCTCCGGCAACAACAGCATATTTGGCCGTTATTGCAAAATCCGGTACTAGGGTACTTAAGTAAGTTATTGCAGCGTTGTCATTGAATGCTGTCAGCACGGTAGCCATCACCATTAACGGCAAGTCGCCCAGTGAGCCCAAAACAGGAGCAATCCACCAAGCCTGAACTCCACCGTGTGTTACCAAGCCTGCCAGGAAAAAGCCTACCAGTAAAGGTGGTTTCAAATTGATATGGCTTTGATGTGCTTTTGTTGCCATTGCGAAACCGAGGAAGAACAAAAAACCCCCTATGAAAAGCGGGGGATAGTGTGCATTAAACACCGTCCATCCCAAGAAAAAAAGGTGTACTACAGTGATCCATATTGGGATAGAATCTTCATGACGCGCTGAATCCTTTTCCATTTCTGCTCCTGCTTCAAAATCGGAAGCAAGCTTGGAAAACTCTTTTTTAAACGCTAAATAATATATTAAGTTTGAAATGATTATTCCCAATAATGCTTTCCAACCAAAGTTAAGGGTCATGAATGAAGATGTCCAGTCCCAGGGTGTTTTCACCATCAATACAGGCGGGGCGGCAAAATTGGTGAAAGTTCCACCGACCGAAATGTTTACAAAGAGCAGCCCGATTGTAGCGTAGGCAAGCATACTGGAAGGTTTAAGTCGGTAAAACTGTTCCGCCAAAAGCATAGCAGCTATTGTCATAGCAGCCGGCTCTGTAATGAATGAGCCCAATATTGGAGCTAAAGTTAAAATAGACAACCACCACGCACTCGGGGAATTCTTGCCAATAGCGGCAAATTTACCCAGAATCAGTTTAGCCAACTGCATTACCGGACGTGTTGCAGCCAAGGCCATAATGACCACTACAAACATTGGTTCAGTGTAATTTACAGTGTGTGCAATATAATTTTTGAAAGTGGTCCAGTCAAAAAACGAAATTGTTACTGCTGCCAAAACGATAACCCAAATTCCGAAAATTGCTTCTACTTCACCAAAAAAATGCAGCATTTCAGACATAACTGATGGATTATGTTCTATTTCTTCCTCTGATTTTCCCGACTTTCTCATTTGTTCGACATGAGTAAGTTCCATATTTTTTGCAATGCCGGTGATTTTTACTGCAGCAAATGTATGCAGAATAGCAAACAAAAAAATGAGTGATGCAAACAGATTGAACGGTGTATGTGCAATTCGGTTCCCCAGAACAGCGAAAATATCTCCACTTTTAATCAAGCCTGCATCTCCATAAGAATCGAGTGAAATGGGGAATAGAGGTGAACTTCCAACGTCACCACCTGCAACGGCAATTACCGCTAATCCACCAATCATTATTAGTCCCAGCCAATATTTTCGAATCTGATTCATTAAACTAACCTGCAATTAGAAAGAATTTTGTACTTCACTGTTGAAAGCAAATGTATTGTTTTTTGATCCTGCCAAATTAAACAAGGAACGAGCAAATAACAAGCCACTAATTTGACGTGATTTTATTTGATAATTCTGCAATAATATGTGATTGATTTCACAACTTGAATACTTGTCTATTTAAATATGGCTAAAAAAAGAAAACAAAAAAAAACAGGGATGCTAAAGCGTCAAAAGGAAAAGCGTCAAAAGAAAATGATCCGGCGCCGCAAAGCAATGCCCAAGAGAAACTCTCAACAAGCAGGCTCTCCACAACAACTTGAACAACTCCTGAATACTTTACCCACGCTGGCATTTGAACCGGAACTGACGGATTTAAATATGGGTGAGGAGAAACTCCGTACATTGCAAGAAAGTGAACAAACAGAAATAGAAATATTATTGGAACTGCTGACTGAAGAGTTTTTTGCAGATCTTGACCAGAGACTTGAACAGTTGGAATCAGCACATTCTGAAAAATCAATAAAATCTGTTTTGGCAAAAGCAACACGTCATCAAATTGCGAACAGTGACAAAATACCACACCTTTCTAACCCAGTACTAATTGCACTTTTCCTGAAAACACGTTCAGCAGTAGAAGGAGAAAAACTGGATCTAAACAGTTTGCCTGCAGCAATGGAAGAGTTTGATAAACGCAATCATGATTTTATTCAGGAACTTACTAAACAAATGGAAGGTTCAGAAAAAGACGATTCTATTTTAGAAGCAGATGGAGAACTGCTGGATGAAGAAAAACCGGAAGAACGGACACCAGCAATCGAAACAGATGTTTATAATAAATTTATGGAACTAGTGCCTGCTGAGAAACAAGAGCAAGTGGAAGAGGATTTGGAGGTTTTCCTGGTTGATTTTGAGCCACCACCCATTTCAGAATGGGACTCGGAGTTGATCAAAAATTTCCTGGAAAAATGGTTCCTGGAAAACGCTAACCCTCTGGAAGAAGATTTAGTGAGTATGCGGGAATCATTGTTGAGCCTGTTTAAGTTCCTAGCAAAAGAGGATTTACTACCGGATGGTTTTCTGAATAACGTCTCCAAGAGTATACAAAATTCCTGAAGGACTTTTTCCGCCGGCAGGACAAATTGTTATCCGTGCTTGGATTCAAAAAAGAAAAAAATAAACTATGTCCAAACAGGAGATAATTGAACAAAGCAAAGAATCATCTCAAATATTGGTCTTGGATGATGAGCACAGTATCCGCTGGGTTCTGGAACGCACTTTATCACAAGCCGGCTATATTCCTCATCTGGCTGCGGACGTTCTGGAAGCAAGACCACTCCTCCAGAAACATCCGATCCGTCTCGCTTTTGTTGACATTAACCTGCCCGGAAAAGACGGTCTTTCATTCACCCGGGAAATTTTAAAAGAATTTCCGTCTCTGTTGACTATCGTCATGACCGGCCAGAGTACGATGTATAACACTGTTGAAGCAATGAAAGCCGGTGCTTTTGATTATGTGGCCAAGCCTTTTAACATTGATGAAATTGAAGAACTGGTAAAACGTGCGCTTCGAGTTCCGCTGAGTACTCTGGAAACTAAAAGAATAAAATCCGGGGAAAAAGCAGACGATTTACTGGCCGGTCAAAGCAAAGTGATGCGCGACCTGTATAAGGCAATCGGTCGAGTCGCAGCTACAGATTTGACAGTACTCATTCAAGGCGAAAGCGGAACAGGGAAGGAACTGATTGCACGTTCCATTCACCAGCATTCTTTACGCTCCAGTCAACCATTTGTTGCAATTAACTGTGCTGCGATTCCTTCAGAGTTGATGGAATCAGAATTATTCGGTCACGAAAAAGGTGCTTTTACTGGTGCAACCGAACGCAAGCGTGGTAAACTGGAACTTGCCAGTCAGGGAACGTTGTTTCTGGACGAGATTGGAGACATGCCGATGAGGCTCCAGAGTAAACTCTTGAGGGTCTTGCAGGAAAAACAATTTGAACGAGTTGGAGGGCACGAGCTAATCACGACAAATATGAGAGTGATTACTGCCACGCACCAGAACCTGGAAGATTTGATAAAAAATTCAAACTTCCGGACTGACCTGTATTATCGGCTGAATGTTTTTCCGCTTAACATTGCTCCGTTGCGTGAACGACGGGAAGATATTCCGGTTTTAACTGAACATTTTCTGCAGAAGGGAAGCAAAGAAATGGCTGTCGGACGCAAAGCAGTAGAACCCGAAGTGATGCGTGTGTTTGCTCTTTATAACTGGCCGGGAAATATCCGTGAATTGGAAAATACTGTCAAGAGCTTGATGATAACCAATGTCACTGGCACAATAATGTTGGACTCTTTGCCAAAAAATTTGTTCAGGCCTCAGCCTGTAACAGATTCTGGAGAAAGTCTTGAAGAGGTTGCATCTTTAAAACTGGAAGGACTGGTTCGGGATGCAGTTGAATTCGACAGAGATTCACTGTTGGCGGAAGTACTGCCTCAGGTAGAACGGCCGCTGCTGAAATTACTCCTTGAACAAACTAACTGGAACCAGCAAAAATCAGCCAGAATTTTGGGAATTAACAGAAACACTTTACGTAAAAAAATCGAAACGCTGGGTCTGAGGAATCAAAGAGATATTGAAAAATGAAAACAGGAACCTCCGCAACAATGTTTCAAAGGGTTTATGATGTTATCCTGGAACGAAAAAATTACTCTCCGGATAATTCATATGTAGCCTCCTTGATGGACAAAGGTATAGATTCCATTTTGAAAAAAATCGGTGAGGAATCTGCCGAAGTAATTCTGGCTACAAAAAACGAGAACAGGAAAGAACAAATACACGAAATTACCGATCTCTGGTTTCACTTGCTCATCCTGATGGGATATCAGGGGATTACAATAGAAGATATTTCACAAGAACTGAAAAAACGGTTCGGTCAATCTGGCTTAGAAGAAAAAGCACAGCGTTAATCATTTAACAATCAACACATAGAAACAGCAATGCCTTCCGTATCAAAATCTAGTTCAATTTCAACAAAAAATGCTCAGTCAAAAATCGGGTCCGTGTTTCAGCCCTTCAAAGTTCAAGGAATTCAGTTCCGGAATCGCATCCTTGCACCGCCAACAGTGGACGATCACGCGGATGTACATGGCAAAGTAACACTGGCAATAATCAAACACTACCGTTCTTTAGCACGGCAGGGTGCAGGTACGATAATTGTGGAGTCTGCCTATGTGACAAAGCAGGGGCGAAGTCACGTCAACCAGCTGGGAATTTCAGATGAAGAGCATCTTGAGGGTTTGGAAAAATTAGCCCAGGGTGTAAAAAAAGAGGGTGCCACTATCGGAATCCGTCTTAGTCACGCAGGTGCACAGACTTCTGAAAGTGCTTGTGGTGAACAGCCTGTGGGGCCTTCTGTGCTGAATTTTGGTCGGGATTTTGACATCAGCCGTGAATTCGATCAAGGTGATGTTGAAGAGATTGTACTCAATTATGTGCATGCTGCTGAACGTGCAGAAGAAGTCGGTATGGATTTTGTTGAAATAAATGGAACTGAACAACAATTGCTGGATCAATGTTGTTGTATAAAACTTAACAATCGTGATGACGAATATGGTACAGCAAAGATTGAGAATCGTGTGCAACTGGCACTGGATGTAGTCAACTCTATCAAGAAACGTGAGTCGGTCAAAATTCCACTTAGTTATTACTTTTCCATCTTTGATAAAATTGATGATGGATTCAAGCCCAAAGATCTTAAAAAAATGTTGACATTACTGGAAAATGCAGGTGTAGATATTTTCCATCCACTCGCTATCCATGCAATGAATAAGTGTTTTGAAAACAAAGAACCTTTGTGTCACTGGTCAGCAAAGTATACTGACAAGCCAATGATAATTAATGGCAACATTAAATCACCGCAATTGCTCGAAGAAGCGGCAACACTCGGCTGCGCAGATTGGTTTGCGATGGATCAAAGTATTTTCGACCGCTTGCAGTGGTATCAATTTCTAAAAAGAAAAATTGATAAATAATATTCTGAGTAAACCAGAAAATGTCACGTTCAATTATCAAAACATCAAAGGCGCCTGCACCCGTAGGCCCTTATTCTCAAGCCGTAAGCTGCGGTAACATCCTGTATGTTTCCGGACAAATCCCACTTGATCCTGAGAGTGGAGAACTGGTTGGGAATTCGTTTGCAGAACAATGTCACCGGGTACTTTTAAATCTTAAAATAATTCTAGAAGCGGGAGGTTCGGGATTGGAACGTGTACTGAAAGTCACAATTTACATGAAAAATCTGGCTCAATTTGGTGAGTTAAATGAAATATACTCAGAATATTTTGATGTTTCTAAACCTGCACGGGCATGTGTAGAAGTAAGTAATTTACCAAAAGGAGCAGATGTTGAAATGGATGCAATTGCAGAAATTTCTTCTGTTAACTAATTATATTCAACAATAAAAAAATCAAACTGATGTCAGCATTAAATATAGCAATTGCCGGGTTCGGTACAATTGGCAGTGGTGTCGCACACGTTTTAGAACAACATAGCAAAGAACCTGATGCAACCATTAATCTCGTGGGAATTCTGGAAAGTGATACTAAGGGGAAATTTGCCAGGCCATGGTTCGAAAAAAGACCGGAATTGTTTTATGATAACCCGGAAAAACTTCTTGCTGATTCACAGGTTAATGTAATTGTTGAGACAATAGGAGGAAGCGGATTTTCCCGTGAACTGATCACAAAGGCCTTAAAGAACGGGAAACATGTCGTTACTGCAAATAAGGATTTGATTGCGGTTCACGGTGCTGAACTGATGGCAGTCGCGCGAGAAAACGGACGTCATTTGCTTTTTGAAGCGGCTGTGGCTGGAGCAATTCCGGTTTTGCGGTTACTTAAAGATTATCTGCAAGTACAGGATATTCAGGGTATCCGGGCAATTCTGAACGGTACAACAAACTACATTCTAAGTGAAATGGAATGCAATGACCTTTCTTTTGAGACTGCACTTTCACAGGCTCAGGAATTAGGATTTGCAGAACAGGATCCGACAAACGATATCAAGGGAATTGATGCCCGTTACAAACTCGTAATTCTGACTTATTTAATTACTAGTCAGTGGTTTGCGCCTGAGCAAATCAATTTGGAGGGAATCGATCACTTGGAACTGGCTGATTTTGAATATGCTGAACGAATGGGCCGGAGCATTAAATTGATCGCAAATCTTCGCCTCAGTGATCGGGGAATACAGGTTTATGTTTTGCCGCTCATGATTGAAAAAGACGATATGCTGGCAAAAATAACCGGATCAACAAATGCTGTGACGCTTTCAGGGAAGTATGCAGATGACATCACCCTGATCGGCAAAGGTGCCGGCAGTCTACCGACTGCCTCGGCGATTGTTTCTGACCTGAACAAAATTCAAAGACACCCTGAACCATTCCCTCCTCCTCCTTCTAACAAGAAGTTAGAGATTGAATCGATGGACAACATACAATTTCGCCACACATTACGCTTTGAAGTTCGGGACCAGCCGGGAATATTCGGTCATTACGGCAGTATCTTTGAGCGGTATTCAATTAACATATATGCTTTGGAGCAGTTGCCGCAGTACCACCGTATTGGTAAAGAAGGCGAGGAAACAGTGATTTTCACACTGACACTCCAGAACTGTAAAGAAGGATTGGTCCACAAAGCTCTCAAAGAAATTAACCAGGCAGACTACATGCTGAAACCCGTAGTACTCCTAAGGGAAATTGTCTGAAGTTTTAAGAATACTGTTCCACAGTAATCAACTGACAAAAAGCACTCGTTAATAAAAATATGTTCAAGTTTATCGGTACATACCGTCTTTATATTTCCATCGTTGCTACCTTCATTGTTCTGTTTTTCCTAATGTATCAAACATATAACGAGCAAGGTACATCCAGGTTTCAAATGGCAGTACAAACCATAACATACCCCGTGCAGACCTCAGTGCAGTCTGTCGTATCAACTATAAAAAATACCTGGAATTCTTACATAAATCTTATAGAGGTTAATGAAGAGAATATAATGCTCAAACAGCAGTTGCTGAATATGGAAGAGAAGCTGAATCAGCACATTGAGAATTCTGTACAGTTTTTCAGATTGAGGTCTCAACTGCTCTTTGCACAAAAAAAAGCCCGCAAGGAAATATTTTCAGAAATTATTGGAGAGTCTGCAGACAACAATCATCAAATTCGCTTGATAAACCGCGGCAGTAACCAATTGCTTCAGCGCAACTACATTGTTATCCGCAAAGAGGGGTTGGTCGGCCGTATTCAGTCTGTTTCACCTTATCAGTCTTCAGTACGACTGATTATTGACCACCGCAGCCGTGTTCCTGCTTTGATTCAACGTAATCGCGTTAGAGGTTTGATTTATGGAACTCACGATGGCATGGAAATGAGGCAAATTAATCAGCATGCGAAAATTAAAATTGGAGATCGCGTTATTTCCAGTGGTCTTGGGAATCTGTATCCTAAAGGAATCCTAATTGGCTGGGTCAGTGGAATCAACCACGAACCACATGAACTTTTCAAAACTGCAAGATTGGACAGTGCTGTTGACTTTAATCAAATAGAAGAGGTATTTGCAATTTTGCCTTCCAAATCTGATTCTAATTTGTCTGTTGAATGATGCGATTATTCATGCTTTCTTTAGGGTTTTTGTTAATCGGTGTCTTGATGAACATCGTTTTCAACTACTATTTTCTGCCAGTAGGTTTAAAAATAAACTGGATGCTAATTTTTTTACTTGTGCTGACATTCCGTCATTCTTCAATTTCGCTGTCATTTCTCGGTGTATTTGCGGGAATGATTTTAGACTCACTTTCGCATGGTTACATAGGGCTTTATGGAATTTCTTTTTTTGTAAGCCTGTTACTTGCCCGTCAGTTAATTAAATTATTTTACGCAAATACTTTTTTTTCAGTCAGCCTTGCTGTCTCTGTTATGACAATCCTGGAGGGTTGGATATCTCTATCCATTCTGGGCATGCTAGAAACTGAGATGTACCAATCTTCTCTAATGCTGACCTCAACTCTTCCACTTGCCGTTTTGCATGGGCTGGTAACCCCATTTATTCTTCAAAGTGTAATTTGGGGAGAAAATCATTTCATAGGGGATACAGCATGAAACTGAATCCTCTTGATTTTGAAGAGTTGGACCGGATTCGGATTCGCCTCATTATTTTGGGTGGAGTCGTAATTTTGATTTTCTCCCTGCTGGCTTCACGTCTTTGGTATCTGCAAATTTCCCACGGCGAAAAATATCTCGAATTTTCTCAGGGCAACCGCATTCGTCTGGTTCCGGAACCTGCTTTGCGTGGAAATATTTATGACAGGAATGGAGTTTTACTGGCCGAAAACCGCCCTGCTTACCAACTGCTCCTGATAAGAGAGGACACGCCAAATCTGGAAACAACTTTGCACAAAGTTTCAGAATCTCTCAAAATCTCCTATTCTGCACTACAGGAAAAAATTGATGCCAATCAGGATTTGGCTCAGTTTAGGCCGATTATACTTGAAGAAGACTTGGAATATGAAAAAGCCATGTATCTGGAAACATTTCAGGATGATTTCCCAGGCGTTTCTGTTGTAGTCCGTCCACGCAGATTTTATCCACAAAAAAACTTCGCATCTCATCTTATCGGCTATGTCGGAATTGTCCAGGAAGATTGGACAGAATTGCCGGCAGAGAAGCGGAGTTCCAGCCAAATTGTCGGTCACTCCGGAGTTGAACTTCTTGAAAACGATCACATGATTGGACTGGATGGCGGCCGACAGGCTGAAGTTGATCATATGGGGAGGGAACTGCAGGTTTTAGGAGAACCTGTCCCCTCTGTGCCTGGAAAAAATATCACTTTGAGTCTGGATGTCCGTCTCCAGAAAGTTGCAACTGATGCCATGAAGGGAGAAAGCGGTGCGGTAATTGTCATGAATCCAAAAACCGGCGGAATTCTTGCTCTGGCAAGTTTTCCTGATTTTGATCCAAATTTGTTTTCCGGAGGAATAGATCCGGAAAATTGGAAACGTCTCTTGGAAAATCCGCAACATCCTATGGAAAACAAAGCTATTCAAGGTCTCTATGCTCCCGGATCAATTTTTAAAGTAGCGACTGCTTATGCCGGACTTGAAGAGGGTGCAATTACACCTGAAACAGAATATGTCTGTAATGGGGTTTTTCAAGTTAAAGGACGTGATGAACCATTTAAATGCTGGCAGGAAAAGGGCCATGGAAAAGTTAAACTGCATGGCGCAATTAAAGGTTCATGCAACGTCTACTTCTATAATACTGGAATGGAAGCGGGAGTAGATTCGATGCATAAATATGCAAGCCTGTTCCGCCTGGGCAAATTAACCGGAGTGGGACTCTTAAATGAAAAAGCCGGGTCAATCCCCAGTAGCAGCTGGAAAAAAAGAGTTTTAAACGAGCCTTGGTATGGTGGTGAAACCCCGTCCATGGCAATCGGGCAGGGTTATATTATTGTTACACCGCTTCAGGTGATTAATATGATTAATATTCTTGCAAACGACGGCATTTGGATGCCACCCAGGCTTTTTTTGGAAGATGAAGGAACCGCATCTCAACTAATACCCTTAAAAAAGGAATATTTGAGCTTAATCCGCAAGGGAATGGTTGCAGTGGTAAATGAAGCTGGAGGAACTGCCCGTAAAGTTCAGTTTGAAGAATTTACTGTTGCTGGAAAAACTGCAACCTCACAGGTTATCAGCCACAAGACCAGGGAGACACTTGAAGAAGAACTTGAAGAAGAAGAAAAGCTAAAAAAAGAATTTCAGAATCATGCGTGGTTTGTAGCTTTTGGTCCAGCCGAAGATCCAGAAATTTCTGTGATTGCACTGGTTGAACATGGCGAAAGTGGTTCAGGTGCAGCTGCTCCAGTTGTTAGAAAATTACTGAGCTACTATATTGACAATATTTATAAACCAAAATCTCAAAATACTGTACAAACCAACTTAAATTCAGAAAATATTAAATTCAGTACACGTCTTCAAATGGCCTTCAACTGAATTCCTGATGCAAGGCAGGAATATATGCAATTACCCGCATCGTCTGCAACTAAATAAATAATCTGCTATAAACTTTCAGAAAATGCCCCAGTTCTTACAACATCGCCCTTTATGTCTGGCATCATCTTCGCCCAGACGTCAGGAGTTTTTAAAAAAATACGATCTCAAATTCGACATGCATTCTCCAGAGATAGAAGAAACCCCACTGAAAAATGAAGTTGCAAAAAGTTTTGTCAAACGAATGGCTAGTGAAAAAGCTCTGCAAGTACAAAAAACTTTCTCACAGCTAGCAGAAGATGTCATAATCCTATCAGGAGATACTATTGTTTGTTTTGGAGGTAAAATTCTGGGAAAACCACAATCAATTAAAGATGCTAGAACAATGTTGACTCAATTGAGTGGAAAGACACATCGAGTGTTTTCCGGATTTTCGATCTTAGACTCAGCATCTGGAAATCAAATAACAGATCATGTTTGTACGGAAGTCAGTTTTCTAAAATTAGATAACGATCTGCTTGAATGGTATATTAATTCCAAAGAACCTTTCGACAAGGCTGGAGCATATTCAATTCAAGGTTTAGGTGCAATTTTGGTAGAATCGATCTCCGGATCATATAGCAATGTTGTAGGGTTTCCCATTGAATGTATAATTCAAAACCTGACCAGAAATGGTTGGATTTCCTATACAGGAAATTCACAACATGAAGTATACGCATGAA
>ENA-UPTF01001530-UPTF01001530.1-marine-metagenome-genome-assembly--contig:-NODE-1530-length-14441-cov-2.934419_pt1 | contig 14441 bp, 18 predicted proteins | sample MGYA00238166_ERZ767019 | MGnify/ENA primary metagenome ERZ767019 (study PRJEB28930, sample SAMN06266391) | marine metagenome | isolation source: Sea water from 250 m depth | place: Atlantic Ocean...
GCTTATCTATTACACCTATAACGACTAGTGGCTCTGTTGCAAAGCCATATTCATAAGTCGCATCGTCGGCTTCTGGCGCTCCTTTGATCAAGTTACTTAGTACCGCTATTTTTTTTGAATTGTCTACCGGCATTTTCGTAAGCTTGAACTATGTCTTGGACTATTTTATGTCTTACGACATCTCGAGCCCCAAGTTTCACAAAGCCCAAACCATCTATTCCGGAAAATATATTTTCTAAGCCTTCAATTCCACTTCGCCCACCAGGTACATCTATTTGACTTGCGTCACCAGTAACTATTACTCGTGATCCGAAGCCAATTCTTGTTAGGAACATTTTCATTTGTTCTGGTGTCGTATTTTGTGCCTCATCAAGAATTACGAAACTGTTGTTAAGAGTTCTTCCCCTCATAAAAGCGAGCGGTGCAACTTCTATTTGACCTCTTTCAAGTAGTCTTTCTGCTTTTTCAGGATCAAGCATGTCGAAAAGTGCATCGTAAAGAGGTCGAAAATAGGGATCAACTTTTGCCATTAAGTCGCCAGGAAGAAATCCGACTCTTTCACCTGCTTCAACTAATGGTCGAGTGAGAATAATGCGGTCAACTTCACCTTTTTGCATCGCACTGACCGCTAGTGCTACGGCTAACCAGCTTTTTCCGGTTCCTGCCGGACCTATGGCAAATGTGATGATGTTTTTACTTGCGATATCCAGATAATTCTTTTGCCCTGAAGATTTAGCTCTGACTGGTTTCCCTCTTGCAGTTATGAGCAACTCAGTCGTTAATATTTCAGATGGATTCTCGTCTTCTTTAACCATTTCAATTGTCTTATTGAGAACATTTGCATCGAGTGGTAGTCCTCTTTCAAGCATTCTTGTCATTTCGCGAAATATCTGCTCTATCAGGATTGCACTTTCGCCGTCAATAGCAATCTGGTTGCCACGTACATGAATCTTTGTCTCAGGAAAAGAGGTCTCTATTATCTGCAAAAGCTCGTCGCCCTGCCCTAAAAGTTCGGGCATAAGCTCATTCCCTGGAAGGTCGAATCTAACTTTTGTGTCTTGCATTTGAGAGATTCAGACTATCCGAAAGAAAACTTTCAGCATCACTGGGTTTTTAATATTAAATATCCAATGGTCGATTTATTTTTTCCTTCGTTTCTTTTTCGAATTTCGTGAGATCTTCTTTAGCCTTGCGCGTCCTTTTTTAGACTTTTGCTTTTCAAGTTCTGCCAAAACTCTAGGGCCTGCCTCGTTTATCACATCTTCTGCTGCATCCAGTAATGCCGAGATACTTTGATCTTCTCCTAAACTTGATGGTTCTTTCGGTGTTTCCGGTGTGATTAGGCTTCCGTAGCTCCAATTTACATCAACTCTTCTTTTTTCGAATGAATCGCAATCTTCTGGACATCGCCAAGGCGCTTCAGGAGCCTTATCTAAATTGCATTTTCTAACAGTTTCGCCGTTGGGGTAGCTTCTACTTTCAAACTGTTTACAGTCTTCTCTCATGGGCATATAAACAGTATGCCATTTGAAGTGGTCTCAGTAATTTATTTAACCTACAGAGCCTTCCATCTGCAATTCGATCAAACGACTCCATTCAACTGCATATTCCATTGGGAGAGTCTTGGTCACAGGTTCAATAAATCCATTTACAACCATCGAGGTGGCTTGATCTTCTGACAGGCCTCTGCTCATCAAATAAAAGAGTTGTTCATCAGCTACTTTTGAAACGGTTGCTTCGTGACCAATAACAGCATCTGAAGTTCCAACCTCCATGTATGGGTATGTATCTGAAACGCTTTCATCGTCTAGAATTAGAGCGTCACACTGAACGTGGCTTTTGCAGCCATAAGCATCGTCTTCAACCCTTACCAAACCTCTGTAGCTAGTTCTCCCTCCGTCTTTGGAGATTGACTTAGAAATAATTTTTGAAGATGTTTCAGGTGCTGCGTGAGTCATTTTTGCCCCTGCATCTTGATGCTGTCCCGAACCTGCGTATGCCACTGATAAGACCTCACCTGATGCTTTTGGACCTGTCATAACAACTGCGGGGTATTTCATCGTTAGCTGGGATCCTATATTTCCGTCTATCCATTCCATACGACCCTCTTCTTCGACTACTGCTCTTTTAGTCACGAGGTTATAAACGTTGTTTGACCAGTTTTGAATTGTCGTATAGGTGACTCTCGCAGATGGTTTAACGATTATTTCAACTACGGCAGAATGCAAGGAGTCCGTAGTGTAAACAGGGGCTGAACAGCCCTCTATGTAATGAACCTCGGAACCTTCATCTGCAATTATTAAGGTCCTTTCGAACTGGCCCATATTTTCTGCATTAATTCTGAAGTATGCCTGGAGTGGCATTTCAACCTTCACCCCTGGTGGAACGTAGATGAAAGATCCCCCGCTCCAGACTGCAGAATTGAGCGCAGAGAACTTATTATCGTTTGGTGGTATCACTTTGCCGAAATATTGTTTCAGGATCTCTGGATTATCGCGTAGAGCAGTGTCCATATCTGAAAAAATTACACCTTGTTCTTCTAGGTCTTCACGGTTTTTATGGTAAACGACTTCTGATTCGTACTGTGCAGTAACACCTGCTAGGTATTTTCGCTCTGCTTCAGGTATTCCTAATTTTTCATAAGTATCTTTGATGGATTCAGGTACATCGTCCCAATCGTCGGAAAGGTTTTCAGTCGGTTTTATGTAGTAATAAATGTCATCAAAATCGATCCCACCTAAATCTCCGCCCCATGCCGGCATAGGTCTCTTTAAAAACCTTTCATAAGATTTGAGCCTGAAGTCATGCATCCATTTGGGCTCGTTTTTCATTCCGGACATCTCTTCAATAATTTTAGAGTTAAGGCCCTTTTTTGGTTTGTAGACGTAGTCTTCTTCATCACTCCAGCCAAGCTGGTAATTGCTTAGATCTACGCCTATTTCACTTGAAGTCACTTTTCACTCCTGTTGGGCTGGGATAGGAATAATTTCTCCTACTTAGATAGTAACAATTATCAGCAAGTAATGCTAAGAAAGTCGGATGAAATTAAGTTCTCTATTCACTCATCCGCCTCTGCCTGTCGAGCCACCCCAGAAGAACTGCTATAGCTCGTGGATCGTGCCTCAAATGATGTCCTGCGCCTTCAATTAATCTCATGTCTGCATTCCCATGAGCATCCGAAAGGGCTCTGGCCTCCAAGGAAGAAACTACGTCGTCTTCGGTTCCGTGGACTATGAGCACGTTCTTCTCGTTTAGTTCAGAAATAGAAGACTCAGCAGAAATTTGTTTCAGTTCTTGCGCCCATGAGTCAAAATCTTCTGGAAAATTAGTATCAGGAATTACGCCGGCTCTCCGTGCATGTATAAGAAGACGTTTTGGAGAAGCCGCCCACGCAGACCAATCTGCTGGAGCTGCAAGTGCTCCCACCCCTTTTACTTTTGTTTCTTGAGCTGCTGCGCAAATAGATATTGCCCCTCCGCTTCCGAAACCAACTAGCCATATTTCTCCTACTCTTGGATGATTATTTAGTTCTGCAATAGATTTACGAACATCTGTTAACCAGCCTCCAAGACTGAAACACCCCTCGGAGTCTCCAGTGCCTCGCAACAATGGAGCCATGGTTATAAATCCCATTTCGGAAGAAATCCTATTTGCTAGTTCTGGTAAGGTCGCAGCTGAATTTGCACCACCACCAGGACCTTCTGGAAAACCATGGATCAGTAGAACGCATGGTAGGAGTTCATCAGTTGACTCAGGAATCTCTAAATGAGCAACTAATTCCAAACTTTCAGAGTGGAAACGGTGCACATTAGCCATCTATAGAAGACTCTCTGCTAACGTTTTCCACTGTTTTACCGGTAAACCATTTTGAAACTCATGCTGTTTTGTTTGATCTACGACTAGTTGGACACAAACGTGATCCGCTCCAGCTTCAAAATGTTCAGTAATTTTAGTTGAGATTGTTTGAATGTCACCCCAAGGTCTTATGGCATCTAATAACCGGTCGCTACCACCCTCGCTCAGATCATCTTCGGTGAAACCCATCCTCAAAAAGTTGTTTCTATAATTTGGCAGGTCAAGATAAATAGAGAGATCTTTTCGTGCTAGTTCTCTAGCTTTTGAAGAATCAGTTTCTAAAATCACCGCAACCATCGGAGCTAAAAAAGCTTCTTTTCCCATTGTTTCACGCGCCATTGCTGTGTGATCTGCAGTCACATTGTAAGGATGAGCACCCCAGGTTGATTCTGCTGCAAGTTTCAGGGCTTTTGGCCCTAAAGCACCAATACAGATAGGGGCTTCATGTTCGGGTGGAAAAGCCCAAAAGGGCGATTTCTTTATACTCTCTATGTAATTACTTAAATGTTCTAAAGGTTTTTCCCAAGTGTGACCACGAATAACCTCCACAAAAGGTCCATGGCTTACACCTACTCCAAGTAAAAATCTGTTAGCAAAGGCTTCAGAAAGTGTCCGTGTGGCACTCGCCATCGCTAAAGCGTCACGAGAATAAATACTGGCGATTCCTGTAGCCAGAACAACTTTTTGGGTAGCCGAAAGTAAAAGACTTGAATGCACAAATGGATCGCGCCCTGCAGTTTCAGGAATCCAAATGGCTCCAAAACCCATTTCTTCGATTTCGCTCGCTGCTTCACGAGCCCTTTCGGAAGGAACACCATCCAATTGATGTGTCCATATTCCAATTTTCCCTGGATCTAGAGTGGTTCCATCCATTTTGCTAATCAATTCTTCGAAGGTTTTTCATATAGTTCGGACCTCTAGCAGTGTAGGAAAGGGCATTTAACATATTTGCACCTTCTGCTACTACCCCTTCTCTGACCTGAGCAGGTACCCCCAGAGCCATTGACAGAGGTGGGACTTCTTGCCCATTTCTAACTACAGCGTTAGCTCCAACTATCGAGCCTCTACCAACTACTGCGTTGTGCAACACCACCGCTCCAACTCCCACCAACGCTTCATCTTCAATTCTGCATCCTTCCAGATGGCAGAGATGACCTAACGTGACGTCATTTCCAACTGTGGTTACAACTTGAGGAATGCAATGTATGACCGCATTGTCTTGAATCGAACTTCGGGCACCTATTGCTATCTTGCCGTCATCACCTCTTATCACTGCATGAGGCCAAACACTTGATTCAGCTCCAATTGTGACATTTCCAATTATCACTGCCTCCGAATGCACGTAAGCGCTTGAATCTATCTGAGGTTCGAATTCTCCTAGAGCATAAATAGGCATTTAATTTCCCCGATACTGTCCGTAAGAGCCGCCTAAAAATAGCAGCGGTGATCCTGTTTCCATAATTTCTGCACCCAAAACTTCCCCAATAACGAACAAATGGTCGCCCGCCTCTACAACATTAAAGACTGAACAATCGATGCTCGCCAAACTGCCGTCTATAGCCGGTAATCCTTCTGGAGATTCATGCCACGGGACTACTTCCCACGGATCGTTCTCCTTGTGAAAGAATTCGTTCGCGACATTTTCCTGCTGGTCAGAAAGCACATTCACGCAAAATTTGTTTTCATTTTTCATTTTTTGCCATGTGTTTGATTCTTTACCTGGCAAAAAACCAACTAAGGGTGGTTCCATGGAAACTGAAACAAAAGATCCAATAACCATGCCAATAGGTCCTTCAGAGGAAGGAGAAGTAACCAGAGTTACCCCGGTTGGGTATCTGCCAAGTACTTTTCTGTACTCATTGCCATCAATCATTTCTGTCAGCTTTCTTCCTAAAATTTTTGTAGTTAAAAAAGGTTAGCCGAGACAGGCAAAGACCCCGACCCAGAGAGTCTATAGAAAGATAATTGTGCGATAATCCACTTATGGGAACCTACTTGCTTGATGAAAAAAGTGAAGACCTGATTCTTGCAGTAATAAAAAATGACTGTCCAACCTGTCAACTTCTAATACCAACGCTTGACGACTTAGGGAAAACAGGAAAATTGACTGTGGTGCTACAAGATGAAATGGATTTCCCATCCGAAGCCGACTGGGTGATAGACGATAGAGATTTAGAAGTAAGTTGGAACCTGAATCTTGACTCTGTTCCCACTCTTTTACATTTCAAAAATGGTAAAGAGATAGCGAGAACTGTCGGATGGTCGCGAGAAGAATGGCGTAAAATTACTGGAGATCCGACTCTTGGGGACAACCTGCCCGAATTCAAGCCCGGTTGAGGTTCTCTCACTGTTGACCCCGGGCGGATCGACCAACTCAAATCCAAATTTGAAGATTCAGAATTCAGTTCAAGGCAAGTAGAAATCGCTGCACAAGAAGATCCTTACGAAGCCATGTTTGAACGATCATGGACTGATGGTCTACCTGTAGTTCCACCAACTACTGAAAGAGTTAGAAAGATGCTTGAGGCGACGACTAGGCCAGCTGATGAGATAGTTGTTTCGGTTCCTCCTAATTTGATCGAATGCAGTGTCGAAAAGATTGCAATAAATGCTGTTATGGCTGGCTGCAGACCCGAATTCTTGCCAGTGGTTATCGCTGCTCTCGAAACTATCTGCACTGAGGAATTCAATATGCACGGAGTTTTAGCGACAACTATGTCAGTCGGGCCGATTTTTGTCGTTAATGGCCCTATAACGCTTGATATAGGTATGAATTCTGGAATAAATGTTTTAGGACACGGAAATCGAGCAAACAGCACTATTGGTAGAGCCGTCCAATTAGTGGTTCACAATGTTGGTGGAGGTGGACCAGGGGGTGTGGATCGCTCAACTTTAGGTCATATGGGTAAACAAGGTTTCTGTTTTTCCGAAAATGAATTCTCTTCACCGTGGCCGTCACTTGCTGAAAGCCGCGGTTACGACTCATCACAAAATGTAATAACTGCTTTCACTGGTGAAGGGCCAAGACTGGTAATGGACCAGAAAAGCAGAAAACCTGACTCACTCATTCGTACACTCGCCGAACATTTAATTTCAACTGTCTCATCTAGAGTCGTTGTAGGCATGGATGCAATGCTTGTCTTGTCACCCGAACACGCGGCTCGATTCCACGAAGCAGGATGGAGCAAGGAACGCTTTTTAGAAGAAATCACTGAGATGATGATGATTGATACAGACAATATAATTGAAGGATCAAATGGCATCGAAGAAGGACTTCCGGTATCCATGAAAGGAATAAGCCTTCCTAAATTTAGACCCGATGGTCTATTACTTGTCCAGGCTGGAGGGACTGCAGGACTATTTTCGGCAATAATTGGGGGGTGGCTTAACGGCCCCCCCGGAAGTGAACCTACTAGTAAGGAGATTTTACTGTGACGAATGAAAAAGTTCTTCTAGATCCAACTTCTGAGAGCACCCCTTTGGAAAGAAGTCTGTCAGAAAGACCCGAAACTATGGCTGGTCTGACAGTCGGATTATTAGATATTTCCAAAGGGCGTGGGGACATTTTTTTAAATCGCCTTGAAGAAAAGCTTTCTGATTCTGGGATAAAAATACTTAGGTTTAAGAAACCTACTTTCACTAAACCCGCACCTATTGACCTACGTCATGAGATCGCTAGCAAATGCGACGCTGTGATTGAAGCTTTAGCTGATTGAGGTTCTTGTACGACATGCAGTGTGCATGACATAGATGATATTGAAAGAAGAGGAATACCAGCAGTCATGATTGCTTCTACCCCTTTCGAAGATGCAGCTCAAAAACAAGCTGACGCTCTTGGATTAGATGTCGCGCGAGTATTTGTTCCTCATCCCATTCAAGACAGAACAGACGAAGAAATGCACGAGCTGGCCGATCTGGTATTTGAAAAAGTTTTGGATGCTCTGATCAGATGACAAGAAACGTCGCAGTAGCGCCGGATACAAGACCGGAGATGTACAAAATGATGTGCGATGCGGTGAAACGTTCTGGTGCAACACTAACTGGTGTGGAAGATGCCGAAGGTTTAGTTTGGGCAGACCCTGCGAGACCAGAACTCTTTCCTGAAATAGTAGAAAAGGCAGCCTCGCTTCAATGGATACAACTTCCTTACGCTGGTATCGAACCTTTTGCCGACAATCTAGACCCCAAGTGGCTTTGGACATGTGGCAAGGGTGTTTATGCTCCTGCTGTAGCTGAGACGGTCCTAGCGTTAGCGCTATCCCTATCGAAAAATTTACACGAATACGCAAGAGCGATCGAATGGTCCGGGCCGGTTGGTCGCTACCTGCAAGGTTCAAATGTGACCATTCTTGGAGGGGGTGGCATAACCGTTGAACTATTGCCTCTTCTTGCTCCATTTAATTGTGTCACTACGGTCATTAGGAAAAAAGCTGAGAATGTACCGGGTGCAACTTTCACATACACACCTGAACGACTTGGTGAGGTTTTAGAAACAACTGACTTATTGATTCTGGCTTTAGCTTTAACAGAAGAAACTAAAGGCATTATCGACAAAAAAGCTCTAGATTTAATGCCGTCTCATTCCCACATAGTCAATGTCGCTAGAGGTGCGCACATAGTGACTGACGATTTAATTGAAGCGCTTAAAGAAGGGAAAATCGCCGGGGCCGCTTTAGACGTTACCGACCCTGAACCTCTACCTGCAGGGAATCCCCTGTGGTCTGATCCACGCTGCCTCATCACCCCTCATATCGGCAACACTCCAGAAATGGGTTTAAAACTGCTTGATCCTTTCATTGAAGAGAATGTTCGACGGTTCATTAATAATGAAGAACTTCTAGCACCTGTTGATGTAGAGCTGGGTTACTAATTGGGTGCATGGGCTGGCTTTTTACTGGCAATCGTTTTTGTTTTTGCAGCAGTTAGTAAATTTCGTGATCCAACCGGGACTGAAAAATCCATTGCAGCTTTAGGGCTCCCTTTTCCCAAATTTTTAGCCTCCCTGCTTCCATCTGTAGAACTTCTGTGCTCTGTCCTGTTAGCAATCGATCCTCGTTCTGGCGGACCTTGCGCTGTGGCCCTGCTGGTAGCTTTCACTACTCTCATCGTTACTCAAATACTTTCTGGCAATCCTCAAGACTGCGCGTGTTTCGGATCTTGGTCTACTAAACAGATCTCTTCTTGGGATTTACTAAGAAACATTGTCCTGATAGCACTCGGTGTTTTAGCAACACTCGACTGAACTCATTGTTATTCGGGCTGATACCTTCACAAGGGAGACACATCAAAAACTTTTAAGGAGGGTCAATCAAATGGATGGTTTGATGATGGATGTTCCACTTTCTCTTAATCACATATTCGCCCGAGCGGAAAAACTCTTTCCAGAAAAAGAAGTTGTTACTGCTACTCCTTCCGGCAGAGAAAGATTGAACTATGGAGACTGGGCCAGACGAACACGGTGCCTTGGTGGAGTCTTCGAGGATCTAGGAATAACTGACGACGGTCGTATAGCAACTTTTGCTTGGAACAACTCGAGACATCTGGAACTATATTTCGCTCCCTCATGCACCGGACGCGTAGTTCACACATTGAACCTTCGTTTATTCCCTGATCAACTTACTTACATAGTTAATCACGCAGAGGACGAAGTTATTTTTATAGATCAGTCAGTCGCAGGTTTAATTTGGCCTTTAATGAATCAATTCGAGACCGTAAAACATGTCGTTCTAATGGATGATGGTGCACCCGCACCTGATCCTTCTGAAATCAATGCGAATGTTCATGACTATGAAGAATTATTGCAAGCTGCTGAACCTGTGGAATGGAAAACAGTTGAAGAAAACCGTGCCGGATCAATGATGTATACGTCAGGAACTACTGGTAATCCAAAGGGTGTTGTTTATTCACATCGTTCAATGGTTCTGCACACATTTGGTGTGATGATGGCCGACAGTGTCGGCATAAATGAGAAAGATGTACTAATGCCAGTCGTTCCGATGTTTCACGCTAATTCTTGGGGTATTGCCCATGCTGGTGTCGCAACTGGCGCAACTCTGGTGATGCCTGGCGCAGATCTTTCCCCCACTGCTTTAGCAACCCTTATAGAAGAAGAGCAAGTTACAGTAGCAGCCGGTGTTCCTACCATTTGGATGGGTGTCTTACCAGAGCTTAAAGGTCGTGACACATCCGCCCTACGTTCAATACCGTGTGGTGGTTCAGCTGTTCCTAAATCTCTCTCAGAGGGTTACCGAGAGCAGACAGGTCTTCCTATCCTGCAGGCCTGGGGAATGACCGAAACGAGTCCGATTGCTGCTGTGTGTAATATTAAATCAAGTCTTTCTCATCTTGATGAAGATGCCAAAGCCGATCTCCGTGCAACTGTTGGGCTTGCGGTGCCTGGAGTCGATTTCCGTGTTGTTGAACCGGAAACCGGAGAAGAACTTCCGTGGGACAATGAATCTCGTGGGGAACTTCAAGTCAGCGGACCATGGGTTGCTAAAACCTACTACAACGATGAAAGAGCTAATGATTCCTTTACCGATGATGGGTGGCTCAAAACTGGTGATGTAGCAACTGTCGATTCAAACGGCTATATCAGCCTTGTTGACAGAACCAAAGATCTCATCAAATCAGGTGGCGAATGGGTAAGTTCAGTCGAATTGGAAAATGAAATTATGGCTCATCCAGAAGTTGTTGAAGCCGCTGTGATTGGGGTTGCTTCAACAAAATGGGGTGAACGTCCCATGGCCTGCGTTGTTCGTTCTGAAGATTCTCAAATTTCTGCCGAGGATGTAATCTCTTGGCTGGATGACCGTGTTGTTAAATGGTGGATACCTGAACGTGTCGAATTCATTGAAGAAGTTCCAAAAACTTCTGTTGGAAAGTTCTCCAAGAAAACACTCAGAGATCAGTTTTCAGATGTAATCGTTGATTGATTTCACCACGTGCACTGAAGGTGCTTGATCCCATTTATAAATCCGCTCATCAACCTGTCGGGTTGTTCCGTGGCAATCACACCCGGAATACTTTTACGGATTTCTCGGAGCATGACAGTTATTTCACGTCGAGCAAGATGTGCTCCAAGGCAGAAATGCGGGCCTGGGGCTCCATAGCCAAAATGATCATTCGTTTCGCGTAAAATATTGAACTCGTGGGGGTTTTCGAAAACTAAAGGGTCGCGGTTAGCTGCCCAATAGTAGAGGCTCAGTTTGTCGCCTTCTTCGAACTCTTGATCACCTATACGTACACCGTCTCTTGTTGCTGTTCTTCGCATGAAGATCACTGGGCTTGCCCAGCGAACGATCTCTTCTACAGCTTTTGGAGCCAAATTCTCAAAATCATTCCAAAGAATTTCTTTTTGTTCAGGATTTTCGGTCAGTAAATGCAATCCCCATGAAAGTGCGTTTCTGGTTGTTTCATTTCCTGCTACTAGTAGGAGAATAAAAAATGAAGCGATTTCCTCTTCGGTGAGCTTCTCTCCTTCTAATTCCGCATAGAGAAGAGCTGAGGTTAAATCATCGGTGGGTGTTTTAGTTCGTTCTTCCAACATTTCTTTCATGAGTGCAGCTAGTTCAAATGCCGCACCCATAATTGCAGCAATAATGTCAGTTCCTTCTGGGGTGTATTCAATATCACCCGCTCCGAGGATCATGTTTGATTTATCAAAAACAAAATCAACTCGATCTTCTGGAACACCCATCATTTCACAGATAACTAAAAGAGGAAGCTGGGCTGCTACCTCAACTACAAAATCGCACTCACCTTTTTCAAGTGCATCCATTATTATTTCTTGAGCGATTCGCTCAACGGACTCCTCAACAGATGAAAGTCGACGCGGTGTGAAACCACTTGAAACGATACTTCTTAGTCTCTTGTGTCTCGGATCGTCCATGTTTATCATTGATCCAAAAAAATCAAGCATTTCTTCTGGAAAATCAACTGTACTTGTAGCTCCCTGCCCACTACAGAAATCTTCTGGTCTTCTACTTGCTTCTGCTACGTCTGAATGTCTGACAAGAGAATGGAATCCTTTTTGTTCGGGGATTACTCCAAAGATTTCTTCTGGTAAATCGAAATAACGGTAAGGGTCCTCTAAACGCAACAGGTCAAAAGCTTCTTCTCTGTATTCCAACGATTTGGACCAGAATTCTGCACGAGCCAGATCAATTTCTTCAATTTTCATAGTTTCAATCTTACGCCAAACTTTCTTCAAAGAAAATTCGAAATTTATATGTCCGGTTGTTGTCTTAGGACACTATACGTGTCATTATTTTCTTGTCGCTCAAGCCCAGACAAGGAGAGGCTGCTGTGGAACTTTTTAATGACTGGATGGGAATTTCAGGCGGAGGTCAAGCACTAGGACGCTACGCACACTATCTAGGCGGAATTACTTGGATAGGACTCTTATATTTCTTTAACTTTATACAAGGTGCAGCATTTGGGGAAATGAGTGACGCTGCTCGCGGAGAAGCAATGCGGAAGATTACGTGGCGCACACTTTGGTGGTTCCGTTGGGCAGCAATGCTTACATGGGTATCAGGAATCTGGATATTGGTGCACCAAGAACTGATCCATGATATGGATTACTGGCGTTCTGTGCCTGGCATCGGAATAGCTTTTGGTGCGATTCTCGGAACGACAATGGCCGCCAACGTTTGGATGGTTATTTGGCCTGCGCAAAAAATAGCTATCGGCTCCTCAGTAGCGGTAAGTGAAGGTGGCGAAGCTGACGCTGAGGCTCCTGCAGCTGCTAAAAGAGCAGGTCGTGCTAGCCGAGTAAACACTCTGTTTTCAATACCTCTCATTTTCTTCATGATGTGGCCTAGCCACTTTGGGCTTAACTTTGACAGCCCCGAAGGAGGCACAAGGGCTGTTTTATGGATTGTCTTCGCTGTCATTTGGCTCGCTATGGAATTATCAGCTCTTGGCAAAATAGGTGGCTATGACAACAAAATCAACGCAGTTGTTTTAGAAAAGCATCAAGACACAATCAAGTGGGGTTTTCTAATAACTTTGGTTCTTTATCTACTCTTCGAAATACTCGCCTAAAAACTTTTTAACTAACTAAAAGTTTTGCTTCCATACCGCTAGTCCTGTGACCGGCAACATCACAGTAGAGAATGTACCGTCCGGCTTTTAACTGTATTTCGCCGATATCGGTTTTGTTGCTGCCTACTTCAAGTTTGAAATCGTCTTCCATTCCTTCAATAACCAAAGTGTGTGACTGGAATCCGTCCAACACATATTCGATCTTGACTAAACCTTCTGAAGCTTCATACATCTCTTCATCAAATTTCTGACTGTCGTATGTTATTACTCTAACAACTCCTTCTTCAACGGGAGATTCGGTTTTTGCGGAACTGCCATTTTCTGCGGAACCACCACCACATGAAATCAATAGCGAAGCGATTAATAAAGTTGCTGCAATTTTATTTAGTTTCATGACTCTCCTTAATTCATCCATGACTTCAGGCTAACAATGAGTCATCATTAGAGAATGCGAAAAGTGTCACTTCTTTTTAATCCTTTAGCCGGTAAGGGAAAAGCGCTTTCTGTTGCTGATGAAATACAGTCCCATTTGAAAGAATTAAATGTAGAAACAGACACTTTGATACCCACGGACAGAAGCCAAGTTGAAGGCGTGATAAACGAATCGGTTGATTCTGGTATCGACACGCTTATCGCTGTTGGAGGGGACGGTTTGATAAACCAAGCGGTCAACGTTTTAGCAGAAACAGATACCGTCCTCGGGGTGATCCCGGTAGGCACTGGAAATGATTTCGCTAGATCTTTAGGGCTAAATTCTGGCGGATTATTGAAACAGACGCAGAAAGCCATATCCCCTGCTGTGAAAGTTGATTTAATCAAATGCGATTCAAATTTTGTTACGACTAGCGTCATTTGTGGTTTTCCTGCTGCAGTAAATTTGCGTGCTAACGAGCTTCGTTTTCCTAAAGGTTCGTCTAGCTATACGGTCGCGACTCTTATGGAACTCCCCTTAATGTCACCTGCCATTTACAGGCTTGAGCTCGACGGTAAAAGCTTTGAAGTAACTGCTGCTGCTGTAGTTGTTGCAAATTCTGCATATTTCGGTGGAGGTATGAAAATATGCCCTGACGCTAGTACGTCTGACGGCCTCTTAGATGTCTGTGTGATTGGAGATGTGGGCAAGTTTGACTTGTTGCGGTCTTTCTTAAAAGTTAGAACTGGTGATCATGTGGATCATCCCAAAGTTTCTATTTTCAAAGCTTCTGAAATTGAGATTACAGGAACAGGAATAATACGTGGAGACGGAGAACAACTAGGCGAACTTCCAGCGAAAATTCAAATTCAAAGGGGTGCAATAAATGTAGCGGGGGGTGACAACCAGCCACCAGGTAGAGGCTAATGTGAACCTATGAGCAAACACCGAATTGAAATCACTTACTGCCTTCCTTGAGATTACTCAAGCTATGCCGTGAGCACAGTTGAAGAACTACTAACCAACCACCAGCAGGTTCTAGAAGATGTTCGACTCATACCGGGTGGAAGTGGAATATTTGATGTGACTGTCGATGATGAATTGATCTATTCAAAACATGAAACTG
>ENA-UPTF01001531-UPTF01001531.1-marine-metagenome-genome-assembly--contig:-NODE-1531-length-14441-cov-2.254734_pt1 | contig 14441 bp, 14 predicted proteins | sample MGYA00238166_ERZ767019 | MGnify/ENA primary metagenome ERZ767019 (study PRJEB28930, sample SAMN06266391) | marine metagenome | isolation source: Sea water from 250 m depth | place: Atlantic Ocean...
TTAACATCAATTCATCTAATAGAGCTTGACCATAAGAAGCATTAATGCCATCTAAAAGGTCATCCAATTTTGATTGGAGATAACCTTCACGATCTTCTTTTTTACTAAAGTCAATACCCATAAAGTAAATTCAAATTAATGGTCTAAACTAAAAATATGAGTGCGAAGTTAATACTGTTTTTTATAATTATTAAAATTTTATTGTCTGATTTTAATTTGTTCGAACTTTTCAGTACGCATTGCTTTTTCAATTGGAATAAAAATCTTTTTTTGCAAACTATACGGCATTAGACCTTCTGGTTGTTTAATTATTATCTCGTCGCCACCAAATGATGACTCTGAACCACGATTAAAAATACTTCTCTCTGCTGATATATGTACATTCACTTTGTCTGTTACCTGGATATAAATGACATAATCATATCTACGTAATACCTTTCGTATTTGTCTAGATTTTGTGATAAGTATGTTGCTTTCTGGCGCATATATATCAATCTCATAATCCAACTTCAAAATAGCTCTTTTACAAAGCTCAAGAACTTCATCCACTGGCATATAAGGGCTAACAATGCGTTTAGGAGTTTTTGCGAAAGTGCAATAGTGGCAAACATCCCGGCACAAATGGGTGAGAGGAATGAACACCTTTTTGGAATAAGTAATGACATTATGGTGGCTGGCATCACGCATTTGGCAGGCGATATCAGCCAGCGTGGACGTATCATCGACTTCCGCGAGAGCTATTGCTATATCCCTGGAGACTGGAGATTGTGTGCCTATTTGCTCGAGCACGCTCGCCTCTATTGCATATTCTGGTGTTTTTCTTAGATTACAAGATTACCAGCCTGAGGCAGAAAAAGGTATTTAGAGAAGGAAAATTGAGCTTTGGATATAAAGCTAAGGTTTTCAGAGAGAAGGCTAGTTTTTGACGGATGCTAGTAAATTTGATTTACACTGTGTCAGCCATTCTGAATTCAGTCATAACCGAATAAAGGGGAAGATTCGTGGGCAAAAAGTTTTTTGGACTAATCAAAGTAATCCTCGTGTGTGGCTTCGCGGCGCAGCCTTCGAGTATCTTGTTAGCACAGACATTCGGCAGTGACGATAGAGTCTTATTTCAAAACGCACGAATCGTTATTGGTGACGGTGGAATGATAGAAAATGGGTCTCTATTTATTGAAAATGGAATTGTCACCCAGGTTTCAAACCAAACACTTGCGCCGCAAGCGGGTGCTATAGTTGTCGACGCAAGTGGCAAAACAATTATTCCTGCTTTAATCGATGCTCATTCTCATCTCGGTTACCAGGGCAGAAGTAGCTGGGGTTCGCAAAATTATGGCCGTGAAAACTTAATTGATAACTTGGAGCAATACGCATACTACGGGTTCAGTGCCGTCTTCTCTGCGGGTAGTGATGCACCAAATATCGTCAATGAAGTAGAAGTTGCAAGAATGAATGGCGAGTTCGTGGGAGCACAACTGTTATTTGCAGCAGGAATGGCGCCAACCGGTCAGGGACCGAACGATTTATTCCTAGGTCATGCATTGGCGGTCGAAGAGAGATCAGGTGAAACTATTCTGTATGGTCTTGAGAATTCTGAACAGGCTAAAGAGCAAGTAAGAATCGCGGCAGAAAAAGGAATTGGATTTATCAAAATCTGGGTCGATGATCGTGGTGGCAGTCAGGTCAAACTCGCACCTGACCTATACCGTGCTGTAATCGATGAAGCTAATGCACGTGGCTTAAAAGTTTTCGTACACCAGCAGTTTGCTATTGATATGCCTGACCTCATAGCATCGGGCGCCCATGGGTTTTTACACGGTCGAATTGGTGGAGATCTCAATGCAGACATTGCTGCTCAAGCTAATGCTGCTAATTCATTCATCGTGCCAAATTGGGGGCTCAATGAATTAAGGAGAGAGGCCATAGGTGAAGATGAATTTCTGAGTCAAATCTTCGCGGACTCTGTTATGGCTTCCCTTACTGCCGGTAATGATAATAGGCTGACTATTGTGAATCGGAATCCAATGGCAGAGATGGAATTACGCACTAGCTTTAATGGATTACTGGTTGCAGGTGTAGACATAGTATTGGGAACCGATGCCGGGGCTGTACCAAACCATCCCTTTGGTTATACCGGTCACCGAGAGATGGAGATCTATGTTCGTTTAGGTATGTCGCCAATGCAGGCGCTTGTTGCTAGCACTAGCAATGCTGCTAAACACTTGGGTTTGGACAGCCGCGGTAGTATTAAGCCGGGCAAGAGTGCAGACCTGGTTCTACTAAGTAATAATCCGTTAGATGACATACGGAATACTCGAAATATCCTGAGAGTTATATTGGGCGGTGTCGAAGTGGACCGTGATAGTCTGCGAGAAAAATGGAAGCCCTAACAATTAATTAGGATTCCCGACCTCATGCACACAAAGGATGATTGACTAGATGACAGATGATATTGACCTAAATTTTGATCCTGAGCAGCACACGTTGTGCGAATCTAGTTATTTCGAGGATCTAGAGATTGGCCAGCGCTTTCTTATCCCTTCTCGTACCTTGGGAGATGGGAACTTCGCGGCATTTCAGACTGTATCACTAGATAATCACCCAATTCACTACGACATCGAATATTGCAAACGTCGTGGTCATCCAGAATTGGTTGCTCATGGATTGCAGGTAGCTGCCCAAGTTGCACCGGGTGCTGGTATGTTACCTCATGTCTTGGAAGACAGTTTGATTGCATTAATTGAGCATAGTGCAAAGTTTTTAAAACCTGTCTACCGCGGTGATACAATCTACCCAGCACTTGAAATAATAGACCTGGCCCCTAATAACACAACAGGTGTTATTACCTTACGTACCACTATTCATAATCAGCGCCGAGAATTAGTGCTGGAAGGTGAGCAGAAGATGTTAGTTAAGAAGCGTCCCGCGTAATTTATCTGTGACTGTTCATCTGCGACAGATTTGCCTGGTAGCCAGGGAGCTGGAACCTATAGTTGAGCAGTTGAGTCATATTCTTGGGCTCCAAGTCTGCCACCGTGATCCTGTGGTTCGCCAATATGGATTGGAAAATGTCTTGTTTCCAATCGGAACTGATTTTCTTGAAGTAATAGCTCCAATCGAAGACAACACTGCTGCAGGTCGCTACTTAAACCGGTTGGGTAGAAATGGCGGATACATGGTCATTACTCAAGTTGATTCAGAAGAAACACAACAAGCCATTAAAGCGCGAGCAATTGAGGCTAGAGTGAGAATTGCGCATGAAGAGAAACGAGATGGCTGGAGTTTTTGTCAATTACACCCAGCAGACCTCGAGGCGGCGTTTCTTGATCTCGAATTTGATGAAGAAGTTGATTATCAGGGTTGTTGGTATCCAGCTGGTGGCCGTAGCTGGCGACAATTTTTAAATGAAGACAATCCTATTCAATTAACAGAAGTGGAACTGCTCGCTACCGACCCGGTTGCGCTAACTAGGCTCTGGCGCAATATATTGGGGCCATCTATTGATGATTCTGAATGTACAATTAAACTTGCTAATTCGAGGCTTAATTTCAGACAAACAATGGAAACAGAATATCCTTGCCTTAATGGACTGACATTAATGGTCCGCAATAAGGATGACATTCTTTCGAGGGCTATTAAGCTGGATTGCGATCGCGCTGACAATCAGATTGAAATCTGCGGCACACAGTTTTACTTACGCAGTTTCGAATAAGTTTGTTCGTTAAGTAGCTATATGAAAAATGGCAGTGTGCTCTACTTCTATGGCCACTTCACCTTGGGTCATCATTGCCACATAAAGCTTAATAAATTCATGACCCTTGCGTCGCCACTTTTCTATTGGAATAGCCCGAACTTCAATTTCTTGTCCAACTTGCAAGGGCTTTCTTGTCACGAGGCGACTGCCAGTATGAATCCAGGCAGGCAAAATAAATTGCCGCATCAATGCTTTGTTACACGCTTCCAATAGATAGTAAGGGTGAATGAAACCTTCAGGGCCTTGATACAGTTCTGCTTGATCTCTTTGTGCTTCAACTCGCTCTTGATTATTTACTTCAGTTGGACTCCACCGATGGCTTGGCCAAGGTTGGTTAACTGAAATTAGATCCCAGTGAATCTCTTTCCGCTCTATATCTTCCGGCTCTCTGTAAAGATCTGCTAATACATTAATCGAAGGAAGCTGTTTTGGAAGCCAGGATTCCAATTTGGCAATCAATACGTCTTCTTCGTTATAAGCACTGGTTAAGTGATTGCGTTGGCTGTATTCGGAGCTAAGTTCTTCAGTCTTAATAGTTAGCAAATTTTCCTGGTATGCTGGTTTTAGAAAAATCACATCCATAATTCCGGAAGACAACCAACTTTCCTTATAGTAGCGAACCAACGGTTGACTGAGGTAGCCAAAAACATTTGCGCCACTTACTAAAGCTCCTTCAAATCCGTATTTTGCGGCGATGTCGTCGCTATGAATACGATTCTCCGAAGTTTGTGCATTGTTTAATGCAAGAATCTGAAAATACGAAACGGTGTTCATAGAAGTACTCTATATACTGCGCTCAGATAAAAAAGGAGGTGAAGGATAATTTAAGACTCAGTTCAGTATATCAATTTTGCTTAAAAAGCGATCCACCAATTGATTAGGTTCCTGCATGCGCATCTTGCGCAAGTTGTGGTTGAGCCGCGCACATTTGAGTCTAAGCTTTTACAGACGCTTAAGAATTAACATTAATAACTTAGCGCGTTGCGGCCGGTTACTGGTCCGGAAATACTCGGAGCAAATGATCGTTGCCTATAATCCTTCATAGGCATAAATGGGTTGCTCGTTAACTGTTAAACCACCTTCGGAGAGCGGGCACTCATGTGAGGCAGTTATTTCAAAAGCATCACCGACATCTGGAACCTCAATTTCGCAATCTGACAAAGTTTTTCATTAACAGTGGGAGGCAGCCGACTGAATTATGGCTGGCATGCAATGGCTATTCTCAAAAATGTCGAAAAAGACCGTGGGAATTCTGCTGTTAGTTACTGATTATTGTGATCTTTCATTTCTGCCCATCGTGTAAAATTCATCATTGGGTCGAATACCTGCCATATTGGCAATCCTATTGGACAGGGCGAAAAGGGCCGAAATTGATCCGATATCCCACACATCTTCTTCGCTAAACCCTTGGTGTAGCAGGGCTTTAATATCATTTTCACAGACTTCATAGGATTTTTGTGACACTTTAACTGCAAAGTCCAACATGGCCTTCTGGCGATCGCTAATATCTGCTTTTTGATAGTTTGTGGCAACTTGGTCAGCGATTAATTGGTTTTTCTCTCGAATTCGAAGGATTGCGCCATGGGCCACCACGCAGTATATGCATTGATTAAGGCCTGAAGTCGCAACGACAATCATTTCCCGTTCCGCCTTACTTAGCCCTGATTCCCTTTCCATCAAGGCATCGTGATAGGTAAAAAACGCGCGAAATTCATCCGGCCGATGAGCAAGAGCTAGAAAAATGTTCGGAATAAAGCCAGCTTTTTCCTGCACTGCGAGAACGCGTTCCTTTAGATCGTCAGGCAGTTCATTAATATCTGGGATTGGGAATCGGCTAATAGGTAAGTCAGACATATTGATTAATCTTTGACCAACTGAAAGATAGCTTAGTTGAGCTGGACAACTCTTGCGCGAAAGTGAAGAGTTAGTCCAGCCATTTTAAGCGCTTCGAAGCCTAGTCGTCTTCTGGAAGACTGTAAGCTATCAACTGGCCTGGACTTTGTATCACGATTCGTTGTTTGCCATCATGTTCATAAGTCATCATGCCATACATGCCTAGCCCTGGTGACTGCACCATACCAATGCGCTCGCCGGTTTGTTTATTGATCGCATAAATATAAGGCGTCACACCATCATCACCAATAGCGGTATGTAGTAACATTCCAGGCGTCACCATCATGGCCGAATGATTTATATTGCCAGTCGGCGGGATATCTAAGCCTTGCAAGGCAGGGTGCTCCTGAACAAATCTTGGCGTACCACCATTAGGAATCCACCAGAGATGGTCACCGGTATTTAGATCGATAGCGGTAATTCGGCTATAGGGTGGTTTCTCTAATGGCAGGCCTTGCGGTCCCCGCACGCCATTAGGAGTTCCCATTCCAACTGCATAGTCCGCAATCGTCACGCCGGTAGGTTCCTCTAAAAGAATATCTCTTTCTTCACCCGGTACAACGGTGCGCCAACCACAATTGGTGCGGGATATGGTGTAGATAATTCCCGTGGAAGGATCGGCAACCGGCGGCCCGGTAATATTCGTGCCGCCGAGTTCTCCCGGACACCAGATTGACCCTGTTAATCCTTCCTGATTATCTTTATGCATTGGAGGATTAAATATTCCTCCAAGTTTGTATTCAGAGACGATTTCCAACGCTTCCTGTCGAAGCTCTGGTGTGAAATCGATCAGTCCGTCTTCAGTTAACTCCTGAATGTCATAAGCAGCCGGTTTTGTTGGATAAGGTTGAGTAGGGGAGAGAACTTCCCCTGGCACATTCGAGGCCGGAACTGGGCGCTCAACGATTGGCCAGATTGGTTCCCCAGTTTCCCGATTAAAGGAATAGAGCCATGCTTGTTTAGTCGCCTGAAAGACACCTGGCACCCTTTGGCCATCAACTACCACATCCATTAGTAAAGGCGCCGTCGGAGTATCGTTATTCCAGACATCGTGATGCACCATCTGGAAATGCCATGCTCGTTCTCCAGTTTCCACATCTAATGCAATTAGGCTGGCACTGAAGAGGTTGTCGCCAGGTTGAAATCCTCCGTAGAAATCGATTGTTGCTGCATTCGTTGGTACATATACCAGTCCTAATTCAGGATCCGCTGACAACGGCGCCCAGGAAGAAACATCGCCGGTGTATGACCATGCGTCGTTTTCCCAAGTTTCATGGCCTACTTCACCCGGTCGCGGTATGACATTAAACTTCCATTTAAAAGCACCAGTTTGTATGTCGTAACCAAGTATGTCGCCTGGCACATTTTCGGTTCGAGTTTGGTTGTATCCCTGTTCTGCTGAATTGCCTACAACAATTGTGTCATTGACTACGATTGGTGGCGAGGAGTTGGTTATGTATCCGAGTTCCAATGGAATACCGATATTTGGATCGTATGTTTCACCGGAATTTAACCAGGGCCCCCAGTCGGAGATGAGGTCAGGTATTAGATCTACGCCGCCAGATTGAGGAAAACCCTCCAATGGAATTGGCGAACCCCAATTTTCAAGTAAGTCTCCAGTCTCGGCATCGAGGGCGTATAGGAAGAATGCAGGAGTTACGATAAAAACCACACCACTACCATCTATCTCAGTATATGCGATTCCCTTTCCCCAAGGAGCTCGCATTGAATATTCCCAGCGGAAAGTGTTGGGCTCTCTGAAGCTCCATAGAGTTTCGCCTGTAGTAGGATCGATCGCTACAACATAGCGGCGCGCGCCGGCTACCGTAATTAACTTACCGTTTGCATATACCGGGGTAGAGCGGGGCGGAGTCGAACCAAAACTGGCGTCGCTCCAGCTCCATTCAACTTCTAGGTTTTGAAAGTTCTCTGGAGTAATTTCATTTAATGGAGTCGAACGAGTATGCCCGGCATCTCCACCGATGTAGCGCCAATCTCCGGGGTTAGGTCGGTAATTTATTTGCTGAGCAGATACCGAAATACTAACCAGGCTAAGGATAAGAAAGCTGAGGCAGTTCATAAGGGCCGAGCTGCCAATTGCGGATTTGCCTAACATGGAAACCCTCCGTTGCGGAGTGACCATCATTGGGTCACTTCTATGTTTTATTGTAGATAGCTAACAGAGAGAATAATGAAAAAAGAACTGGCTGTGAACTAATTAAGTGGTCGGTATGTCTCGGTATGACATGCAATCTGAAGAGATTCCGCTGCTATCTTGATGGGATGCATGATCTTTGGCAGTTTCGAAGGTATTCTAGATGAGTAAAATGAATTCACTGATTTTGAAAATAAGTACTGAGCCATGACAAAAAATACGAATAAGAAGGACAAAAAGACCGATTCCATCAGCCGCCGAGATTTTCTAAATGGCTGCGCTATTTCTGCGGTAGCAGGAACTGCCATTTCTCCTATGGAAGCAATTGCCCAGGGCTTGGTGGATCAAAATGCTATTCCCCTTGGATACTATCCGCCTTCATTGCAAGGTTTACGTGGCAGTCATGAAGGATCATTCGAGGTTGCACACAGTTTTCGCGATGGCCAAACTTGGCAGGCTGTTGACACAGGCGAACAAGAATTCGATCTAGTGGTGGTTGGTGGAGGTATTAGCGGCCTATCAGCAGCTTATTTTTTCCGCAAGCAATATGGCCCTGATTCGCGAATTTTAATTCTCGACAATCACGATGATTTCGGTGGTCATGCCAAACGCAATGAACTCTGGCACGACGGCCGTATGTATCTAGTGAATGGTGGTACCCTCAATGTGGAAGCGCCATCACAATACAGCACAGTCTCCGCTGGTCTATTGTGGGAGCTAGGAATAGATCGTACTCGCTACTTTGAAAAGAACCGAGACATGTTCTCTTACTATCGTGATCTTGGTCTTCGCTCCAGCATGTTTTTCGATGAGGAGACATTCGGTGCTGATAAACTTGTAGTAGGGTATGGAGCAAGTTCCATTCGTGAGTCCATCACCAAATCCCCCTTAAGTGACAAAGCCAAACGAGATGTTATGCGTCTCTACGAAACTAAAGAAAACTATTTCCCTGGATTAAGCGCGGAAGAAACCCGCAGTCGCCTTTGTAATATGAGTTACCACGACTACCTGGTTAATATCGTGCAGGTAGACCCGATAGTAGTAAAGCTTTTCCAGTCATCATTCCATGGTTCCTTAGTCGTAGGCCCGGATGCTATCCCCGCAATTTATTTTCGTGATAATGGTTTCCCCGGATTCGCCGGGCTGACTATAGAAGATTTACCGAGAAACTTGTTAGCTCATGAACCTGGCGGTCAACATGGTCGAGAAAATGCAGAACGGGCGAACGAAGGCGATCCTGATATGTATTTTCCCGATGGCAATGCCACTATAACTCGCTTGTTGGTGCGCTCACTGATTCCAAGTTCAATTCCAGGTCACGATATGGATGATGTAGTGACCGCTTCATTGAACTACCAACAATTAGATAAAAACGGAAATAGTTGTCGTATTCGCTTAAATAGTTTTGTTAATGATGTGCGTCATGTTAATGACAATCAGGTTTTAACTAGTTATGTGAGAGACAATCAAGCTTACTCAGTAAGGAGCAAGAATGTCGTATTAGCCTGTTGGAACACTGTTATTCCTTATATCTGTCATGAGATTTCAGATACGCAAAAAGAAGCGTTAACCTATGGTGTTAAATCTCCCTTAATGTATTGTGGTGTACTGGTCTCCAACTGGATGCCATTCATGAATGCTGGCATCTCTGCAGTAACAGCACCTGGCAAAACCTTTTCTCGCACCAGTTTGCAAGCCGCCCTTGCCATGGGGGATTACAAAACAAATCGTGATCCTCGCGACCCTCTTGTAGTTCGTATGTCTGCATATTTCGACGCGCCAGATAAAGGGCTAAACCGGCGCGAGCAACACCTAGTGGGTCGAACTGATATGCTTAATAGCAGTTTTGATGATTTTGAATTTATGGTTCGGGATAAATTAAGTCGTATTTTAAGCCCTTATGGTTTTGATGATGAAAAAGACATATTAGGCATAACAGTTAATCGATGGCCCCATGGCTATAGTTATTCTTACAATCCTTTATCTGATTCGGAAGAGTGGGCTTACTCAACTACAAACACCAGGCCATGCGTGGTAGGTAGGCAGCGATATGGAAGAATAGCTATCGCGAACTGCGATGCTTCCGCTAGTCCCCATACCGATGGCTCAATCAACGAAGCTTACCGCGCAGTAAATGAGTTATTAGAAAGTAGTTAGAGAAACATGGAGCTTTAAACCAAAAGAAAAAAGGCCAAAAGATTTTCGAATCATTGCGATCATCAGGTATACAGAAATCACAGTAGAATATACTGCAGGCATTGCATAAACGCGCAATGTTAGTCCACAGTCTTCAATTCTATTCAATAAGACTAGCATTAAAACTAAGTAGTAAATAAAGCTAACTGCGCCGATGGCCAGCACAACGAGCTCTATTACTCAGGCGTAAAATTTGGTTTGTACGATTGGGTAGTGCTCAGAACGAGAATTAGGTGAAAAGAATTAAGCAAGTAACAAAGAGGAGCACAGAACCTAACAATCGGGGAAGATTTATCAAGCTGTTCTAAAGATCATTAACCCTGCGAGCACATAAATCCCTGTAGGACTTTTCTTTCTCTTTAGAAATCCAAACCTGAATATCTCAAACAAGATGTGAGATTTAGAATAAAAAGAAAAGTGGCGGACCACGAATTGTGGGCGTGGCCCGCCGAATTATTTAGTCGTCTAGCGTAAAGGTATAAACGACATTTCCAGAAGCGATAGTTATATGTTGTTGGCCATCGACTTCGTAAGTAATTGGCGCCGCGTGCACACGACGTCCCAAAGAGATATTCCACAGCTCTTCACCGGTTTCTGCATTCAGGGCGAAGAAGTAGCCATCTGCAGTGCCGCTAAATACTAAACCACCAGTAGTGGTAGTAATACCGGCAGAAGAACGCGGCATGATCGGAAATTCCCATTCAATTTCTGAGTTCAATGGATTGATCGCGCGAATATAACTCTGAAATGCATCCATCGGTTGGTCGTAGCGACCACCTCCGCCGGTATAACGTTCGCCTTCTTCATAATCTTCATCACGCTTAAAGAAGATTTGTTCTCCATCGAATGAAGTTACATAAAACAATCCAGTATCTGGGTTGTAAGCAGGGGAGTACCAGTTGGTTCCACCGGTAATCGGTGGAGACACCATGATGCCCTCATAGGTTGGCGCCAGACCAGGTACCCGGATCGGAGCACCTGTCACTGAGTCTAATCCCTGTGCCCAGGTTTGAGTTGCAAAAGGTGCGCCTTGGATAAACTGTCCATCAGCGGCATCGATAGTGTAGAAAAACGCATTACGGTTTGCCCACATCATGGTGCGACGGTTTTGACCGTTTATATTCAAATCCGCAAGAATTGGAATCTGAATCGCATCCCAGTCATGCACATCATGTGGAGTAAACTGGAAGTACCATTCTATTTCACCGGTATCACCATTAAGTGCTAACGCGGAATCTGAATAAAGATTATCACCTAAACGCACATCACCGTTCCAGTCAGGACCTGGGTTGCCAGTTCCCCAATAGATGAGGTTTAAATCAGGATCATATGCGCCAGTAATCCATGTTGCTGATCCGCCTGTTTTCCAGGAATCACCTAACCAGGTATCAACGCCGAATTCACCTTCACCAGGAACTGTATAAGTACGCCATACCAGTTCACCGGTAACAGGGTCATATGCATCGATAAATCCGCGTATGCCGAACTCACCTCCTGCGATTCCCGTAACAACTAAATCTTTTACGATTAATGGTGCGGCAGTTTTTGAATAACCGCTATCATGTTTTGCAACTTCTGTGTCCCACAATAAGTTGCCAGTGCGAGCATCGATCGCAACCAGGTGTGCATCGAGGGTGCTCATGAATAGTGTTTCACCAAGAATGGCAATGCCGCGATTATTTCGACCGCAACAAATACGCAGATCTTCTGGCATTTCATGGTTGTAGCGCCAGTACTGACGCCCTGTTCGTGCATCGACAGCAACCACGTTGCTTGGTGCTTCGGTAATAAACATGATGCCATCCACAACAACTGGCACGGTTTCAGCACGATCAATTTCAGGAATCTGATAAGCCCATTTGAGTTCTAACTCATCAACATTGCTGACATTGACTTCATCGAGGCGAGAATGACGTTGAGCGTCGAGAGTGCCGTTATACATTAACCAGTTGTGAGGTTCGTCTTTCGCATTAACCAATCTTTCCCATGTGATGGGGGAGAAAGCAGGAGTCATTACAGTTTGGAATTCTTGTTCCTGTGCTGACACTTGCGCAGTTATTGCTGTTATTGCTAGCGCACACAAAGTGCAAAGAACGCGTTTCATTCTAGTTTTCCTCCCTTCTCAGAGAAAATAAGTAAGCTACTAAATCGTCTAATTCACTTTCTGACATTGATCCATCATAACTAGGCATCGTTGAGCGCTCGATGCGTTCGATGGATTGAATATCGCCTTTCATAAACGACCAAAGATTTGAGTCGTTATCCATAATTCTTACAGAGAAGCTATCTTCTCCCATGCGAAATCCACTACGTGGTACTCCGTCAGCTCCAGTAATTTCTAGGGTCCACCATCTTGGCGCAACATCCTCATGAGGTTCAGTAATTGCAGTCATTAAATCTTCCGGACGAGTACTTTCTCCAACGCGAGATAGATCCGGGCCAAGCCTTCCACCTTGCCCATTTATCATATGGCAAGAAGAACAATCTCCCCTACCTATAAATAGGGAGAGCCCAGAATCAGCGTCTCCGTCCAAAACTACAGAGTTGGGGTCATAGCGCAATGATTCAACATAGGCAACCACTTGCCAAACTTGAGCATCCGGTAAGTTAACATCTACTGGTAACATCGCCGTGTTAGGTACGCCGTTTCGAATAACATTAAAAATCCCAACTTCGTTACTGGCTCGATTTAGTCGTCCAGTAATGTCAGGGGCACCGGTTTCATCGTTACCTTTCGCATCGAAACCATGGCAACGAGAGCACTGTCTTTCGAAATACCGCTCACCTTGCGCAATGTCATAGGGCGTGTTGTAGAGAGTGCCGGCATCTTCCGCGGAACTTGGAAAGCCAGCTAGAATCAGGGTTAGCGCTCCAAGGGATAGGAGGCCTTTCCATAGAACACTTGCTTGCAGGCGCATACTTACTCCTTCTTCTTTTTTATACGCGAGGTCGCCTAGTTTAACACCAGCGGGGATCGATGCAATCGCAGTGTTTATGGGCTTTCCAGAAGGTTTAGGGTTCTATTTTTACCATTTCGTATCTTTACGACCGATCTGATCAAGTCCAGGCTCTAAAATGCCTTTGCCAGGTATATAGTTGGCCTCCAGGCGGATTCCGTCGGGATCCTCAAACAAAACTGAATAGTAGCCTGGGGCAAAGCCGTCTTCCTGCGGAGGATGAACTATTTTAGCACCGATTTTCTGAGCTACTTCATGAATCTGGTCGACGTCTTCTCTAGATCGAGTGCGAAAACAGAAGTGATGCAACCCAGGGTGTTTCTGATCGAAAGCTTGATCACGATTTTCTTCAGAGCATTCATGAATCACTATGCCGGTGCGTCCACCCACACCATAGAAACCGAAATCATTGTCTGAAACGATTTTCATACCGAGGTTTCTAAATAGCTCACGGTAGAAAGGTCTAGAGCGCTCCATGTTGGTAACTGACAGAGCAATATGAGCTATACCATTTATTTCAGCCATCTAATATTTCCCGAAAAATTCAGCGATTTATTTAAATTTACAATTCAATTCTACGTTCATAATGAAGTGTCATCACATTTACTGAGAATGATTGGTAAATATGAAACCAAAATTCAAATTCTATTTTGAATTCTCTTTCATAGTCATACTTATGCTTGGCATGCTATCGAGCCCATTTGTACAAAAATATTCTCTAACTGCATGGGCTGATCAAAAAGCATTACTGGTTTAGTTTCGAGAGTGCAAATTACGGAAACCGAAACTGAAGTCAGAGTTACTGGCATGATCTCTTACCCTCAGTAAACTTCTAGATTAATGTAAATGTTTGACGAGAGAGGGGCAACCCCTGATCTTACTTCAATTATCAGTTAGGAAGATAAGCCGAGGTTTGTTTTTGTGTTGGGCCTAAGCAAGTAAAAAATTTCCACTAATTCCTTACCACTAAAAATACCCCAGCAGCCATTAGCATAAGCCCAAATATTCGCTGTAGCGAAATAGATATTTGTGGTGAGTCGAGTAATCCAAATTGATCGATGATAGTCATAGCAATTAATTGCCCTAATAAAACAAAAGCAACCGCATTACCAACGCCGAATCTGGGTGCTACCCAGGTAATAGTAAAGGTGTAAAATACCACAAAGACTCCTGCCATATAAAAGTAGATTGGCGTGGAGCTTTGATAGAGATTTCTAGGTAATCCTTCAGTGGCAAATGTAATTAGGAGTGCGCAGGTGAGAGCAAAGGCTAGCAAGATGCAAGATGCAACTGCAGTACTTTGAATTCGCATTGCCAGCCCTCCATTAAGGGCTGCCATAATAGGAATGCCGAATCCGGCGAGCAGCATTAGAAAAGCAAATAACCAGGTTTGGGATTGGATAACGCCCATAAGTAGTCCTCGTTTGTTCTTATTGGTTAGAGTTTCTAAGTAAGATTAAGCTGCCAGGAGACCCCGAATTTGTCG
>ENA-UPTF01001533-UPTF01001533.1-marine-metagenome-genome-assembly--contig:-NODE-1533-length-14431-cov-3.861850_pt1 | contig 14431 bp, 14 predicted proteins | sample MGYA00238166_ERZ767019 | MGnify/ENA primary metagenome ERZ767019 (study PRJEB28930, sample SAMN06266391) | marine metagenome | isolation source: Sea water from 250 m depth | place: Atlantic Ocean...
GTTGATGTCGCTGGAACTGGCCATATGGTGGCAGGGGACGATAATGATGCTTTCACAGAAGCGGTAGCTGAGTTCCTCACGCGCCAACACCCCGTAAGCCCTTGATGTCTTAGACATACCTCGGATCAAGGGGGGTGCCTCGAGCAGCGTCGGCACTTCCGATTAACGCATCCGTCAGGCGCTCTAACATTTCGCCTCGACGCGGCAGATCCAACGCAGCGAGCTCCTTGCGTTCTTCGCGATCGGCGAGCTTGTCGAACATTGTTTCATGCCCGTCACTATTTCGGGTGTAGCGAGTCTCTGCGGTCACCAAGGTCCTTGTCTTGGAGGGAGTCGACGTTCGGGAAGCTAAAAAGTCTGGGAAGTCGTCTTCCACCAGGACATGATCTCGGACGGTGGCAGTCGCGTCGCTCAGGATCGAAACGAGACTTGTGCCTTGTATCCCGTCGTAGGGATCGATGCCGCAGAGTTCCATGAGGGTCGGTCCTAAATCCATGCTGCAAGCCAGAGAATCAGTGCGGCCTGGTAAGCAGGCTGGCGCCGATATCAACAGAGGCACCTGTTGGGTGCCACGAAACGGCATGTATCCCTTCAGCATCAGCCCGTGCTCACCCATCATGTCACCGTGATCAGACGTGAAGACGATGATGGTGTCCTCAGTCTGCCCGAGTCGATCTAGGGCTGACAGAACGTGTCCAATCGCGTCGTCGATCATCTCGATCATTCCGTAGGTCGCTGCTATCGACTCTCTGACAAGTCGGTGGTCCCCCGCCACACCACATGGTTCGACCCAAAATCGTTGATCGCCGGGATGTCGTGCATGAGCTTCCTTGAGGTGTTGCGGCAAGAAATCAGGTGGGTCGTCAACTGAATCAGGTACAGGCATTTGATCAGGATCGTGTCGGTCAAACCAAGGGCCCGGCGGTGTCATCGGGTGATGGGGGTCGGGGAAAGAGGCCCAAGCAAGAAACGGCTTGTTTTGTTCAGCAGCTTCTTCGATGAACGCAACAGTCCGATCCGCAACAAAGCTGGTCGAATGTAGTTCCGAACCATACGGGGGTCGATAGATCTGCCACCAACGCTCCGACCGATCTAACCCGGGCGCTTCCGGCGACATTGGAGCCACGAGATCTTCTCGTCGACCTCCGCGGCTCAAAGCCCATGTCAGGTGATGACCTAAAACCGAAGCGCCATGTTCTAACGAGAATTCGACATGATCAAATCCGTAGAAGTCTTCGATGTGAAGCTCAGTTCCGTCGACATAGTTTTCGAAATCTTCGAGTTCATCCCAGCCCGACGGGTGATGAGATTTTGCCAACATCCCGCTCGAACGAACTGGATGAACTGAGTTCCGGCTGGGACCATGCTGAAGGTGTGACTTACCGAGTAGGCCGGTGCGGTAACCGGCGGCACGGAACCGCCTAACAAAGGTGTTGGAGTTCCAGTCGAGAGATCGGTCATTGAAGATGCATCCATGCGCGCTTGGTAGACGCCCGGTCATGATGCTGGATCGGTTGGGCATGCACACGGGGTTAGCCACCCATGCGTCGTCAAACACCATGCCTCGTTTCGCAATTTCGTCGAGGTTCGGGGTACGAACAATTTCGTTTCCCATGAATCCAACATGATCGGCGCGCTGTTGGTCAGTGATGAAGAACAAGACGTTGGTCACATAGTCATCATTGCCGACTATTGCCGCACTGAGCGTCGATACTTAGGTGATCGACGGATTTCTTCTTTTCCAAGTCCACAAGACTGGGATTCCGAGAGCTGCAATGACCGAAGCGCCGAAGAACGCTGCGACGGTGGTACCGGCCGTCCACGCGACTAGGCCCAACACCGGGCCACCTACCCCACCCGACAACTCAAAGAACATGGTGAAGGTGCTCATCGCTTGTGCTCGTTCATTGGCAGGCACACCCTCTACCGCGGCAACCATCAGCGCCGGGTAAAGCAAAGATCCGCCGATGGCAAGGATTGCCGCTCCTACGAACATTCCCGAACGGCTCACAAAGCTGCCCATGACAAGCATCCCTATGGTCGATCCGAGCAGCGCGAGTGAAGCCGTTTTCGTTGTCCCGAGCGCGTCAGGGAGGCGACTACACACCAGCCTTAACCCCAAGACGAGAAGCCCATAGAGAGCGTAAATTGGTCCCGCGTCACCCAGCGCTCGTTCATCCATCAACTTGGGCATGAACCCGTGCAACGCGGGGAAGATCATGATTCCGAGAGCCATGACAACTCCAGGCCAAATCGCCGAGCGATAGAGGAGAACTCTGCGTCTGTCCGAGTCATCGCTGTTGGGAACGTCTGAGTCCGGTGAAGAGACGAAGTCGGGTAGCCAACACGCGACGACAGCCGCTATGGCCATACAGGCGGCTCCGACTAGCCATCCGCCGTCGAAGCCCCATCGCCCAACAGCCCATTCCCCTAGCCATGGGCCGAACGCCATACCTCCGTATATTGCGACTGAGAAGTAGCTGGCGGCTTCACCCCTTCGATGATCGGGCGCCAAATCGGTGGTCAAAGTGACGGTGCCGACAAAGAATGCGCCTTGTACCGCTCCCATAGCTAACCGGGCGAGCAACAAGAGGCCGTAGCTGTCAGCGAAAATGTGGCAGGCGAGAACGCCAGCAGTTACGAATGAACCACCGGCAATTAAAAGGCGGCGACCCCTGCGATCGCCCAGTCGTCCTATCCACGGGCGGGCCAGTATCGCAGAAAACGAAAACACTCCAAGCGCGACACCAATCTCCAGATCGCCTCCATTGAGATCGGTTGCGACGAAACGAGCGACCGTTGGGATCACAGACGAAAACCCAAGTGCAGAGAAGAGCGCTGATACACACAAAATCAGAAAATGAGGCGTGAGCAGGGACCGCTCTAGGGGATCACCGATGCTTGTAGGCGTTTCTCTTCTAACGGCAAAGACTAGAGGGCGACGATCTTCGCCGATCACTTATTGCTCACTCGAGTGTCAGTCAATATCTACTGGTGGTGCGGTTTCGCTGAATCTCTCCCAAACCACTTCGTCAGGGATTGTCATTACTTTCTCAAGCGCTCCGGGTGGATAATGCATATGGGGCTTGTCCGGATCGAATGGCGGATTGGCAAGGGGTTCTGCGGGCGGATTGAAGTCATCGGGGTGTTTAAGAGCTTCCATCTCGTCGTTATCTATCCCACATAGATCGCGAACCTCGGGGTCAACCCACGCTTCCGCATTGATATTGCTGCCGGTACACACTTCGAGGCTTAACCCTTCCGGCCCCGCGAAGTACATCGACTGAATAAACCCATGATCAATCGGACCGAGCACTTGAATGCCGTGAGATCGAATCCGATCACGGAGCGCCGATAGTTCTTCAAAATCGTCAACATTGAAGGCGACGTGTTGCATCGTTCCTTTTGTGACGGGCTCACCACCGTTACCTGCGTGGGTGACACCCCACTGAACTTCTTCAGGGTTACTCGGGTGCTGCACAAACGCCACGTAAGAGGTCTCGGAAAGTTCGGCGAACCCGTGGTAACAGCCTTTCACTCCATGCATCCAGTACAAAGCTTTTGTCGGACATCCAAGTACCTCAGCGAAAAAGCTGAGTTGAGCTTTCATATCGTTAGTGGAGATGGCGAGGTGGTTAACGCCATTTGGATGAAGGGCCATACTGCAAGGCTACGCTTCGGTCGTAGACGCGCGACGACTCCGCCCAATTGTTTAGTCCACATCAAAACGTTGGCCTACTCGCAGAAGCTCCTGACCCGCCAAGTTCAACCTGATGGCAACAACAGGCAATCCGAGAGGCAGTCAGATCGAACGCAAGAGACATGTAGAAAGTCATAGTGTGGACCCATGTGGATACGCCTTCGTCAAATCGCAGTAGTTACCTCCGATCTCCTCAAAACAGCGCTCGATATCCAAACGGCTTTGGGAGTCGAGGCTTGTCACACCGATCCTGGGGTCGGGGTTTTTGGTCTCAAGAACACTCTCTGGCCGATAGGTAACCAGTTCCTGGAGTGTGTGACGCCGATCACTGCGGACACCGCAGGTGGCCGGTACATCGAGCGAAGGGGCGGCGATACCGGATACATGGTGATCAACCAGGTCGATGACGTTGCTTCTCGGTTAGCTCATGTCAACGATCTCGGTGTTCGGGTAGCCAATCACATGGACTACGACAAAGGGGGATTCGAAGGACTCCAGTTACATCCAGCGGACACCGGAGGAAGCTTCTTTGAAATGGACCAGATGAAGGTCGACGGCAGCGACGCTCCCGATGGCCCGTGGTGGCCTGCCGGGTCTCAGTGGTCCGACTTTTCTCGAACCGAACGGGTGCAGGGAATCTCAGCGGCCGAGCTGCAAGCCGTCGATCCGGATCGGCTAGCTGCGCGATGGGCTCAGATAGCACAACTGGAGTTAACTGAAGACAACGACGGCAATCCAGAAATCAAATTCGATAACGCTTCAATCCGGTTCGTCGAAGCCACTGATGGCAGGGGTGATGGACTAGGAGGTATCGATGTGGTCTGCGTCGACCGCGAAGCAGTGTTAGCCGGAGCAGAGCAACGGAATTGCGGCGTAAGTGACGACCAGGTCTCTCTCGGAGGTCTCAGGGTCTATCTGCGAGACTAAGAAAAATTAGATCGATGAAAGCTACCTATGCGGATCGGACTTCATTATGAGCCTTAACCTCAGAAACTTCACTCGAGCCATTTACACATTTGATGCGGTTGTGCATCGAGTATCAGACGAGGACTGGGACAACCAGTCGCCCTGCGACGAGTGGTCGGCTAGAGATGTCTTGAAGCATCAATGCGGAGTCCTAGGAGCTATGACTGCCACGTTGGTCGGTGGTGAGACCGTCCCACCCGAACCTATTGAATCGGCAGAGCAGCCTGGGATGGTTTGGAGACAAACTCGCGATGCTCTCCTCGAAGCCCTCGACACACCCGGAATTCTAGAACGGGAAGGCAAATTTTGGTTCGGTCCTATGTCGGTTGATCAGTGGATTCAAATCGTTCAATGGGATCCGATCACTCACGCTTGGGATATAGGTCAAGCAGCCGGAATCGATGCACATATTCCCCATGATTTGGCCGAGATCAGTCACCAACTGATCGGACAAATGAGAGACACACTGGCTGGCTGGGGTTTAATCGCAGATGAAATCGAACCGCCCGAGGGCGCCGACCCATCAGAACGTTTCCTCGCACTGATCGGACGAGATCCGAGTTGACCTCACCGGCGAGTGCTTCGTCGCATAAGAATTTCGTTAAGCCAAGTTTGGCCCTTCCTCAAGATCCTCGGTTGACCGACGCGCAGGTTCTGGATTGGCGGGAGAAGGGATTCGTTCTAGTGGATGGCCTATTACCTCTCAGCCTTATCCAGAGGCTTGCGGCGTCCGCCGAGCGAAGATTCCCCAGTCCGGAGTCTGCCGATTCATACCGGTTCAACGATTTTGGAGGGGGAATGACTTTTCCTGACCAGGATCACGCGTTCAATGAGCTCACTTTGCATCCCAACTTGTCGGAAGCTGCAGCGCAGCTTTTGGATGTTCGCGTCGACGAACTGCGTCTGACTCAATCCGACCTGTGGCCGAAATACGGTCGTCGAGAAGCCGATCGCGGCGACTTCGACAATCAAGATCAGCGTATTCACGTCGACTATCCCAACCACACGTTGACCCACCCGGCTCCCTGGGACGAGCCCGAAGCAGTCGAAGTTATTGTTTACTTATCTCTTCAAGCCGATACTGGCGGCCCGACAGCTGTGGTCCCTCGCGAAGGACACGACGACGACGTCTACCAGTGGCCGATTACCTCAACGCCGGGGATCGGCGATATCCCGTGGATTAACGATCGTGTCCGAGCCGAAGAGTGGTTTCGCACACATCGTCCCGCTATCGCAGATTTTCGTTCACGGTTGTACCAAAGAGAGATGTACACCGATTACGTCAAAGGTTCAGTGCTTTTTTATCGCCATGACACCTGGCATCGCGGAACCTCTTTGCACGCCGGAAAAATGCGGCTCGCCCAAAATCTTACTTTTCGCACCATGAACGCTGACTGGATCAGCACCCTGCACACCGGTTGGGCTTGGTCCATGTATCAACAAGACCAACGAATGGAACACATCATCGCTAACTCAAGTACCGATCAGCGCGCTCTTCTCGGATTTCCTCCACCGGGTGATATCTATTGGACGTCGGAGAAAATTGATGCTGTCGAAGCGAGGTACGGAATCTTCGGGTTTGACCCAAGTCCTTATAGAGATGCGCTTGGCTGGACTGGCCGCTAATCAAACCGGGGCCGGGCCCAGGACTTGGAGGCGATGTATCAACCGCTGCTTCTCTCCGTGATCATGCACTGCGAAATGCAAGACGCTTCGGTTGTCCCACATGACCAGATCTCCAGGGCTCCACTGATGTCTGACTTGAAATTCGGGTCTTGTCGAGTGCTCGAATAGGAATTTGAGCAAGGGCCCGCTTTCCGAACGCGTCCAATTTGTGAATCTTCTGGTGAAGGCACCACACACATACAGCGCCTCGTTTCCTGTTTGATCGTGAGATCGTATGACCGGATGTTCAGCACGCGGGGCTGTCTGGGGATCGGCGCCGTAAAGGGCTGCGAGATCTTCTGCTGTGTGTAAAGCCGAAATTTCGGCGAGCGCAGTTTTCAGACCCTCCGAAAGCTCTGTGAAGGCAAGGTGTTGATTGGCAAATGCGGTTTCACCACCAAGGTCGGGCGCCTCTAGGCAGTACAACATGGTGAGCTTGGGCGGGCACGTTTCGTAGGTCATATCGGAATGCCAATGCTGGTTAACATCCTGCACCTTGCCTCGGTTCCGAAGCACAATGATCTCGGGGTGTTCTTGTAAGCCGCCATAAGGAAAAGGCATAAGCTCTCCCCAGCGACGAGCAAACGCCTTGTGGTCCTCAGGCGTCAAATCTTGTTGTGGGAACACGAGCACGTGATACCGAAGGAACATTTCCTCCAACTGCGAAAACGCTGTGTCATCGACGTCTCGGATGTCCAGCCCCAGAACTTTGGCTCCCATGGGGGCTCCGATTCGTTCTACGACTAGTTCGTTCACGGTGAAGATGCTACGACAGCGGTCACTCGGAAACGACTGCACTTTGGAAGCTATCGTCCACTCATGAGTGATGATGTCCTGACCTGGCAAATTGGAGATGTGAAGATCACCTCGGTGCCTGAATCTTCAGATCCAACTTCCCCAAAGTTTATGTTTTCTTCAATTGATAAAGAGGGTGTGCTTGCGTTACGAACGAAGGCGCCATGGTTGGCGCCGTTTGTTGGCGAAAAAGGACACCTTCTACAAAAAATTCATTGTTGTGTCATTGACACAGGAGACGAACGCATCGCAGTCGATACTTGCGTCGGTAACGACAAACAACGCGGGAACCCTCTCTGGCACGAGCAGCAGGGTCCTTTTCTGGACCTTTTAACCGCTGCGGGCTACGCGCCAGATTCGATCACCCACGTTGTCTGCACACACCTGCACGTTGACCACGTTGGTTGGAACACTCGGCTTGTCGACGGCCAATGGGTTCCGACGTTTCCTAACGCTGAATACGTATTTGTGAACGCCGAATTTGAACACTGGTCATCTACAGAAGACCTATTCGGAGACCCAGTATTTGAGGATTCGGTTGCCCCAATTAGCGAAGCGGGGCTCGCCAACCTGGTCTCGCCGGATCATTCGATCGGGAGTGCGGTGTCTTTTGAGTCGACTCCTGGCCATACCCCCGGACACATCAGTATTTTGGTCGAGTCTGGCGGCGAGCGGGCGATCATCACTGGCGACATGGCGCACAGCCCAATTCAGATAGCGCAACCGGATCTGAGCTCTAGTTTCGATACCGACCCTGAAATGGCGCGTGCTACTCGTCTGGAGGCGTTCGCTAGGTGGGCTGACGGAGATACGTTGGTCATCGGAACCCATTTCGGTACTCCTACTGCCGGAATAATGCGTCCAGACGGCGAGGGTTACCGGTTTGACACCTAGTGATAACGCCAAGCGACATGGCAGATCGAAACAAAACATGCTTGGAAAGCAGATGCGGCTACTCAGAAGCTGCTTCGATGAACTGCGTTTCAAGCACCAATCCCACGTCGTCTGTGACCATTGGTACTCCGTAGCTCACACCGAACGCACTGCGGCTAATCGTGCCTGACATGCTAAATCCGTAGTGTGTCGACCCATCCATGGGAAACACCGCTGAGCCGTTGTAGGTACCAGCCAAAGTAACCGCATTGGTGATCCCCTTGATGGTGAGGTCGCCCTTCAGTTCATAACCATCACTGGTTTCGGAGACCGAGGTCGATGCGAAAGTCATCTGGGGATGGTTAGGCACGTCGAAGAAGTCGCCGCCGAGTATGTGCTTATCTCGTGCCGCGTTACCAGTGTTGACCGACGCCATCTCAGCCTCGATCAACACCGTCACGTCGGCAACAGCACTTCCAATTGTCAACGCACCAGTGAAGACATCGAAGGTGCCTCTCACCAATGAGATATCTAGGTGAGTCACAAAAAATCCCAGTTGGGAGTGAACCGCATCAATGGGATATGTGCCTTCAGAGATAGCTAAAGCCATTAGTGGACCCTCCTCTAAGCCAGTGAATGGTATTGCACTGGCGCCGGGTCCGCTCCGAACGTTGGTATTCGAGCATTTCGGTAACGGACCCCCTGACTAGGTCGATCGCGGCGGACCAGAGGGAGAGACCAGTCTGAAGTGGATATCCCTTTGGCGATGTTGACTTTATGGGAAAATTGGATATGAGTTGGAACGAAGATTCACCTGAACCGAACCCTGATCACGCTAGGTGGCTAAAAGAAAACAAAGCTCGTGAAGATTACGAACAGCATGGTCCCAGCGAGGGTTTAGAGATTGGCAAAAAGGACGAACCCGCGAGCCTCTTTAAGCGCGTCCTTGCCTTCTTCCAAAAGCGATAGCTCTCGAAAACGAGAAAAGGACCGCCCCGTAGCGACGGCACAAGAAAGTAGTTATTGGTTCTTGTTAGCTCCAGCGCTGACTAGGCCGATCGCTGCGGACCAGAGGGATAGTCGCCATTGTTATGCAGCATGTAGGCAGGACCATCAGTTCGGTTGATCGCTGCGTCTGCACCCCAGATGTGTTCTTTGTGCCATTTGAAGTTTTCGCGGTTAGCTCCAAAACGTGACAGTTCTTCTGCCCGTTCGATGGCCTTAGTTGTTACTTCATCTTCGTCGGCCAGCTCCTGAACGAACCCAGATGAAAAGGCTTCTTGGCCTGTCCAGCGTTTAGCGAACTGGACCGTTTCGTAGAAAGCGTGGCGTGGCAATTTGTGATGGAACAGGGCTAGTTCAGGTTCAGGTATGGGCACGCCAATTTCCATTTCGTTCGCGCACATCATTCCGCGGTCGCGACGCATCACTCGCTGGTCGTGACACAGCGCCCACATGAACCCCGCTCCAAAAGCATGACCATTCACTGCGGCAATCGTCGGCATTGGGAAGGTCATCAGTCGAGCGAACAACTTCATTGCCTCATCACCAAAGACTCTGCGGTCTCCTCCTTCATGATCACCTTTGCTAGTGATCCAATCGAGGTCGAGTCCGTTGGAGAAGAACTTAGGATCAGAAGACGCGGTGACTAGCGAGTGAGGGCCTTCTGTTTGTTCGACCTCGTCAAGTGCCTCATCTAACGCCCTGGCCATGGTCGTCGTCCAACGATTCTCACCGTTGTCGAGCGTCAAGACGCTGACATGGCCATGCTGTTCCAGGGAGACGTATTCGCTCATGTCGCAACGGTAGACCCGACACGTATCCCGTGTCGCATACGGTGAAGCTATGCGAGTAGTCCTTACTGTTCTTGATGCCTTTCCGCATGCAGCGGTTCAGGAGAGCGTTACACCGAACTTGTGGACGCAAGCCGCTGATGGAACGATCGCTTCTCACGGCGGTGAATCTCTGATGCTTTCGGTCACCTACTCAAATCATGCCGCTTTCGTGACTGGTTTATCTCCCACAGAAACAGGACATTGGGGGAATTGGGCCTGGATCCATGAAGAATTTGTTCGTACCTACGACAGCGGCCCCAGAGGACGAACTGTCTTCGATGATTGCAGAGAGGCTGGACGTCGGTCGGTTGCAGTCGTTGGTGATCACAAGCTACTGGGGACTATGGGTGCACTCGATGCTGACCTCTCTTGGCCTCCGGCCGGCAGTCCTCCTCCCGGAACTCCGCTCGATGCTTATGGATACCCGCAAGACCAAGCTGTCATCGAAGCCGCGACGCACACCGACTTAAACGCAGACTTCGTTCTCTTCCATCTCAACGAACCGGATACGACCCTGCATATGTTCGGACCTGAATCGGAGGAAGCAGCATCTCAATATCGAAACAGCGACGAGTCATACGGAATGCTCGTCGAACTTCTACGTCCCCAATGGGAGGACACAGTTCTCATAACGGTCAGCGATCATTGCCAAGAACCGACCGACCATCCCGAGTGCGTCAATTTGAAAGCACATGCCGAGAACGTTGGGTGGCCGGTGCAAGTGAGAAACGACGGCACAGGTGCGACTGTGGCCGCTTCGCGCGACGTTAGTGACGAAGAGTTCACTCGTATTCAGGCAGAAATTATGGATCTCGAGGGAATTGAAGGCGTTGTGCGTTCCGCTCCCAATGTTCTCCTGGCGTGGACCGTGCCACGTCGCATGTTCGGTCGCGGAGAACCTCTGACACTGGGCAACCACGGAAGTCCTCGATGCACTCAACAACTCGCAATTGTTTCGGGCGGACATCCGGCGGCAAAAGAATTAGGTGCAACAATCGCTGAAAGTCAGCCCGGGACATTGACTTGGGCGCCGACAATTCGTCATTTGCTTGATCTTTGAACTGGTTCGTTAAAACAAGCCAGGGGTCAGCTACGGGGAACTTCGATCCATGGGATGTCTTTGTCGACACGGGGTTCTCCGGGAAGACCTAACACCTGTTCCCCCAGAATGTTGCGCATGATTTCCGACGTTCCGCCTTCAATCGAGTTCGCTCTGACTCGCAAGAACCCGTGCTGCACCCCGTTCTCGGACCCATCAGCCGAAAGATTCTCCGGTCGGCGGAAGGTGTAGTCGAAGCCAACCTGGCCGCCCATTCCCATCATGTCCACAGCAGCGGTCAACACCTCTTGGTTGAGTTCAGCGAACGCTAGTTTCGCGATGGACATTTCAGGGCCGGGATTGCCTCTTCTGCGGTTTTGGCCAGCCCGAATGTTGGTTAGGCGCTGCGCTTCCGATCGAACGTATAGCTGCATCATCCGGTCGAGTGTCACGCTATTGCGGAACTCTTCGGGAGTTTGGCGCCACATGTTAAGCAGAATCGCTACTACCCCGGATCCAGCTTTGGGTGGGCCACCGCCACTTCCCCCGCCGATCGCGTTTCGCTCATTCATCAGAGTGGTTAGGGACACGCGCCATCCGTCGCCGACGTCGCCAATTCGGTTTGAATCCGGAATTTCAACATCGGTGAGGAACACTTCATTGAATTCGGCTTCACCTGTGATCTGTCTCAAAGGCTTTACATCAACACCTTGGCTTTTCATGTCCACGGCAAAGTACGTCATTCCGCGATGCTTGGGCATTTCAGGATCAGTTCGCGTAACTAACATCCCCCAGTCCCCTAAATGAGCCATGGTGTTCCACACTTTTTGGCCGTTGACGATCCAGGAGTCGCCGTCTTTCACTGCCCGGGTGGCTAGGCCCGCGAAGTCGCTGCCTGCTCCTGGTTCGCTAAACAGCTGACACCAACGTTCTTCACCGGTGAACATTGGTCGCAGTAATCGCTGTTTTGATTCTTCACTTCCGTGGGTGTGGACCGTAGGTGCCGCTAGATGCATGAAGAACATCGGTGGTTTCATCGGCGACGCTCCTTCTTCTCGTAGCCGGACGTCGACCTGCTTTTGTAAGCCGGGGCTTACACCAAGTCCCCCGTAACCCTTGTCGAAATACACCCACGCGAGGCCGTGGTCATATTGGACACCACGGAACTCCTCGTAGCTCATTTCTTTGGGATCGTGGTCGGCGAGTAACGCTTCTAACGCGGCGTCAACTTCGGCTGCTTCGTTTTCGGTGGATAGGTTCGCTGTGTCAGGCATAGGAACAGTCTCGCTAACAGAGGACCCAGAGAACAACCCCAGATGCGCAGTCTTTGCATAAAAGGGTCATGAGGCGTTGGTTCTGCGTCCGTCGAATTCCGGCTCACGTTTCTCGAGGAACGCTTGGGCCCCTTCGGTCATGTTTCGCGGTATCAAAACTGCTTGATGTTCCATTTCGATTCTCAGTTGGTCAACGAAGTCGGTCGTGGTGGCTCCATCTATAGATTGACGGATACGGACCATGGCGTCGGGATTAGTTCGTTTAAGAATCTCAGCTGTCGCAGTGACTTCACTGTCAAGTTGGTCATCTTCAACGCATTTCCATATCAGGCCCCATTGCGCGGCTTGTTCGGCTGAAACTCGATCTCCCAGCATCGCCATGCCCAGGGCTCGGGCACGCCCTGCTCTTCTTGGAAGGCTCCATGTCGAACCCAAATCGGGAACAATCCCCAAACGTGGTCCGAACGTTGCCACCAAAAATGTGGATTTCACAGCAATCGTGATGTCACATGCTAAAGCAAGTCCAAGGCCTCCTCCTGCGGCAACTCCATTAATGCGGGCGATGGTCGGGACGGGACACCGGTGAAGAGCAGCTAACGCAGGGTTGAAGACATCCCCCATCGAAGCAGTCGGGTCTTCCTCTAAAGCGCCTTGCGTCGCGTCGGCAGAGTTGTTGAGATCCGCGCCAGAGCAGAACCCCCTACCAGCGCCGGTAATTACAACCACTCGGACGTCGTCGTCATCGTTCACCACATTTAAAGCGCTGCTGATGTCTTGCATCAGCTCGTCGTTCATGGCGTTAAGCGATTCGGGCCGATTCAGAGTGAGAGTGGATACGCCATCTTCACAACCATATTGAACGACACCGTTAGGCATGTCATAACTAGTCATAGCAAGAAGCTATGTCACTCACGAGGAGGCCGTCTATATAAGATGCCCTCCTCCTCCAAAGCAGCTACCGATCGAGAATCCAATCCAAGTAGATCCGCGAGCACTGTTTCATTGTGTTCACCTACCTCTGCTGCTACCAGTTCAGGTAAGTCGGGAGCATCGGAGAACTTCAATGGAAATCCGGGAATCAGCATCGACCCTGCGAGCGGATCTGTGACCTCTCTCACGGTGCCTCGCTCAAGGAAATGTGGGTGTGTTTCTGCCAGTTTGACCGGTTCTACGACCGGCCCACAGGGCACCCTGTGTTGCTCCAACTTCGAGATGACGTCTTGGTCGTTATCAAATGTGGTCATCCAGTCTTCGAGAATTGCCGTTAACGCATCACGATGTTCGAGGCGAGTCCGGTTATTCGCGAACCGGGGATCATCGGCCAACTCGGGCATGTCTAATGCGGCCCACAGGTTCGCTATCTGATTTTCTAACGCGAAAACTACGATCCATCCTTCGGGACCTTTGAAAATTCCTGCTGGACTCGCCGGCGCGTAATGGCGTCCAGTTCGCATACCCACCACCTCGCCCTCGGATAGTGACGGACCCGAGACAGCCGACTCTTGCATGTGGTACATGACGTCAACCATTCCGATGTCGAGATGGGAGCCCTCCCCGGTTCTGTCCCGTCGATAGAGGGCGTACCCCAAAGCAGCGAAGGCATGGACGCCTGTTGACGTGTCAGCAATACCTGCGCCGATCAACATCGGCGGTCCGTCAGGTTCGCCTGTCATGTGCATTAATCCCGAGTAGGCCTGGGCGATGAAATCGAAAGCTGTCTTTTCTGAAAGTGGGCCCGTCTGACCGAATCCCGATATTGACGCCATGATGACGAGAGGATTCAACTCTTTCAGTCGCTGGTACCCGAGACCGCGCCGTTCCATCACGCCGGGGCTGTAATTCTCAACGACGATGTCGACGTGGGGAACAAGATCTTCTATCAGCGCTATGCCTTCTGGTCGAGTCAAATCGACTGAGAGGCTCCGTTTTCCGCGGTTTTGTTGCACGTGGTAGGCCGACCTGCCGTTTCGTCGAGGGGGACTAGGTCGGACCGGATCGCCGTAGGGCGGGTACTCAACTTTGATGACATCGGCACCCATCTCGACTAGCAGCCTGGTGCAAGACGGCCCAGCCAAATATTGAGTGAAGTCGAGCACTGTGACGCCCTCTAGGTACGGAGTGACTCCGGGCTGATGTCCTTGTTGAGTTTCATCCACCTTTTGAGCGTAGATCCCAAGCCGCCGGCGATGTAACGAAACCTTGCACCAAGACCTCGGCATTCCACTCTTTGGGGACGGTTATCTTTACTCTTGAGGAAGTGGCACCCAACCGTTCGAAGCTACTT
>ENA-UPTF01001535-UPTF01001535.1-marine-metagenome-genome-assembly--contig:-NODE-1535-length-14419-cov-14.913192_pt1 | contig 14419 bp, 12 predicted proteins | sample MGYA00238166_ERZ767019 | MGnify/ENA primary metagenome ERZ767019 (study PRJEB28930, sample SAMN06266391) | marine metagenome | isolation source: Sea water from 250 m depth | place: Atlantic Ocean...
TCAGATGCTCCGAGCATCTCTTGCTCGAACCCCTGTATCATATTTCCATGTCCTACGAGGAACTGCAATGGCTCCCCCCCCACATTGGAATCGAAGACCTCTCCTGTATCGGGGAAGGTCCCTGTGTACGTAACATATGCAACTTTGTCATTCTCTATTGTAGTCATTCTATCTCCTCACTGTGTATCTGTCAACCACCCCTCTCAGAGTGGATTCTTGTTCCTCGGTCAGCACTCCCTGCTCGCACTTCTCGGATATGAACTCCTTGGCGTCTGTGACGGTCTGCCTTTCGCCGCGGGCCCAGATTGTGCCTAGTATGTTTGAGCGATGCTCTTCGGGAATATCAATATCAATCAGAAGCCTCCTCATCTCGTACTTGTACTCCATGTGCCTGCTTCTATCCAGCCTCTTGGCACGAGCTGCCGGCTGGAATGAGCTCCTCCTGCGTCTGGGCTTAGGGGCCGGGGTTTTTGGCTTAGGTGTCTCGATAGTGACCTTAGCAGCGACAGTCTTCGGCGCCTCTCGCTTCTTCTCCTCCACCTCGGCTCGCACCCTACTCTCATCAATCAGCTCCTGTGCCTTGTTACTAGGCCCATCGTCAGCATTGTCATCGATTACCGCCTCCTCACGGGGTCTCAGACCTATCGATTTCCTTCGAGTAACTCCGAGAATCTGACTTTCGATGACCTCGTCCTCGACAGTCAGAGACAACTCGTCATTGGCATCAGATTCAGTAACGGAATCGCCATGCATACCCTCGGTGACCTCATCTGAAGCCGGTGGTTTAGGGCTCGTAGGTGCTGTGGGTTTTACTGGAGTGGGGCTCGTAGGTGCTGTGGGTTTTGCCGGGGGAGGGGTCGGAGGTACTGTCGGTTTTGCCGGTACAGTGGTGCTGGGAGCTTCCTTCTTGGCCGGCGCGGGCTTGGGTGCATTGCCGAAAATGTCCTTTGGGACAGCCTTGGACCGACGACGTCTCTGCACTAGGTAACCAAACTCCGAATCATGGCCCGTAATAGGGTTTCATAAGGCTTCTCAGAGCATTGATCACTACCAGGAGACAACGGTCTGGTCAGTCCTCAGTCCCGGCGATACTGCACTGTCTCCTAATGCCGTCGGCGCGCCACTCTCGAGCATCCTTCGACCCAACTCCGCTATCATGGTCCCGTTGTCCACGCAGTATGCATTTTCCGGTGAGTACGACGTACCACTTCGTTCCTCGCACATTACTGATGCCATCTCGCGTAGGCGCTTGTTACATGCAACTCCGCCGCCCAGCAGGAGCTCGGACTTCCCGGTATGAGCCATCGCTCTCTCGGCTACCTCAATGCAAGCCGAGAAGGAGTGCTCTTGCAAGGACCAGCATACCTGACCGATGTCATGCCCCTCGGTGCACCGTTGGGTAGCAGCGGTCAGTATCCCTGAGAAGGATAAATCCATTCCTTGTACGGCATATGGCAGCTTAATCGATTCCAGTGAGTTGCTGGGATGCTGTAGTAGCCACTCCGTGGATAACCTCTCTATCTTCGGTCCCCCTGGGAATGGCATCCCCTGGGATCTCGCGAACTTGTCCAACATATTCCCGATACCTATGTCGAGTGTCTCTCCGAGTACCCTATACCGGTGTGCTCTACGTGCAATCACCTGGGTGTTCCCACCACTTACGTACAACAGCACTGGATCGTCACATCCAGTCTGATTCTTTCCAATCTCTATGTGGGCAACGCAATGGTTGACCCCGATCAACGGTATTTCCCATGATTTGGACAATGCCCTAGCTACTGAAGCCCCCACTCTCAGGCAAGGACCCAGACCGGGACCCTGGCTGAATGCTATGGCGGAGATGTCAGATGAGATGACAGAGTTCTCCTGCATCACGCGCTTTAGCAGGTCACCGGCCACATCAGAGTGGTGATCAGCGGCTTCACGGGGGTGTATTCCACCCTCATTTGGCTTGAACAGGTCCGATACTGATGGCCTGATTCTACCATCCTCCTCGACGAGTCCAAAGGACAGCGTGTGCGCAGTGCTTTCTATGCCCAGTATCATATCCGACAGGCGTTGCAGGGAGGCATTGCTTTCAAGCATCGCGCAAGTGGCGCCTCATGCGCGTGCTAGTAGCCAACTGCGGGGAAATCGCCCACATGAACGATGGGGACGTATCCAAACCCCTAGTCGGCGCGGCGATGATGGACAAGGAAGCCAATGTGCATACTCCTGGAATGGGTATTCTATTGTCAGGATCCTCAATTGACCGAGTATCCGACTCCGAGTCTCTATGCTCCGAGTTCGCCCCTTGGTGGGATGGTTCTGATGCTAAGATAGGTGATATTCTGGTACTAGACGCCGCTGGCAAGGCGGTGATACCGGGATTGATAGATTCTCATACCCATCTTCTGTGGGGGGGAGATCGTTCATCCGAGATGAGGCTCAGACAGGCCGGAATGAGCTACAGGGAAATCGCCGATGCTGGTGGTGGCATAGCGAAAACGGTTCGTAGCACCAGGAGTCTGTCAGTGGATGAACTCACGCAAATAGGCATCTCCAGGGCTAATCGGGCGACTAGAACAGGAACCACGGTGATGGAGGCGAAGAGCGGTTACGGCCTCGATACGAAATCCGAGCTCAGGCTGCTGCAGGCAATATCGGAGGTGGACCAACACACCAATGCGAAGATTCTCCCGACGTGGCTCGGGGCCCATGACTTTCCGCACCGACGTAGCAGGGAGGAATATCTAGATGAACTGGTGTGTGAGCAAATCCCGGCTGTCGCAGAACAGGGGGTGGCTATGTGGGCCGACGTGTTCTGCGAGGAGGGATGGTACAGCAACGAGGAGACTGAAGTCATAGTTAGGGCCGCTGCTGAACACGGCATCCCCTCTAGATTACATGTGGATGAGTTCGCCGACTCTGGAGGATTAGCCTTAGCAGCTGAGCTAGGTGCCGTTAGCGGCGATCACGTAGCCAAATCTTCGCCCGACGCAAGACAAGCCGCCTCGGACAGCGGGACGATGCAGACATTCCTGCCGGGCACTCCCCTTGTGCTCGGATTACCTATGGACGCCCCATTAGCCAGTTGCATCGAGAACGAGTGGGCTTTTTCAATCGCAACCGATTACAATCCCAACTGCCGCATACTCTCCATGCCGTTCATCGGTAGCCTAGTCACGACGAGGATGGGCATGGATCCGTTCGCGGCCCTGGTTGCTGCATCTAGGAATCCCGCTACCACTTTGGATAATCCTGAGGTCACGGGGACCATTGCCGAGGGCTCGAGGGCGGATCTGAGCGTAATCTGGTCAGATAGCGTGGATGGCTGGTGTCAGACCCCCGGTGAGAATCCGATATCGACCACCATCATCAATGGGTCTATTGTAAATTCTAATAACTAAATTCAATTCTACCTGTCAATAAATTAGAATTATATATACACTGTATCAGTTTTCATAATTCATTGCGGTTAGTTCCATAATTCCACTCAGAATTCGATGTGTGTGGTGACCGATAAGAGTAGTTATCGGAATCGAATGCAAGGGGGATGTTGAGAGTAGGCTTTCAGTGAGTCGATTTTACAGATGTTGTGTAAATTGCATCATTCTACCTGCTGAGATGGGTTGAAGTGAGCCATGCAAATGGATTCACGTGAACCATTCCGGATACTGCATGAAGTGCAAGACCTACGGGACCGTGAGAGCTCCGGAACTGGTTCAAATGTCGAATGGCAGGGTAAGGGTATCTGGAAACTGCTCTAGGCGTGGATGTGATGGCAGGATATCGAAGATCGTCGCTTAGGGGCGACATAGAATGCTTCATGTGGTTCCGTCGATTCGAAAATATAGGGCTCGTGGTCTAGGGGTTATGACGTCGCCTTGACATGGCGAAGATCGCAGGTTCAATTCCTGCCGAGCCCACCATGTAATTGTGGCCTAGTTGTCCAATTATTCAAATTCATACGAGAATCGAATGCGTCCCTTGCCTTTGTTCTTCTTCCCGATGAATCTGATTCGGGGAATAATCGATGTGTTCGATACGTGGGTGCCAGCGCAGGGACAGAGATCTACCCCTGATATCTCCACAACACGCAAGTGCGTTATTGATGAGGGTATGCGATGCATGAACTTCGTATGCCTCATTTGCTCGTGCCCGAGAATGCGGGCCCTGTCCCACTCGTGCACGTCTACTGCTAGGTCGGACGAGATGATTGAGTTCGTTGCACTAACTAGCTCATCCGGGTCGAAAAGCGCCTTATCCTCGAAGAGTAGGTCCACCCTAGATGCGCCGACTGTCAGTTGGTTGCCAACAGTTTCGGCCCCCCACATGTCTTCAGCCAATGCGGATACGATGTGCTGGGCGGTATGCATCAGGGCATGGCCATTCCTTCGCTCGACGTCAATGGAGCAAGTAACACTTGCTCCGACCTCGAACAGGTCGGGGTTTTCGACTGGATGCAACAGCATCTCTCCGGGCAAAACCTCACCGAAACCCGTCGATTCCCCTCGCTCAGACTCTATGTTGCCTGTGTCCCCCGGCTGACCTCCACCTCGTGGGTAGCAGTAACTACTCTCCAGATGCACGTTCTCGCCCTCGATCCCCCCGATTCGGGTGACGAACGGTGGGGGATCTATGCCCGGGTGCCTAGTCATGTGCAATTTCTCTTGCATCTTATCACTCGAATACCCCACTCATCCCACCATCGAGCAGATGCAGGGATAGAGACTCGCACTCGGCTGTCATGGACTTGTCTCCCTGGAATGGTTCCACGTACTGTCTGACCCAATCGACTATCTTGATGACACCCGAACCCGCATCTTCGTCAATGCGGCTGATTGCTTCGGCTGAGCATACCATTTCGTTCGCCAGAACCTGAGAGAGTAATACTGTGGATTGCATTGCCCTGAACGCCCCGGTCGCCCCCATGGAAGCGTGATCCTCCTTGCCCATGCTAACGGGAACGTTACTGGTAGTCGCGGAATTCGCTAGTAGGTGAAGCTCCGCGATTAGTGCCGCCGCCACGTATTGAATAATCATGTAGCCGCTTTCTAAGCCCTCGGAATTCGCTAGGAAGGCTTTCTGGCCGCTCCATTGTGGATCCAGAATTTGATTGATTCTCCTTTCCGACATGCTGGCAATCTCGTGGCAAGCGACGGCTATCGAATCGCTCGCCATGGCGATGTTTTGACCATGGAAGTTACCCCCGCTTACTATGTCAACCGATTCATCGTCAATGAATACTAGGGGGTTGTCCGTCGCACTGTTGATTTCGATTTCGAGCATCCTCCTAGTTTCGACGAGTAGGTCGATTACTGGCCCGTGGACCTGTGGAGAACACCTGAAGCAATAGGCATCTTGGACCCTGTCGCAGTCTATGTGGGACTGCAGAATATCGGATTCTAGTAGCAGTCCTGATATTCGAGCAGCTGAGACAGACTGGCCGTGTTGTGGTCTGTTAGCGTGTATTCGATAATCGAAGGGTGAGTGTGAACCCTTGATGGCCTCCACCGAGCATGCTACGCAGGCATCTGCAACCATGGTCAGCATCTCAAGGTTCAACAGGGATGCTGTGAGGTATGCGCACATCTGGCTCGTGCCGTTGATTAGGGAGAGACCTTCCTTAGCCTCGAGGACCACGGGTGAGAGTCCAGAGCTGGATAGTGCATCGGCGCTGCTCATCATGACCCATCCTGAATCATTTCGCTTCATACAGTCACCTTCGCCCATCATCCCCATCGTCATATGCGACAATGGGGCTAGGTCTCCCGAGGCTCCTAGAGAGCCTATCCTCGGGACCACTGGCGCTATTCCGTGATTCACCATATCAAGCATCAGGTCGACTATCTTAGGCCGGGCCCCCGATACTCCCTTAGCTAGCGAATTTGCCCTATATGTCATCATGAGCAACACGTCTTCGGGGCGCATCGGATTACCCACACCGCAGGCATGGCTCCTAACTAGGTTGGCTTGCAGCTCCTCAAGCTCAGATCTTTCTATACGAACTGATGACAGGGCTCCGAATCCGGTGTTGATGCCGTAAACCACATCATCCGAATCAATGATGCCCTCAATCACCCGTCTGGATGCTTCCATGGCATCCCTGGAGGCATCAGAAAGACTGGCTATCGCATTACCAGATGATACCGCCATCGCCTGCTCTGGCTTTAGGGAGTTACCGTCGAGTGATATCTCGTGCACGCGTCAGCGACATGTGACGGACAAATAGAGTCATCGAGGATGTTCAAATATCCTATCGAGCACGCCAGCATCGACTAGTCTGGGTGATGTGACCTCTAGCATATCGTCTGTCTTGGCCGCACGGGCAATCGTTGATACTGCAGCTTCGTTCCTAGCCCATGACCTTCTGGCGAGTCCGTTCATGACGTCCCATGCAATCATCGACCTGATTCTATGCTCGGAGTCCTCGCTGCCATCGATGACCAATCCGAATCCCCCGTTAATGGCCTCACCCCAGCCCACGCCACCGCCGTTGTGAAGACTGGTCCAGGTCGCACCCCTGAATGAGTCACCGACGAAATTGTGTACCGCCATGTCGGCTGTGAACATTGAACCATCTCGAATGTTGGCTGTCTCACGGTACGGACTGTCAGTGCCCCCTACATCGTGATGGTCCCTGCCGAGGACGATGGGGGCTGTCACCCGGCCTCGGGAGATCGCCTTGTTGAATGCCAGCGCGATCTTGATTCGCCCTGCCTCGTCAGCGTAGAGTATCCTTGCCTTGCTGCCGACCACCAGATCGTGCTTGTCTGCCTCGACGATCCACCTGATGTTGTCATCGTACTGCGTGCGAACCTGATCACGGCAACCTTCGGCTAGTTCCTGAAGCACCGTGATAGCGATTTCGTCAGTGGCCCTTAGGTCCTCGATGCTGCCTGAGGTGCATACCCATCTGAATGGACCGAACCCGTAGTCGAAGCACATAGGACCCATGATATTCTCGACGTACGAGGGGTACCTGAACCTACCATCTTCGTCTAAGACATCGGCACCGGCCCTACTGGATTCCAGCAGGAAGGCGTTACCGTAGTCCCAGAACACGGTCCCTCTCGAACTTAACTCGTTGATGCTGTCAACATGCCTCCTCAGCGAAAATCGGACGGCCTCTTTGAACGACTCCTGATCCTGCTTAATCATTTGCAGACCATCCTCGAAGCTTAGATCGACTGGCATGTAACCTCCTAGCCAGGGGTTGTGCAGGCTGGTCTGATCACTTGCTAGGTCTGGGGTGATACCGTTATCCACTAAGTATTCCAGAAGGTCGACTATGTTGCCCCGGTATCCCAGTGAAACTGCCTCCTTCCCAGAGATAGCTTCCTGGGCCCTTGCAGCCAGATCGCTGAGGTCCTCGTGTAATTCGGCCACCCAGCCCTGAGAGAGCCTCTTATTGGCAGCGACGGGGTCGATTTCCGCGATAATGCATACAGCCCCTGCGATGACTGCTGCCTTGGCCTGCGCTCCAGACATTCCACCCAGCCCGGATGTCACGAACAGCACCCCTCCTAAGTCAGAGTCCTCAGGTAGACTGAGGTACCTCCGTGCCGCGTTGAGGATGGTTATCGTGGTGCCATGCACAATCCCCTGAGGTCCGATGTACATGTACGACCCGGCTGTCATCTGTCCGTATTGAGATACGCCCAGAGCGCTCATGCGCTCGTAATCGGCCTGAGAGGAATAGTTTGGAACGACCAACCCATTGGTGACGATTGCCATCGGGGCGTCTTTGGAGGATGGAAACAGGCCCATTGGGTGGCCGGAGTACATCACGAGTGTCTGGTCCTCCCTCATGATGCACAGGTATCTCATGGTCAGAAGGTATTGAGCCCAGTTCTGGAATACAGACCCGTTTGCCCCGTAGGTGATGAGCTCGTGGGGAAACTGTGCAACGGCGGGGTCTAGGTTGTTCTGTATCATCATCATCATTGCAGCAGCCGATTGATTGTTAGCGCGGTAGTCGGAGATTGGCCTAGCGTACATCTCGTAATCCGGTCTGAATCTATGCATGTAGATGTGGCCATGTTCTTCCAATTCTACTAGGAACTCCTTCCCTAGTTCCTCATGCCATTCGACGGGGAAGTACCTCAGGGCATTCTCTATGGACAATCGCTTCTCATTGTCAGTTAGTACCTCGGGTCTGCTAGGAGCATGCGGAACCGACTCGTCAATTGACTTCGGGGCGGGCATAGTCTCGGAGATACCGATTGAGAAGTCGATCATGCTTAACCATCACATCCTACGTGAAACAATCTCGCTAATTTCTCCGGCTAACTGTGCACCACGAGATTCGATGTCGTCGATCATTCTGTTCATAGAAGCAAGAAGGAGGTCAGTTTCTGGAGTAATTGTACTCAATTCAACTGAATCAATATTGATTCTGACGTTCAATGCTGCAATGCTTATCGCGGAGCGTGCCAACTCAGCTGCTGCCCCCAAATCTGTAATTGCATTGGCATTGCAGTTCGTAGCGAGTTCGCTTAGAGTTATGCCTAGCAATTCGCAGCCTGATCGGGCAGTTTCCATAGGCACATCTGTGGCCCTAATGTAGCCCTGTAGTATTGCCTCCCGCCTATCGGAAATCTCAGATTCAGTAGAATTTGGCATTCTAAATGCGGAAATCACTGAGTCAAACGATTGGGCATCCCTATGTGCTAAATCTATGGCATATGATATTCCCTCATTTGACGAGTTGAGGGCATTTTGTGCAGATTCATGGCCAGATTTCCATTTATCACTCTTGAGCGTGAGCCTAGCAACCATGCAAACTAGAGCATGTGCGTGTGCAAGCGATAGGGCTGCAACAGAACCGCCCCCTGGTGTGGGTGAATCAGATGCAATTGAATCGAGAATTTCGCGATATCCTTCATTCATGATATGGCCTCCGTTATTGCCCATTCAATGATACTGCTGTGCACGTTGAATGCGTCCAACCGATCGAGCATCAAACCATCGATTGCAGCATGAACCAGAGTTGTATCGTCTGCGTTCACACCATCGTGGTAATGGTCTCCGGCTATGAGCATGGCATCAAGCGGCACCAGTCCGACTAACTCGCCAGCTACAACATCCAGACCCATCTTGGCAGCCTCGTTTCGTATGGCATCTGTGACATCGTGGAGCCCCGTGACCGAATAGTCAAGCAGGTTCATCGAAACTTGGGCCGTTGATTCATCGAACATCCAACCCGCTGCTTGTAACTGCTTGAACATCCCTGGCTTCCGTATTGGCTTGCCGTCATCGGACCTGATTATGTCACCATGCTCATCCCTCATGATTGCACCACTGGTCCTGATTTTCGAGGCTATCGAGTTGGCTTTGCCCTTGTCATCCGTATTCAGATTGACGTTATAGGCCACCAAGATACTCCTCGCTCCCGTGGCTGTGGCACCCATAGTGGGCATAAATTCCGAAGGCCCGTAATCAGGAGTCCATTCCTCGGTGGCTATCTTGGATCTCAGTCCTTCGTACTCGCCCTTCCTGATGTCAGGTAATCGCACCCTCTCATCACTAGAGGCTGAATGGGCATACATGTACACCGGCAGTGACAGGGCCTGAGAGACCGATTTGGCGTAGCGATGGGAGAGCTCCACGCAGTCGGTCATGGATACTCCCCTTATCGGAATGAATGGGACTACGTCGACGGCTCCCATCCTAGCATGCTCGCCGCTGTGGTTGCGCATGTCAATCAGATCGACTGCGATGGTCGTGCATTCAATCGCGGCTCGAAGAACCGATTCAGGCTCCCCCACCATGGTCACAACTGTACGATTGAAGTCAGCCCCCATATCGACATCCAGTAGATTTACGCCTTCCATGGTGACGATTGGTTCCAGTATGGAGTCGATGATTGCCCTGTCCTTACCTTCGCTGAAGTTGGGAACACACTCAACGAGACGCCCAGTCATGTCTCACGGTTGGCGCTAGGAGTGATGAGGGTTGCTAATCAGCGATACAGGGAATCGGGACCGCTGTAGTCGGACTCCTTGCGCTTGACGTCGATTGCGGAGATAGCGTCGACGAAGTCCTTGTGATTACAAGTCGACCTACCATCACTGATAGCTTGCATCCCCGCCTCGATTAACACTGATTTGATTTCCGCCCCGCTGTATCCATCCGTCGCGATTGCCAGTTTGCGGAAGCTGACATCATCTGAAATCGGCATGTGCATACTCTGGACATCGAAAATCAACTCCCTAGCCTCGGTGTTCGGGTTACTGATGGTGATGATTCGGTCGAACCTTCCCGGTCTGAGTAGAGCCGCGTCCAGCAACTCTGGTCGATTGGTTGCTGCAATCACCTTTACATCATCCAGAGAGTCGAAACCATCCAATTCGGCCAATAGTTGCATCAGTGTCCTCTGGACCTCTCTATCGCCAGACGTGGCCACATCGAGACGCTTTGAGCCTATGGCGTCAATCTCGTCGATGAATATTATCGAAGGTGCCTTGGATCTTGCTAAGTCAAACATCTCCCTGACCATCCTCCCTCCCTCTCCTATGTATTTCTGGGCCAGTTCGGAGCCCACGATGCCCAGGAAGGTGACCTCAGTGGAATTGGCTACAGCCTTGGCAAGCATCGTCTTGCCCGTACCCGGCGGCCCTGTGATGAGAACTCCCTTGGGTGGGTCTATGCCAAAATCCCTGAATGCCTCTGGTTTTGCTAGGGGCAATTCTATGCATTGCCTGAGTTGGTATATCTGCTCATCGAGTCCCCCAATGTCGGAGAATGTGGTATCTGGCCTGTTTAGGACCTCGGCGCCCGAGACCAGCGGATCCCAAGCGCTGTCGAGGACCTCGATGATGGACAGCGTGTCTTGATTCATAGCAACCCTCGCGCCAGAGACTACGGCAGCATCGTCAATTCGCCTGTTTACGGTGACTAGAAATATCGTTCCGTTCGAGCTCCTAACCACGGCGTTATCCCCTATTCGATCCTGAACCGTTCCTATTACAAACGGAGGAGAACGTAAGTTCCTGAGTTCCTCATCTAGGCGATTCACGCGCTTTTTTAGTTGGGAGCACTCGTTCTCCAGAAACAACTTCTCCGTCAAAAGTTGCTGGGCGTTGTCCGACAGATCATGAAGTTCCTTCTGCATAGATGCGAGCCTAGAGAGTGTGGGGTCTTCGGGCACTTCCGATCCGGTGCGTTCGCCCGCGGGCGCATCCTCTGCTTCGCTTGCCACGGAGCACGGCCGTTATGTGAGTTTTTGACGATTGCCACACTAAGACTAATCCCAACAACCCCTCATCGGATGTTATGGGCGCGTGTGAACTGTGCGGGGCCGACAACCGACCGACACGCCAGGCGATTGCCACTAGCGTCAATGTCGAGGCATGCACCAGTTGCATAGAATCGATGGGGCTGGAGGAGTTTGAATCGCCGTTCGGTAGGAATACTAGGGGGACAGGTAATGATACTCGCACGTCTGCACCTAGAAGGAGTGTACGAACACCAGTAGGCAGCACACTCGTTGGCGACTTCCACATCAAAATCCGCAATGAGAGGGTATCTAGAGGGTGGACACAGAAGGAACTCGCTATGAAACTGAACGAGAGGCAGAACACATTACAGCGTATAGAAAACGGATCCCGTCCGACTGATGAGCTGGTTGGCAAGTTGGAAAAACTACTGCGCATAACCCTCCAAGCGGATACCGATGCGAGTTACGAGCAGAGGGTATCCACAACGGGCGGAAGGGACATGACAATCGCTGACGCGCTGGATGACTTCTTGACAAAGGGAGATAGCGATGGCTGAAGTTCCTTTGCATGTCATTCACCTGAATCAGGACGATCCCCGCAAGTGCACTGCTCGAGCCATGCATTCCAGAGCCCATGTTGTGCTGCATGAACACCCGAGGAGCGCGCCGAGAAGGGGGATCCTCCTGAACCCGCAAGCTGGTCAACTACAGGGGCCTGAAGACAATAGGTTGCTCAATCAAGGCGGTTCAATAGTGGCATTGGACTGCTCTTGGAAGGCCATCGAGAGTGCTCTGGTCCAAGTGAGCAGGTACAGCATGCTGGACGGTCGGACATTGCCTGTCTTACTTGCAGCCAATCCAGTGTCTTGGGGCAAGCCAGGGAGGCTAACCACCGCTGAGGCGCTATGTGCATCCGTCATTATCTCAGGCAGATGGGAGCAGGGTCGTCGTGTAATAGCCCCCTTCCCGTTTGGGGATGAGTTTCTGAGTCTGAATGCCAGTCCGTTGGAGGCCTACTGCAATGCGCGGAGCAACGCCGACCTAGCCGCCATGCAGTGGGAGTTCTTTGACCAGCCCAAGTCATCGTACGACTGAACCAGGAGCGATATCACCATCGGCAGTCAGCACCGTGACATTGCCGTCCTCGCCGTCAGCCGCCAGCAGCATTCCCTCGGATACAACGCCCCTTAACTTCCTAGGTGCGAGATTTGCCACGAACACGATGTTCATCCCTACAAGTTCGGAAGGCTCGTAGTGCTCCTTCAGTCCTGCACAAACCGTCCTAGTAGAGTCGTTGCCATCCTCGATCTTGATTACATACAGCTTGTCGGCGTTAGGATGATCATCGACGGAGATTATTCTGCCAGTCCTCAGCTGCACCTTCATGAAGTCGTCGAAGTCGATGAAATCGCCACCCGCGTCATCTCCTACGGACTCTGGTTCATTGCCGTTGCTATCCTCGAGCGCCTCAACCAAGGAACGCTCGTGTTGGATGATTTCATCGAGATCTAGTCTTACGAACAGCGGTGAGGGGGATTCAGAGTTCCAGGAGAACGATGAGCCAGTGAAAGCCTCATCCCAGAGGATCGAATCGATATCCGCATCCTCGCCCAGCATACCCCACAACCTATCTGACTGGAAGGGCATGAATGGACGCAGGGTAACTGCTAACCCCCTACAAATCAACCAACTCATGGCAAGCGATGACAGTGGACCCCTCGCCTCGGTCGCCTCGGGCTCCTTGATGTGAGCCCATGGCTCGGCTCGCTGTAGGATCGAGTTGCCGAGTTGGGCGATTCCCATAATGCTGCGTAACGCCTCCTTGAACCGTTGCCTTTCCATCGATTCCGTCGCGGAGTCCAGCAGCGTCTGAATACGCTCCGATTCATCGGCATGCAGAGAAGCGTCGTAGAATGTCGATAGTGGGTTGCTTCCCTCAGACTTGAGTCGATGTGTCAGCGTCATGACCCGGTTGACGAAGTTGGCATAGGTACCGATCAACTCGTTGTTAACTCGGTCCACGAATTCGTCCCAACGGAAGTCCGTATCATGCCCCTCTGGCATGTTGATCGACAGATAGTATCGCAGGGTATCAGGATCGTATCGCTCCAAGAACGAGGGCAGCCATACCCCGTGTTTCCTGCTCTTACTGAACTGCCCGCCCTGCAGCATCAGGTACTCATTTGCGGGAACGTTGTATTCCAACGCCAGTTCTCCTGGTCCCGGCTGGTGGCTTGGTGATTTGCCGGAGCTGGCGCTGTTCAGCCCCATTATGATGGATGGCCAGATGATTGTGTGAAACGGAATGTTGTCCTTGCCCATGAAGTAAATGTGCTTAGGGGATACGCCGTCAGGGCCCACTTTCCACCAATCCTCCCAAGCGGCGTCGCCTAGGGGGTGTCCCGCCTGCTTAGCGTGCCTCTCGGCCCAGATCCTAGCACATGTGTAGTAACCCTGCACCGCCTCGAACCATACGTAGACGCGTTTGGAGGCCCATTTGTCATCACTGAGTGGCAGAGAGATGCCCCAGTCTATGTCCCTCGTAACTGCCCTCGGGCGCAATCCCATTTCTAACCAGTTCTTTGTCATCGCACGGACGTTGGGCTTCCACACTGACTTCTGAAGCTCATATCGCTTCTCCAGAGCTTGTTGGAATTCATCCAACTTGAAGAACATGTGCTCGGTGTCTCTGATTTCAACCGTGGCCTCGGAATCCAGCTTCGATATTGGATTGATCAGCTCATGAGCCTCGTATGTGGAACCGCACTCGTCGCATTGGTCACCCCTAGCGCCCTGCGCATCGCATACCGGACACTGTCCCTCGACGTAACGGTCAGGCAGGAACCTGATCTCGTTGTCCATTACCGAGCAGTACTGCTGCATCGATGTCTGCTCCAGTAGATTGGAGTCGAGAAGTTGAGTGAAGACCTCCCTGACTAGATCCTTGTGCCGTGGATCGGTAGTCCTATTGTACAAAGCCCCCCCGTATTCGACACCCCTAGGATCTACGTTCGTCGCCCACGAGCAACCGAGGTCGACCAGTGCCTTACTGATTACCGAGTGGAACTTATCCACCACATCGAGTGGAGTGACACCTTCCTGCTCTGCAGTCAGGGTGATTGGTGTGCCATGCTCGTCGGACCCGCTGCACATTAGCACACTGCGTCCTCGTGCCCTCTCGTACCTGAACTGGATATCTGCCGGGAGGCAGTTACC
>ENA-UPTF01001537-UPTF01001537.1-marine-metagenome-genome-assembly--contig:-NODE-1537-length-14395-cov-28.537016_pt1 | contig 14395 bp, 5 predicted proteins | sample MGYA00238166_ERZ767019 | MGnify/ENA primary metagenome ERZ767019 (study PRJEB28930, sample SAMN06266391) | marine metagenome | isolation source: Sea water from 250 m depth | place: Atlantic Ocean...
TGTTGGCCTTGCTGGCCGTCCTGGCCGGATTGTGAGCCCTGGTCTTGACCCTGGCCTTGCTGGCCGTTCTGGCCTTGACCCTGGCCTTGACCCTGGCCTTGACCTTGGCCTTGACCCTGGCCTTGACCTTGGCCTTGACCTTGGCCTTGACCTTGGCCTTCGCCTTGGCCGCCTTGGTCCTGCTCGGATCCGCCGCCACCTTCGGTGCCGCCGTCTCCGTCTCCTTCTCCGTTATCTTCGAAGTCAGGATCGTAGGCGTCAGGTATACCGTCACCGTCGGAGTCCGAAGCCGATCCGTCGTTTGGATCGTTCGGGAATGGATCCTGGGCGTCGTTCGTACCATCTCCGTCGGTGTCCGCCGAGTTCGGGTTGGTACCCGCGGCGTACTCCTGGGAGTTGGTCAGTCCGTCACCATCCGGATCTGCATTCGCATCACCAGCCGAGTTAGGGTTGAGGCCGTAGGCCACTTCCCACCCGTCTGGCAAGCCATCGTTGTCGGTATCTGCATTGTTCATGTCAGTTCCTGCGTTCTGCTCCTCGGCGTTGGTCAGACCATCGCCATCCCAGTCGGCACCGCCGTCATCGGGATTCAGAGGGTCGGAGCCATCGGCGCTGACGCCGGTGGATCCTGCCATCGTCACTAGAAGCAGAGCAATCAACATACTCGTTTTCTTTGTTTTCTGCATTTTCATTTCACTTCCAAATTCAGTTCAGAGAACCCGCTGTTCTCTCTTTCCGGCGAGCGCGCGCGCTGAGAGTGCGCGAGAGACTCGAGCCGGGAGGGTCGGATGATAGTCTGGAGCGGGCTGATTCAGGGGTTCATCGACTGACAAAACGCTGCACTGAGCGCCGTTTTGCTGGTCTCCGAATCCTCCTCTGACTCTGCTTGCTCCTCCTTTTCTATCCATCCATTCTCACGGGCTTTCACAGGGAACCCACCGTTCCCTCTGATTTTGGAGCCCCTCGGGTCGTATTTCAAGGGTTCCCGTGGGTGAATCAAGGCGAGAGCTTTGCCAATTCGGCGTTGAACCTGACAGAGCCGAGGAAGTGCATCACCGGGGCCGCGAGGGTGCAGATGACGAGGACCACTAGGAACACGCTCGACCAGAGCTCGATTCCGCGACCTAGAGTGAGGTAGAGTGGCCAGCCCAGGAGGACGAATATCCACATCCTGTAGCGGCGGGCGAATAGCGAGGTGCGGGCCTTCACGATGTCGTCGGAGTAGAGCTGGGGTGCGTCCTCTCGATCGACTAGGTCGTTGTCCACCGCACAGCGAACGCAGACCTGGTATCGCGGCCCGTTGCCGCTCACGAACTGGTCGAGCGGGTAGTTCTGAGTGCATATCCTACAGGTGGGCATGAGCTTCGAGCGGACCACGGAGGTGCGCTCCTTCAACGCTACGGTCGGAGGAACTGGGGTGCCCTAGAAGTCATCGACGGTGTTCCAACCGACCTCGAGCCTAGATAGCCATACCCCAGAGGCCGCTTCAAACAACCTTCCGCCGGGATTACCAATGGCTCGACCGTCTATGCTACCAATCGCACGGACTCCCATCCCACTACCGCAGATTACCATCTCGGATGCGCGCAGTATCATGCCAAGCGTCAGCCGAGCCGGCCTCACCGGTATACCAGCTCTCTCCATCCCCGGGCTAATCTGCTCTATGGTCACGGAGTCAAGCGCACCATCGCTGTGCCGTGGGTGGTAGGCAACGCCATCGTGGTCGAGAAGCATCGGGGCACAACGGTCGCCGTCGACGAGGATGTCGTCCTCGAACAGAAGGGCGATGTCGGCGCCGTGCTCGACGGCGGTCAGCCTCGCATCCTGGTACGGCTCCCACTCCGCGTGCTTGGTCCCCCTCACCGGCTCCTCCCACTTCGGAGCCGCTAGGGAGATCGCAGTTAGGGGGGAGTCGGGCCAGGTCCGAATCACGGCTGGCTCGACGTAGACCTCGCCACTCGACCTGACTCCCGCCCTCACGAGGAATGCTGCTTGATCGGCGCTGTCGTTCGCCTCACCTGGGTGCTCGAGGTCAGCTAGGGCATCGAAGACAATCTTGGGTAGGTCATCGGGCATCGGTATCCCTAGGACTGCTGCGTGACGCGCCATCCTAGCGAAGTGCATGTCCGCTGCGAGCAGGGAGGATGCTCCGTCCCATGCGATTGCTGACCACACTGCCGAACGGGGTCCGGGCATGCCTTGCGATAGGAGTCGGCGCTTCAATGCCTGCGTAGCATCAGAGCATGTCATCGACGAAGGAGCTGTCAACGTCCTCATCGGCCTCATTGAGGTCCTCGGCCATCTCTCCGAGGTCGTCGAAGTCTAAGTCGTCAGCCATGTCGTCGAGCTCGTCGAGCTCGTCGATCTCAGCCTCTTCCGAGTCGACTCCCAGCAACTCGTCAATCACGGCCTCCGAGGCATCTGGAGTGTCGGCTTCGCTCTGCTCCTCCAGTTCGGCGTCCTGCGCCGAGCTGAAGCTGGGGCCGTCGTCTTCGATTACTAGGTCGTCCTCGAAGTCGTCGTCGCTGAGCCCGGCTGCCTCCCGGTTCATCTGCTCCTCCATCTCGACCTCCAAGGCCCCCATCTCCCAGGGCTCAGGGGCAGCTTGCTGGCGCGGCTTGATGACCATCAGGGCGCCGATCAGTATCATCACGGCGGAGACCATCGCGATCAGCGTGTTCATGTCACCGCTGATCAGTTGGTCGTACCAGGACTTTCCTGACTCGCCCTCGCCATCCTCCGACGAGCCAAAGGATGTCTCGGACCACGGCCTGATCTCAAGCGGGTCGACAGAAAGGCGGTGGACCTCGCCGTCGAAGCCCACGATTGCGAGCCAGTGGGTGGCTGCGTTGTCGATGGGGTCGCCTTCGATGTCGCTGAGTATCATCATCGTCGTCGGGTCTTCGATGATTCCGACTCGGGTCGCTTCCGATGTGATCTCGTAGGGTTCCAGAGAGATGAATAGCAGGTAGGACTCGATCTGCGGGTCGTTGGAATCGTCCCAGCGAATCTCGACGTGGTCGCCGGCGGGGTTCCAGTTGGCCCTGATGCCGGTAATCTCCTCTAGGTGGAGTCCCGGATCGAGCGAGTTCTCATTGACTAGGCTGATCATCTCAGCCTGCAGGTTGGTGTCCCAGTAGTTGCCTGACGAGTCAACGGCGACCACGACAATCCAGATGGGCACTGAAGGAGCTAGTGGCTGACCACCCGAAAGGGACTCGAGGAGCACTGGCAACTGGGCACTCCGTGCCACCACCATCGCCGGCTCCATGTTGCCTATCGAGTCGAACGGGGCCCCCGCTGCTGCGAAGATCCAGTACTCTCCTATATCGGAGGCCTCGCTCTCTGGGAAGGTCACGAACATGCCGTCGCCGTTGTCTGGAGAGCGATCCTCCAGTATCGGTTTCCCGAGCCTGTCTGGTGGGGAGATATCTCCCCTGTTGTCCAATGGGGACACCAGAACCATGTGCTCCTGCATCCCTGTGAGATGGACATTGCCGAGGATGTCGTGGGTGGTTATGGTGACGTAGAGGGGTATGGATGGGACTATGGGTTCGGAAGACAAGGTGTCCACGGTGCTGCCGTAGAGCGCTGTGGTGACTGTAATCTGTAGCTGCAATGCTCCTCCAATCTGCCTCTGGTCGATCTCCAACAGCCCGCATGCAGCGAGGTCGTCGCTGCACTCGGCCCATATCTCGGTCAGGTCGTTCAGTGGGTAGTCAGAGACCCAGATCACGTAGTGACTGAAGTCGGCGGCAAGCGAGCGGTTCCACACGATGTCGATGGCTGTGCCGTCGTCGTCAGGGTGGTCCCAAGCGCTGAGTCCCTCGACTCGCGGGGGCGCTTGCCCCTGTCCTAGGGTGTTGGCAATCGGCGTGGCGTCGACGACGAGGACATCGTCGAGGTTCTCGTTGCCCCAGTCATCAGCTGCCACCACCCCTATCCAGTAGGCCACGTCGTTCTCAAGCGAGGACTCGCCCATCGAGTCAATCACCACCTCACTGGTGGTGCAGTCGGTGACATAGGCCGCGACGGGCCAGCCATCGACTGTCGAAGGGGGCTGGAAACCGGAGGCTGGCAGCACGTACACCGTGTGGTAGATGCAGTCCTCCTCGTCATTGGGAGTCCAAGACACGAGGATCCTGCCGCCCTCGTCGTCAGGGGCGTCAACCGCAGTAGTGCCAGTAATCGGGGCCGGTGGTATGCCGTCATCCAAGCCACCGGCGGTGACTATGGGGCCGAAGACGGTGGCGTTGGCCGCGTCGAACTGCCCGGCCTCGTCGACGCAGACGGAGGCAAGCCAGTAGGTCTTGCCAGCCTCTAGCTGTAGGACCGTTGAGTTGCCGGCCCCGTATGCGACGTCTATCTCGCCGCTGAGGGCAATTGCGTTGCTGATAGGGTGCTGCACGGCCCAGATTCTGGTCCTATCGGGGTCGAGCTCAGTGCAGGCTGACCACTCGGTGTAGATCGTGCCGGCCGACCCACCGGATATTGGCTCGGCTGCCAGCCATTCGGGCGGGAAGGGTACCTCATCGGTAGGTGTGGCGCTGTACGGCCATGACATGGGAACGCCTACCGATCCGTCCGCGTATGCGATGGCTATGGCGGCCCTGTACTCCCTGTCGTCGGACAGTGCAACCTCCGTGCCCTCCCAGTCTGCGGTGGTTATGGTGGCTGTCGTCTGTGACCAGAACGGGACCTCGATGTAGGTGGAGAACTCCTGGAGCTTGTCCTGGGTCGGCTCCCAATCGGGCTCGTCGGTTGAGTCCCAGACATACAGCCGGTAGGAGTTCCAAGCGGCGTCCTCCGCAGGCAGCCACGATGCCTCAAGGACACCACCACCGTCGTTCGGGCGATTGATGAGCGAGGTCATCTCTGTGGGGACTTCCACGCGCTGCCAGTCGTAGGTGATGCGGACCTGTATGGAGCCGTTCTGGGGCGACTGCATCTGGATGTGCAACTGGGCAGATGACGAGCCAGGAGCGAGGTTGGAGACGGCCGATTGGAAGGAGCTCTCGATGAGCGGATTCATCTCAGCTAGATCCCATATCCCCGAGTAGTTCAGAATCTGGGACTCTGCCCAGACCCAAGCCCCGGATTGAGGTGCTGAAAGCGTCAAAGCGCCAGTGTAGAGAGGCAGTTTCCCGGGAATCCACATCTCGTTGGACTGTGGGATGACGATTGGATTCTCGTCGGTAATAAGGACCGTTGACATGCCGGGGTGCGCTGTGTCGGTGATGGTCCAGGAACTCCCTGCATACAGGGCGATCAGGGGATCGGCCCGGCGCTGGTGGCCCCTGTCCAACTCCCTCATGCTCTCGACCGGCTCGAATATGTGCAGGCCATCGTCCGAGACCGCGTAGAGCCCCGAGTTGTCGAGGAACACATGAGAAATGCCCGGGACTAGCTCCGAGGTAACCCTCGAGTGGTCACCACCTGATTTGACCACATCAACTCCTCTGGGACTAACGACCGCGATGTAGTCGCCATCTGAAACCATCTGGAACGGCGGCCATGTCAATAGGGAGCTGCGTCCAAGGCCCGACTCCATCTCCATCATCGTCGCGTTCCAATGGACTAGGGGCTGGCTGTCGGTGGCGATGTGGACGCCCCAGTCGTCGGTGGCTATCGACCTGACGTCGTTGCTAGGAATCATGTCGATGTGGTATGTCCCATTCGCCACGTCGGTGGCTAGGTCCCAAGCTGCTGCACCCGGTCTTGTGGAGCCCTGACCGTTGTGCGAGATGAAGATGGCAGCGTCGTGGTACAGCATAGTCGAGGTGCCGTCAGGGTTGACGACAAGACGGGATGTCGCTTCTGCGAAGGTTATGCCCGAGACGGTGTTGCCGATGAGGCCGTCTCCGAAGTTGAGCGTAGTGAGGACCGACAGGTTGTCTCGGTGGAGAACTGTCAGCCCGGCTGCGCCTCCCGCGAGCACCGTGCCGTTGCCCTGAATCCCAGAGGTCTGGGTGCTGCCATTCGTGCTCGGGGCGCCGATGGCGAAGAGGTGTTCGATAATCGGGGTGGGGAGGCCATCGATAGTGGTTATCGGGTCGTCCCAACCATCTTTGGTAGTGTTCCACAACCCTATGCCACCGTGAGTGGCGATCATGATGTGGTCCCCGTACTCGAGGAAATCACGCACGGTGTTGCTGGGAAGGCCGGCAATCAGACTTCCGTGCCCCCACGAGCGTGTGTTGGAGTTGAAGGTCTGGAAGCCTGCTGCAGAACCCTGGCTGCCCATCAGGCCGACATACATCGTACCGTCGTCCTCGAGCACCATCCCGTCCATCTGGGTGTGTAGAGCGGCCGGTGTCGGGGCGAAAATTCGGTTAGTCAGGTCGATGGACCACAGCCCGCGCCCTGCGGTGCTTACCCAGAGCTCGTCGTCATCGAGCATCAATGAGTTGATTACGTCCTGATTGGCGTTGTATCCGAACTCCCAGCGAACCGAGCCATTGGCCAGCAGCTCACCTTGTAGTACGGAGGATGCATAGTACCCGTTGGGGTCACTGGTTAAGGCGGCCCATACATGGGTCCCGTTCGATTCGAACTCGACGACCCTGCCGCTGGTGAGTCCGGCGAGTTCGTCGAAGCCACTGGCAATCAGGCCGGAGTTGTCCAGCCTGTCGACGCGATTCAGGCCGGTGGTCTGGCCTGAGCGTCCAATCGCGAATACTGGAGTAGTGCTGGATGGAGCTCTCTCTATCGAGCAGCCGTCCATCCCGGGGTCGAGAACCTGCCCGTTGGCGGTGGATGTCCCCGCGGTGATGATTCTCGAGATACCGCCGGTGTTGTCGTACTGGTGCGCCGCTAGGAGCACGTTGTTGTGGTGAAGCATGCCACCGGGGAAGATTCGGTCCTCCGAGATTCCGTCCCGAGAGTCTATTGTGCGCATGAACTGGTCAGTGTTGTAGTTGTAGCGATCGAAGCCCACGCCCTCGGTGTCGAAGCCGATGTATAGGACGTCATTCTGCTCGTCGCAGGCCGCAGCTCGGGGGTCATCGTCAGATAGGCCCTGACTGCTCTCAGTCATCGGTGCTATCCACTCGTTGGTCGTCCCGTCATTGTCCCAGTCTGCCATGTCGAATCTGGCGATTCCACCTTGGTTGCCCCACCATGACACCCGTCCAATCATGAAGTGGATGATGTCGTCGCAGACCTCTATGTCGGCGGGATAGCCACCCGGGATGTCACCAGTGCCGAGCTCCCATGTCGACCAGTTGTCCGTGGTGCCGTCGAGCATCATGATGTTCGAGTCGGGGTTCCAGCCCCCGCCCTCGTAGGCGCCGAGCCAGAGGCCGTTGCCGACCACCTCCATCGTGTAGAACTGCTCGGCGGAGCCTGAAGGCAGGCCGTCGTCCTCGAGCCATGGGTCCAGCCATGTCTCATTGTTCGGGTCCCACCTCAGGATGCCGTTCATGCTCGCGAACAGGTAGGTCCCGTTCCACTCCTCCATTCCCCTGATGGGGCCTTCTATGTCGGTCCACTCATCTAGAAGCATCAATGTCGAGTTATGTGTGTAACCGAACCTCCTCATGATGCTGTTCCCGTATGCCACCCACAACTCACAGGTGTAGGTTAGGGGGAAACAGTCGCCGAGGAAGCGGGCGTTGACCCGGAGTACGTTTCCTATAGTGGCGAGGTTTTCCGACCACGTCTCGTTGACCGTGTTCCATCGCACTATGGTGCCGTCGCCGTCGTTCCAGTACTGGGTCGGTCTGGTGCCAATCCACAACTCGCCCCCAACCGCGCCGATTCCATGTACGACGGAGGACATTCCGAGCTTGTCACCGGCGTCCAAGGTCGATAGGCTGGAGTTGTTGTTGAGGTGGATTCGGAATATCTGATCGTTTGAGGCCCACCACGAGTTGCTCCTCTGCAGCGAGTAGTGCAGCACGTCGCCCATGATGACTATGTCTGCGGGAGGGGTGTCAGACAGAGTCGGTCCGTCGGTGTTGGTGCCTCGGTTCCAGCTCTTGAGCACGGTGTCGTTCACGACGTCAATGAGAGTCAGGCCGAAGTCGCCGCCGGCCCACATCGTGCCCTCGCTGCGCCCCATTACCAGCGCGGTGACGTCGTCGTCGTCGATGTATCCCTGCGTGCCGTCCCAGGCCTGCAGCCATGTCTGATTCATCAGGTTGTAACGAGCGATTCCGGTGTTCTCGAAACCGAGGTAGAGAATGTCACCGATCTTGACGGTCCTCGCCCTCTGGGTGCTGTCTCCGGCGTTCCAGACCTCGATTACGGTGCCGTTTAGCGTGTTGATTACCGCCGCGCCGCTGTACGTGCCTGCGTACAGACGGTCTGTGCCAATCTTGGCCACCGAGTAGACGAAGCGGGATGGCATGCCGTCCTGAGGGGATACGCAGTCCTGCAAGTCATAGCTCCAGTTCCACATGCAGGCTCCTCGATTGGTGCCAGCATAGATTCCATCTGCGTCGCTGGTGACGTCGTAGAAGACGTATGGGTCATTGCTCCAGCCGGGTATCGAGGTGGGCAGAACCTGCCAGTTGCTGCCGTCCCATCGGGCTATGCCCCCGTTGCCGGAGGCTCCGGTGTTGGAGACGCTGGAGCCGACCAGCAGGCCGCCGTTGTAGTCCATGTGCATGGAGAGAACGTCGTCGTCTGGTAGATTGCCGTCCTGCGTCCAGTGATCGGATATGTCCCCGGTCAAACGGTCGATTACCAGTATACCGAACCCACTGAGTCCGAGATACAACGTGTCACCGTCGACGGCCACCGGCGTGGCCTCTAGGTTGTCAGCCCCGAGGGACTGCCACGAGCCTAGGATGGAGACGTCGTACAGGTTGATTCGCATCACGCCGGCTTCAGGGGTAGCGATGTAGGCGATGCCGTATCTAGTGGCGACCTGCGTCACTATGTCCGAGTCCAGACCGTCCTCGGTAGTCATGACCTCAATCAGCGTGTTTGTCGAGGTATTGATGAGGGATATTCCGGACTCATAGTGACCGACCACTAGAGTGTTCGAGTTGGCATCGAAGGCTAGGCTAGAGATGTGATCGGAGCTGACTCCGGAGGCCGTGCCTTGGAAATTCCCATCATCGGCCTCCAACCTGAGCAAGCCCGCATTGAGGGTACCCACCCACACTATTCCCTGATCGTCTTGGGCGAACGAGGTCACCGACGAGGGGTTGCTGACGTAGTCGGTCAGATCGATTGGGGTCCGCCATACCTGATCCGCCTCGTCGAACCTGTCTATGATGGTGCCACCACCTATCCATATCTCTCCCTGCTCCCCATCGTCTATGTGAGCCACTACCTCCATCTGCGAGGTCGTGGGGCTGCTGACCAGAGCCATCGTGCCATCGAGGTTCTCGCCGACCTGACGCGCCAGAGTACCCGAGCCGTCACCGACCAGCATCATGCCAGAGGATGGGCTCCTGAAGCCCAGCGCGGGCCAAGCGATAATCGTGGTTGCGGCGTTGAACAGGCCCATGTCGGTCACCTGCCTCTGCGAACGGAACAGCATGGCTCCGGTGTCGTAGGCGTGAACCGTGCTTCCGGCGAGGATGTGCAACCAGTCCTCGGTCAGTGCGAGACCCCTTACCACATTCGAGGCGAGCCAATTATTGGTCGACCACGTGCCCAGCCACGAATCAGCTACGGCATCGTACCTGTTCACCCCGCCTCCTATGGTTGCGATGAGGATATGGGAGTTGAGTATCTCCAGTTGTGTAATCGAGTTACTCGTGAGGTAGTTGGAGGTGCTCCACTGAGTGTTGCCGTCTATCGTTACGGAGATGCCGGCCGAGTCGCTGATGGTGCTGTAGTCGATGACCCGGACCCCGCTCCCGGTGGTGGCGACGAAGACCTGGTCGGAGAAGACGAGCAGGTCAGTCGGAACCTCAAGCAGGTCGGTGGAGCAGAAGTCACTCTCCGTCCAGGAGGATTGGCTGACCGTCATGTGGTGTAGGCTGCAGTCAGTGGCAGCCCAGACCGTGCCGTAGTCGTCAGTGGTCACGGCACGAACGATTGTGGTGTCTTCGTCCAACACCATCAGGTCCGAATTGGTAGATGAATCGATTAAGCTCCGCGACAGAATCTTGCCGTCTGCGGTCCCGATGAGCAGGCGGTTATTGTCGGCGTCTACTGCGAGACTCCTGCCCTGCACGCCTAGCTCGATGTCGACAATCCTCCTGCTGGCATGCTCGTCGAGATGCAGGAGGTCGTCATCTAGCAGGACGTACAGCCTGCCGTCGACAGGATTGGTAGCGCTGTCGTGGATGATGGTTGACTCGGTCGAGAACGAGACCCTCGGGTCGGCCGGCCTCAGGGCGTCAATCACGAGGTCGGAGATGGTGACCCCGCTGGGCAGCAGCCACGAGGCGTCGCTGACGGAGTTCGGCTGTAGCCAGGTGTCAAGCACGCCGTCCTCGACCTCGGGGGAGTTGTCGGTGAAGGAGTCCTGACGTCCGAGGTCGCCGTAGTCCCTCCAATCGAGTATCGGGGTCTGGGTGTCCATCAGCGTGATCTGGGGCTCAGTGGCCCAGTAGCCATCACTGCCATCCACGGAGATCTCGAAGGTCAGGTTGTCCAACAGGGCTCCAGGAGCGAAGTCCATGAACAGGTCAGCGTAAGCCATGGTACCATTCGCAGGGTCGGCTCCGACTGCATCCAGGCTTATCCAGCCGGTGTCGTTGCTGCCGCCCGCGCCCCACGCCCTCGGAGTCGCTCGGCTGTCCTCCGCGCGGTCCTCGAGACCGGGGGGGGTCATGGCCGACCACGGCAATGCAAGCATCAGCAACACCAACATGAGGGCGAGCCTCTGTTGTGGACGACTGCTCGTAGAATATGCCGCTGGCACAGGTTGTCGCCGCTTCGTGGACATTATGAAAGAAGTGGGTCGGTGTTTGTGTTATGCTCACTCCGCCGTAGGCGGAAAATCACGAGAGTTTCTGAAATCGTAAATTTCCACTAACGCTTGTTTACAGGCTGATAATGCGCATTTTCGGGGTAGGATAGCATCATAGCAGAGGGGTATGCCGGAGGGCTCCGGAGGTGGGAGACTGGACGACGATAGTCTGCGTGATGACGCGTTGGACTACCACGCGGCGGAGCCCGCCGGGAAGATCACAGTGGTGCCGACCAAGCCACACGGGACCCAGCGTGAGCTGTCGCTGGCTTACTCGCCTGGAGTCGCCTACCCCTGCAAGGAAATCGAGAGCAATCCGGACGAGGCGTACAAGTACACGTCCAAGGGCAATCTGGTGGCTGTGGTGAGCAACGGCACCGCGGTGCTGGGACTTGGTGACATCGGAGCGCTCGCAGGCAAGCCGGTGATGGAGGGCAAGGGCCTGCTGTTCAAGGCGTTCGCCGATATCGACGTATTCGACATCGAGGTCGACCGGACGGATGTCGACGAGTTCGTCGAGGCGGTCAAGGCCATCGCGCCGACCTTTGGCGGCATCAACCTCGAGGACATCAAGGCTCCCGAGTGCTTCGAGATCGAGAGGCGCCTGGTCAAGGAGCTCGACATCCCGGTGATGCACGACGACCAGCACGGCACCGCGATTATCTCCGGAGCGGCCCTGCTCAACGGGCTGGAGGTCGTCGAGAAGGACATCAGCGAGATCAAGGTGGTCGTCTCGGGAGCCGGTGCCTCTGCAATCTCCTGCGCCCACCACTACATCAGGCTCGGAGTGAAATCCGAGAACATGATTCTCGTCGACTCCAAGGGCATCCTGACAGACTCACGCAAGGACGCCGGAGAGCTGAACGAGTACAAAGCCGAGTTCGCTCGTGACATACCCGATGGAGGCCTCGACTCGGCGCTGGAGGGCGCCGACCTGTTCCTCGGACTCTCCAAGGGTGGAATCGTCAGTGGTGACATGGTCGCCAAGATGGCTGACCGCCCGCTAATCTTTGCACTGGCCAACCCCGACCCCGAGATTACCCCAGACGAGGTCTACAAGGTGCGTGAGGACGCTGTGGTGGCGACCGGACGCTCCGACTATCCCAACCAGATCAACAACGTGCTCGGGTTCCCCTACATCTTCCGCGGCGCACTAGACGTCAGGGCCAAGGAGATTACCGAGAGCATGAAGATGGCAGCCACCCATGCCATCGCGGATCTCGCGAAGCAGCCAGTCCCCGATGATGTTGCCGCGGCCTACGGAGGCGAGCAACTGCAGTTCGGGCCGGAGTACCTGATTCCCAAGCCGTTCGACGCGCGCGTTCTGATATGGGAGGCGAGTGCGGTGGCCGAGGCGGCTGTGAACGAGGGCGTCGCGAGGATTCCGACCGATGACTTCGACGCCGAGAGGTACCGGGAGGAGCTCGAGGCTCGGCTCGGACTGACTCGTTCCATCATGCGTCGTGTAATCAACATCGCAAGGCGGGAGAGCAAGAGGATAGTGTTCTCAGAAGGCGAGGACCCCACCATCATCAAGGCGGCATCGCAGTGCATCGCGGAGGGCATCTGCGAGCCGGTGCTGCTCGGACAGTTGGAGCGAATAGACGCGGTCAAGGAGGAGCTTGGCCTGAGCTTCGACTGCGAGACAATCGACGTGCGGTACGACCCGCGCAGGCGCACCACGTACGCAGAGGAGTTGCACGAACTTCGAGGACGAAAGGGGTTGACCGAGGAGGACGCAGTCCGCCTGCTCAAGTCGACTACTTACTTCGCGCCCATGATGGTGCGAATGGGCGATGCCGACGGCTATCTCGGTGGAGTTTCGCACCACTACCCTGACATCGTCAGGCCGTGCCTGCACACGATAGGTCCCGACCCCGACTCGCACAGGATCGTCGGGACGTACATGATGACGGTCAACGGACAGCTGATGTTCATCGGAGACGCCACCATCAACATCTACCCGGACTCGAGGACCCTTGCCGAGATAGCCGTGCAGACCGCCAAGGTGGCTCGCCGGTTCGGGGTCAAGCCGAAGGTTGCAATGCTCTCGTTCTCGAACTTCGGGACCTCTGGGGAGCTACGCACGGATAGGATAGAGGAGGCCGTCTCGATTGCGAGGGAGCTCGACCCCGACCTGATTATAGATGGGCCCATGCAGGCTGACACCGCTCTGGTCCCTGACATCCAGGAGGATTATCCCTTCATGTCCTTCGATGGGCCTGCCAACGTCCTAATCTGCCCCAACCTCGCATCGGCCAATATCGCCTACAAGCTGCTGCAGAGGATTGCCGGGGCCGAGATGACTGGGCCCATACTGGAGGGGCTCTCCAGACCTGCCCACGTGCTACAGCGCGGCGACAGTGTTCGTGACGTCGTCCACATGGCGGCTATCTGCGCTGTGGATGCCCAGAGGCACGCTAGGCAGCGTCTCTGAGCGAATCAATGTGCAAGGGTAGCGAATGAGTCTTGGGCTAGTCTGAGAACATAAAGTAGCGGAACATCTCCCGTCCTGCGTGGAAACCGGGTTGCATGGCAAGGTTGTGCTCGTCACCGGCGGTGCTGGTGGCATAGGTCAGGCCATCTGCAGAGCGTTCGCCGCCGAGGGTGCGCGCGTAGTCGTGCATCATCATTCCTCGGCTGCTGCGGCTGTATCGCTGGCCGAGGAAATCGATGGAATAGCCATCCGTGCGGATCTGCGCGATGCCAAGGAAGCGCTATCGATGGTTCGAAGCATCGTCTCTGACTCCGGAGGACTCGATGTCTGCATCGCCAATGCCGGCCACTATCCCACACCGTCCAAGCCCTTTTGGGAGATCGACACTGAGCGCTGGACCTCCACCATGGACTCCAATCTGGGGGTGACGGCAATCACTGCTCGCGCCTTCCTTGGCTATGCCGCAGAGGTCGGGCGCGGGTCAATTATTCTGATTGGCTCGACCGCAGGTATCTACGGTGAATCTGGCCATGCTGATTACGCTGCGGCGAAGGGCGCCATCACATCAGGTCTGCTGATGTCACTGAAGAACGATGTCTCGAAAATCGGCGGTGTCCGTGTCAATGCGGTCGCTCCAGGATGGACAGTCACACCAAAGAAAATCGAACATGGGGTCGACGAGGAGCTAGTCGAACGTGCAACTTCGACGATGGCGCTGAAGAAGCTCGCGACCCCTGAGGATGTGGCTAGCGCTGTGGTCATGCTAGCTTCAGACGAGATATCAGGACACATCACGGGCCAGGTGATCGAGGTCGCTGGCGGAATGGAAGGACGTTTGATTCCCTGAATCAATGGATCAGCCCCTACTCAATTGCATAAGATAATTTGTAGTGTGTCATTCATAACGATCTGCGATTTAATTCGGAGTTTAGCTTAGTTGGGATTTCACTTTCAACTCGTATCCTATTCCCATTCGGATGTTCAAATTCAAGTGAAGATGCGTGTAAACATAATCTGTTCACACTAGCCTTACCTCGTCCATAACGAGTATCCCCCGCAACCGGACAACCAATTTCATTCAT
>ENA-UPTF01001538-UPTF01001538.1-marine-metagenome-genome-assembly--contig:-NODE-1538-length-14395-cov-4.425478_pt1 | contig 14395 bp, 10 predicted proteins | sample MGYA00238166_ERZ767019 | MGnify/ENA primary metagenome ERZ767019 (study PRJEB28930, sample SAMN06266391) | marine metagenome | isolation source: Sea water from 250 m depth | place: Atlantic Ocean...
TATTATTGGTGTTGTCTATCGCCTCGCTGCAGATTTGCTGGTGTTCTATAACCTGTATCCTGAGTGGATCAGACCTGAACCAAAACTTAACCAAATCATGCAAGTGAGTATCTGAAAATTGCTGGGGGACTTTAAAAAATGTTCAAGAAAGCCCTGATGAAAATGTCGGTTATTGGGATTATTGGAGCAGCCTTTGCTGCTTGTGGTGTTGTCGATGTGGAACAGGCTCAAGGAGTGGTCGACTTACGAGCGAGAATACTTGAAATACAGACTAATGAGGTTGATCCGCTTGTTGAGCAGATCAATGCTATCGAAGAGCAAGTGGCCCCGATTGAAGCTGAAATAGAGGCTTTGGAAAGGCAGAAGGAAGGTCTTTACCAACAGGCCGAAGAAATTGGTACCGAATTTGATGAAGAGATGCGGGAACGTTTTGACACCGTATATATGGAGGGTGATCAGGCAAGAGAAGAATACAAACGTCAAATAGATGCTAGGTTTCAGGAGCTGGAAGAGAGGCAGAGAGCTCTAAAGGATGAGAAGGAAAGACTTCATGATGAATTAGAGGAATCAATTCAGCAGAGAAGATCTGAGATGGAGGAAAATGGGCAGAGCACCTGGGAGAATCTTGAATTTGAGATGAGGGCCAGGGAAGAGGAAGCTCAGAATGTGTCTAAGGCTATGTGGCGAGCATGGGATGAGGAGAGAGATGACGCTCATCGCCAGGTCGAGGATATGAGAAACGAATATGAGGAAAATAATCCATTTAATCAGGAAATGGAGGCCATACATCAGGCCTGGAAAGATATAGACGATGCTTATTTTGAAATTGATGTAGAACAAATGCAAATAGAAGAGTCCAGAATGGAATTACACGACATGGTAAGACCTCTGGAGGAAGAAGCTGAAGAACTTAGGAAAAGAGAAAGAGATATATGGGATACTGATCCAAATTTGTTGGCCGCTGCTGCTGGCACTAACGCCAAAAGTAGTGAGGACCTCATCGACGAACAGCATGCAAAACTGGAAGATTTGTACAGCCAGTTGCGTTCAGCTACTGACAGTGAGCAGCAAAACCAGGCAGTTGCAACCCAATTAGATTGGGATAATCATGCTGTACGGACTGACCAAATATGGGCTGACTATGATCAGGAATTGGAGAAGGCTGAGCAGAAACGACATCAGTCATATGACGCAAGCACCGCGGTCGGGGATGCGAATAATGCCCAACTGGATATTGATCAGATAAATCTTAATTATCAAGAGCAAATCGCTTTCAACGAAGCTAAACTTGACCAACTCAAGCAATCGTTACAAAACTTGGAAGCAGGAAGCACAAATGATTCTGCTGCCCAGCGAAGTCAGATTATTGCAGAGATTGAAGGTCTCAGAGGCCAAGTGGATCAGAAGAACCAGGCTTTGGCGACCATGAATACCACGCTGCAGGAACAAAAGAAGAATCCGCAGTGGGAAGAGAAAACAGGTGCTATCGCTGATGCTGAATCAGCCTTAGCAAATACTCCACAGTTTGAGGTGAATACTGATGGGACTGTTGCTTCTGATCAGGCTAGGCCAGAATACGCTAACGCATTGGCCGCGGTTGAAGCCCTCAAAGCTGAGAGAGCAGATATACCGGAGTACATATTAACCGAATATCCAAACCCAAATTATGACCCAACTGTACAAGCGATAGGGGATCTTAATGGGTCAATATCTCAATTGGAATCGACTCTAAATAGCTTGTCAGATGAATCCACTACTGCTGACCCTGCCTACACAGCAGCTTTGGCAGAGAAGAACGGTCTTGAGCAACTAATAGGGGACCTACATCAACAAAGGGACAATGAAATTCAGGCGAAGCAAAATATTGTCGACGCTGCCTCAACGGGGGCACCGGACCAGAGTCAAATTGACGCTGAAGTAGCCTCATTAATAAACGAGGCAGAAAGAATTAGAAACGAACGCCTTGAGGCTCTGGATGCGGAATACACAGTCACAGCTACTACAACATCTGGTTCTACGGATACCAGCGAGGCTATAAGGCAAGAAATAAACGAGGTGGAGCAGTACATCAGTAGTCTCCATGAATCCAAAGACCAGGGTTGGCAGGTTCAAGAACAAATGGCACAAGACGTTCGCCATGAACTCAGAGAACTAGAAGATGGCATGGAATCCATCTGGGACATGATGAGAGAACTGGAGGATCAGCAAAGACCTTTGCATGAGCAGAGGATGGCTCTTGATAAAGAAAGGATGGTTCTTGACCAAAAGCAAAGAGATATTGAAGATCAGCGTGGACCCTGGGAAGAAGAGCGACAACAATACGAAGATGAATTGTGGAGTGGGTTTGACGACTGGCAGCGCACCCGTCAAAGAGAGATTGAAGATCAGCAAGAACAGATGTGGGATCTAGTTCGAGTCGAAATGGATGGGAAGAGAAGAGATGCTGAAAAAGGTATGAAGCAGATGTGGAGAGATTTTGATAACGAAACTAGGGATGCTCATAAACAGATTGACAGAGAGTTCAAGGACAAGAGAAAAGCAATAGAGGAAGAACGCCAAGGAATTGAGGAAGACATAAATAATTTGAGAGAAGGCTTTGAAGAAGCCCGAGAAGCTGCTGTACAAGAAATTGAGGCCCAGCGAGACCAACTCTACGAAGAGCGTATGGCTCCGATTGAAGGTGAACTAGCTGCAATCGATGAAGAAATCGAGGCTAAGTTTGCTTCAATAGAGGGTTTGTATCAGCAACAGGAAGAGCTCGCAGGTCAGCTTGAAGACTTAGAAGCTCAAGTTAGGGAACTGGACCAGGAAGCTGAGTTTGGATTGCTTAGTGTCATAAGCGGTGCTATAGATAACGCCGAGAAACTGGAACAAAATCCGGCTTCATTGGCCGGAGCAGCAGGAGTGTCCCTCACAGACTTCTTGCCGTCACCTCCTTCACGGGAGTAGATATGAATTAATGTCCATTAGTTATAGGGCATGAAAGTGGCCTGCACCGACCGCGTCGGTGCAGGCCACTTTTCGTTTTGTGAAGACAACTCACACACTAGGTAAAAATACTCTTTCCCCTAGCTACTTCTTTACAGTATTTGGTTGACTAAGTTCGGGAGATATATGTGAAAGCAATACCGATGCCTTTAAAAATACTTTTCTTCGGTATTATTTTAGTCATTGTATTTTACGTCTCTTATTTCATATGGGATTCCATTTCAAGTGAGTCTTACACTTTAGACAATGTAAATGAAATACATAAGCAACATATAAGTGCCGTAAATAATAAGTCGAGAGAAGACTTAAAAACAGACCTCAATTTGGCGACCCTAAATAGAAATGTTCAGTTACATGTAGATGACTCAACACATTACTTTGTTAGGGCAGAGTACTATACGCAACTGGCGCGACAGGATTTGGCGCTATCGGATTACACCAAAGCAATAGAGTTAAACTCAGAAAACATGTTTTATTACTGGCATAGAGGGCGGGCCTACTGGGTCTTAAATCAATATCAGGAAGCATTAGATGACTACGACAGAGCCATTGAAATAGAGTTGCCACGTGGTTTGACAAGAAAAAGTAAATACACTTCGGTGAGTTATGAATTAGATAAGATGCGGGAAGAGAGAAAGGAATTGCTAAAGGGCTTAGATTAATTTTTCCTTCTGATTGTTGCCACAAAACCTCCAACCTAACACGCGATTAGCCGAAAAATACTTGGGGGTTTTATTTGGATGCATCCATCTAGTTCTGCTAAAGAATCTAAATCTTTTAGCAATACCGGCATATAATCAGATTCATATCTACTTATGAGTGTTCCTGGAGCTATTTTGGGAATTGGCGGTTTTATTTGGGAAAACAGGAATGTTTTATTGCATCGATAAACCTGGTCCTGTAAGAAGGAAAGCTTGGATTGTTTTGGTTTATAGTCGATAGCTAAATCTTGGGATACTGAACCTGAGGTGCCCTTTTAGGGCTCCAGAGTCGACTGTGACTCAAAGCACTATCACGCAATTGCCTTAGATTAGAGCTTTTCTTTGAAGGGTTAACTGTTTCCACTTGAAAGATTGTGAACTAGCATTGCTACCCCTGCAGACGTTTGCAATGCACGACACCATATAATTTTGTACTCATATTTTTTTCTAGCTCTTTGTGTCGATAATTTTGACTATATGTTTAGGTCTAACTTTGAGTAGATTTACCTTTCTGACGATAGCAGGCTCACTAATTTGAAGCTCGCATAATCGAGGTGTCGGTTGTCTTTTTGAAGACGAGATCCTTTTAAAGTTTGCTAATAGAGCTTTATCAGATAAGCAACATAATTAATAATAAAAACATAAAAATACTATATATGGCAACTAATAGATGAAAGACGGCAACATAAAACAAGATATATCGTTGATTGAAAATGACTGCCAAGACTGATGGGGGAATCGTTTATCAGATTGCTTATGGATCGATGTGTTCTTCTATTTAAGTTGATCTTAAATTAAGAGCTATAAGGCACATTGATAGGTCAGATTGCGATATATTAGGTGGGTTGTAATAAATAAATAAGGATATTGGTATGAAAGTTGCTTATATTTTAAATACTCCAAATGCGGCCAACTACAAAGTTGGGACAATGATTTTGCCTCAATTAGAAGAAGATAGGCATGGCGTAGATGTGTTAGGTATATTTTTCTTCGATGACAATACATACATGCTAAGGAAGGGAGACCCTAAAGGTGAAAGATTGGCTGCAATAGCCAAGGAAAAGGGAATCTTGTTAATGATGTGCGATCAATGTGCTATTCAAAGAGAGCTTGCGACGGGAGAAGCTGGTGGCGCAGAGCCAGTTGGAACAGTGGAGGGAGTAGCAGTTGGATGTTTTCCTGACTTGTATGCGGCTTTGGCTCCTAATCCTCCCGATCAGGTCATCTCTCTGTAATTTAAGTCCCAATCGTTTTCAATTAAAGTTGTCGGAGTCTAGGATCCAACTTATCTCGGAGCCAGTCTCCCATGAAATTCAGAGATAGGACGACGAGAAAGATAGACATGCCGGGGAATATTGCGGGCCACCACGCTGTTTTCAGATAGCCGCGAGCCTCAGCCACCATTATTCCCCAAGCAGGGGTTGGCGCTGGCACTCCCGCTCCTAGAAAGCTTAATGCGGCTTCAGCTAGAATTAGAGATCCAACGCTCAACGTGGCGATCACAACCGCGGTGTTAATAACACCTGGAAGGATGTGGCGGATAAGGATTCTTGGGAGGGATGCTCCTGCGACTCTGGCAAGATCAACGTATGGTTGGTTTTTTATAGTCAGGGTTTGACTTCTTATTACCCTGACAAAAGGATGCCAAGCCAAAAGGACCATAAGCGATAATAATAAAGTAGTACTTTGGCCGAAAATCATTACACAAACCAAGGCTACCATTAAAAATGGCAGAGCCTGCCATATGTCTACTATTCGGGTGATGATTTCGTCGATCCAGCCTCCAGCGTAACCACTGACTATGCCTAGTGTGGTCCCGATAATAAATCCACTCAATAATGCGGCGGACGCTACAGCGAGCGATATTCTGGCTCCATACAATGTCCTGGTAAAAACATCTCGTCCAGAATGATCTGTTCCTAATATGTGCTCCATTGTTCCTTCTTCTGTCCAGGCAGGAGGAATGTGTCTATCTCGTATCCCTCCTTTTCTAGGATCCTGGGTGGCGAGAACATCGGCCAACAAACCAGACAAAATCAGCAGGGCAAGGATAGCAATCGGAATCACCGGCCAGTTTCTTATAAATAGCCATACGGATCGTAACTCCCTAATTACAGGAGGTCTTTCATGTAGTCCAAGGATTCTTAAATCTTCTTGCTGTAAACCCATAAATTTAGTCCTAGCTATATCTTATTCTTGGATCTATAAATGCGTACAGCAGATCAGCGATGAACGCGAATGAGACGTATATACCAATAAATGAAAAGACAGTTCCCACGAGAAGAGGCCAATCATTATCGTAGACTGCCTGATTGAGGGCCACCTGCCCTATACCAGGCCATGAGAAAACAATTTCGACGACTAACGCTCCGTTTAAATAGTCTGCTAATAAGACGAGCATCGAAGTTAGCGGAGGTATTATTGCGTTTTTTAACCCATGTTTCCAAATCAAAGGGAAGCGTGCAACACCTTTAGCTCTGGCAAGTTTTATGTATTCTGAATCTAGAATTTCCAGCATTGAAGACCGGGTTAGTCTCATTATTCCTGCTGCTGCAGGCCAACCCAGTACCATCCAAGGAAGTATGTAATATTTGAGGTTGCCCCACGCTAAGAAAAACCCGTCATGATTACCTCTAGTTCCGGCTGGAAACCATCCCATATAAACGGAAAAGACCATAATGGCCAGAACCCCAGTGAAGAATTGCGGTGTCGCTTGTCCGACGAGTGCAAATGCTCTAGCAAGATAATCCCAAATGGTAGCTCTCTTTACTGAGGCAAGTATTCCCATGGAAAGGCCTACAACTGCAGCGAAGATCCATGCGCCTAAGGCAAGCCATAATGTAGCCGGTAAATGCTGCCATATTATTGAACTTACCGGTCTCAGGGTTCCTATGGACTCTCCCATGTCTCCCTGAAGCATTCTCCATACCCACTTACCGTATTGCACAGGTAAGGGATCATTAATTCCGAGCTGTTCCCCTAACTCTTCCCACAAATCTTCCTGAATACCTATTCCACCGGTTTCTGGGATGTACAAATAGCGTGGATCAGGGCCAACCCGGGTCAGTGCAAAAATAAAGATGGTTGCACCTATAATCGAAATGAACATGGAAAACAATCGTCGTATTAGAAATCGACTCATTAAATAAATTAAACCCTCACAGTGAGAGTTCTGTCCTCCAATATGTTTGTGAACCGAACTTTACATGACTGGCTGGCAAGGAAGCGGGGTTCTTTAGTTTTAAACTATCACGCCCTCCCGGAGATAAAACTCCGGGAGGATGTGTTAGGTTACTTATTTCGCTGGCAGTATGTGCTGAGGTCTACCCCAGGCACCAGCAGCCGATGATCGTGATGACCACGAATCAATTGTGTCAGGATTGGCTGCAACACCTCGAGGAGGTTGCACCATTCCACCGTATAATTGCCAGTAGAAGTAGTAATCAACCATGTCTAGATGCAAAGCCTCTCTTTTTGCCTTGTCACGTTCACCATTTATGTTGACGTACATGTAGTCGAGGTACTTGCTCTCGAAGGAACAACCCCAGCTAGGTCGGCTGAACGTACTGTCTGACGGTGGGGGCGGCCAGTCCAACGGGTAGTTGGCTGTCTCCACGCTACAGTTTTTAACAACTGGGTAAGCTTGAGTCCTATTAGCCATTCTAGGGACAACCACTGCTCCGTATTCTTCCGTCAGCAGGGTAGTTTTGACTCCGAGCTCTTCCCATCCAGCGGCCACTGCGTCAGCCTGTTCAAGACATACATCACCGGTTTCACATCGGTACTTGTTCATCTTTATCTCAAACCGTACGCCGTCTGAGCCTTTAGGGTATCCAGCGAGGTCTAGTAGTCGACCTGCTTCTGTCATATCTGTAGGTATCTTCCAAGGCCATTTGTAATCTGGCTCTGCTGCAGGTACATCGTATTCTACCCAGTCAGTTCCGCCGTATTTATCATGGTAACCCTTAATAGCGGCTGAGGTGACTGTACGAGTTGGGTCCCAACCAGGGAACTTAGGTCCCATAAGCTCTTGATAAATAGGAGTGCCGAGTCCTCCTTGGAGTACTTCATTAATCCCTTCTCTATCAATAGCCATACCAAGCGCCCATCGTACAAGCCTAGCTTGTTCCATGTCACTGATTCCGTCTGGGTTGTCAGTATCATCGTATGGACACTTCTCTTCCCAAGGACATCCAATCCATGGATGGTCAACCGCGAACACCTCAGATTCCCAAGGAGTTAGAGCTTCACCAGTTTTTGCATTAACGTCTGTCCATAAGTTACCGGGCCAAATAACACTCAACGTCATTGTGTCTTTATCAGACATCGTTGTAATGAATTTAAGACCCATTCCAGGTAGTTCAGGGAGTCTGGCGAAGTCAATTTCTCCAAGGTCTGCCTGACCGGTTTGCATCATAGCAAGTCTGCTGGTGATTTCCGGTACCTGGACAACCACAAAGGTTCCTATGTGAGCTGTTTCCTTCCAGTGCTTAGGTATAGCATGTACTGTACCCCTGTTGTTAGGTTCCCACTCACCAATAGTAAACGGTCCAGTACCAACTGGGACCAGTTTCTTGGCCTCTGCCCCTACTGTTTCATAGGCATTTTTGCTGTCGATGATGACGGTAGTGTCATTTATGTCAAACTCACTTATTGGTATGCCCCAGAATATATCAGTTACCATGGGAACTTTAACGGTGTAATCATCTGTTGCAACCGCTTTCCCAAATGTTCCTCCAAGCTGGGCTCCGAGTCCAGATCTTATGTCTGGATTTACCATGGCATTCTGCCTGTTTAGGTTCCATGCAACATCATGAGCGGTCAGTTCTCCAAAATCTCCGAAAGACGAAAATTCTTCGGGAGTATTGAAATTAACCCCTTGTTTTATCTTTAAGGTAAGTTCGTTTCCTGCGTCATTTATGCTCCACTCCTCTGCAAGAAAAGGCGATAAAGGATCGGTGCCATCGTGGACCAGCAACTGGTCATAGTAGCCCATATTCAGCTCACCCGGGCTAGCGCCATAGGGCTGAACTGGATAGTCTCCAAACTGTTCTGACACTTCTGCAATCGCAAAAGTTACTGTTGCTTTTCCAGCTTCCGCAGGTGCCGCTGCAGGTCCTGATGCTGATGCTGGTGCTGGTGCTGCTGCTGCTGGTGCTGCTGGTGCTGCTGCTGGTGCTGATTCTTCTTCTGAATCACCGCAGGCAACCGCAACGAGTGCAACAAGCGCAATCAACGCCATAACAGGCAACGCTGTTTTACTGAAAATCTTCATAAAAATAGTCCTCCTATTTCTTGATTTCCATTTCACTAGTACCACCCAATAAAACTGTTCGCAATTAGTTCCGCAACACAGCCGCTCCTAACCAGAGTCAGTGGTGGATTTGGGGCAATAGTAAATCTTTTTATTAAGAAGTCAAGTTTCAAGTATGAAATAATCAGTATTCGGTTTGACTATGCGGAGTGACTGTTTTCACATTAGTTTTTGGACATTAGTCAATGTTTTTATTATTAAATGTACTAATTCGTAGAATATATATTAGGGAGCCTAAGATAGAACCGTGAATATAAAAATACCTCTTCTTTTGACATCGGCATTGGCGAGGGTTGTGCTTGGATTGCTTTTTTCATCCTTTGCTGCCTTCGTATCTTGGGTGATGTTCTTTCAAGGAAGTAGTGTGGACCAGGAGGTATATTATCTGAAACAGAGCGTCGTGATCGGTATTCCTGCTGGGTTGGTTATTTCTTTGATCTGGTGGAATCCCGAAAGTCCGAAACTTATGATGTTTGTTCAAGGATTTACTATTATTTTAATCAGTGTCCTATCGCCTTTGGCAATAGTGAATCTAATGAGCATTGATATGGGTACTACATTGGTGGGACCATCCACCAGAGTTCCTGTTGTATCTATAGGTGATATTTTTAAGAAGATGATGTTGGCTACAGTTTTAGCTGCCAATTTTGTGGGGGCTGCTTTTTTCCTGTATCGGTCAGTGGTCTATAAAGAGATCTAGCGGGTGATTAGCAGTCACCTTTTGCGGTGACGATTTCTCCTGTGTCTTCGTAAAACCGCCACATAGCACCCGATACCTGATCATTGATGGTCCATTCATTGTAGCCTCGTACATGATGGTCATCGGTCCTAGGCATTCTCATCCAAGTGGCGTCAAACTGGCTTTTATTTAATAGATACTTTGGACCACTTGCGCAGTTCTCCGAGATCCATGTTTTTACTCTTGAAAGCGCCTGAGATCTTGAAAGTGCAGGGGTATGCTCTTCAGCTGCTTTTTGTTGAGTTGTCTCAGATAGGGCCAGACTCTTTTCGGTAAAAGGTATTCTGCCGGCGGACCCAATCAGAATGACGGCAACACCAATTACGAGGACTAAAACCCATTTAATCAATTATATTTTCCCTTATCTAAATTAGTTGACGTTACAAATTTCAATTTAAAGTATATAGGGGTAATAACAGCAATAATGCATTTTAAGGTATTGAATCATCGATTCTTTTTAACAAAAGAATGGAAAAACAAATTCTGGTTCTACCCGATTATATTTGTCGCAGTCTTGGATCCCATCGATCCCGTAGCCAATCTCCTACGAAATTAAATGATAAGACTGTTAGAAATATGGCCATTCCAGGAAAGAAGGCTACCCACCATGCTGATCCAAGGTATTCTCTTCCATTGGAAATGTCTGCTCCCCATGAGGGAGTCGGTGGCGGAACACCTGCACCAAGAAAAGACAGGATACTTTCAGACAGGATGGTGCTGCCTACCTGAAGTGTGGTGGCTACAATCACCGTGTTACCCACTGCTGGTAGCAGGTGCTTAACCATAATACGAGGAGTAGAGGCTCCAGCCACTCTTGCAAGTGCAATATAGTCGAAGTGCCGAACCTGCAAGGTCTGACCTCTGACAAGTCGAGCTATCCCCGCCCATGCCCCAAGAGCGAGCACAAATGCCACTACGGCAAAGCTTTGTCCTAATACAAATACCAGGGCGATTGCCAGTAGTAGATAAGGAATTGCATTAAATACATCAACTACACGCATTATGACTTCATCAATTATTCCGCCATAGTATCCGGCAACCAAGCCAACGGTAGTGCCAAAGACCGTTCCAATGATTATGGCTACAGCTGCAAGGCTTAACGAAAGACGGGCTCCATATATAATCCGACTTAGCAAGTCTCGGCCTAGCTGGTCTGCACCCAGCACAAAGTGATAAACTCGCTCATCTTTTCCCAGCCCAATACCGTTGGTGTTACACGGCTGAAATTTGTTGGATATTTGCCCTTCTTCGCATGGTTCGGACCAAAATGGCATAGCTAAAACAGCTCTCAATTGATCCTTTTCTGGCTCATATGGTGCGATTAACGGAGAGAAAATAGCGCATAATACCAGAACCCCAAGAATGAAAAAAGGAATAAGCGGCCAGCGACGCAGTACGTACATCCAGCGAGTTAATGTTGATTCTTGAGTGGCCTTTTCTAACTCTGACAGAGTCATCTGATTTGTTGAAGTAGTCAAATCTATTCCTTATGTGTATCTAATTCTAGGATCGATCACTGCATAAAGGATGTCGATCAAGAAAACGGCAAAAACATACACAACTGTAAACACTAAAACAGCTCCAGTCATGAGAGGGAAATCATTGTTTAGAATTGCTGTGTAGGTCATTTGTCCTAGTCCGGGCCATGCAAAAACCGTTTCGGTTACAACGGTACCACCTATGAAACCAACTAGGATGAGGGCCGAAAAAGTGAGAGGGGGAATTAGAGCGTTTCGAAAGGCATGTCTCCAAATCACTCCACTATTACCTACTCCTTTTGCTCTCGCTAACTTTATATATTCTGAATCAAGAACATCAAGCATTGAAGATCTTACAAGTCTCATTAGCCCTGCAGATGCTAACCAGCCAAGCGTAACGGCTGGCATAATGTAGTACTGAAGTTTTTCGAAAAATCCAGAGGCGTCATGGCCTCTGGTTCCTGACGGAAGCCAGTCTAAATTAACTGAGAAAACCAGAATCAGCATGATTCCTAACCAAAAAGGTGGCAGCGCTTGGCCAAATACCGCGAAGGTTCTACCAATCGCATCTATGAATGTACCTCTTTTTACAGCGGCTAGCATTCCTATGGGGATACCAGTGAAAAGCACAAATAGGGTTGCTGCAAAGCCAAGTTGTAGACTCGCTGGGGCAAATCCTTTCACCATGTCAAAAACAGGTTTCCCTGTTTTGAGTGATTCCCCAAAATCGCCTTGAAAAAATCCCTTACCAACCCATATAAAGTACTGCACGATCAGAGGCTTATCCAAGTGGAATTCTTCTCCCCAGGCCTCCCATTGCTCAGGCGATACGTAGCCCACATTGAGCATTACATTTCGAGGGTCTCCTTGAAGTCGTGACAAGGCAAAAACAATTAAAGTGGCTGCCAAAATTGCCATTATCAAGAATATGAACCGTCTGATGATGAACGTTCTCATTCGCACAATTTCCGTGGTTGTTTTCTAGTTAAGTTCAAAAGGAGTACAGCAAACCTGTATTTCCCAGTGTTTAGTAAGTGTTCGACGCGCCTCCCCCGAATGGAGGCGACGCGTCGACTTATTATCCTAATTTCCTAATAGACTACCTTGCGGCAGGGACTATTGTGTCAAACGAGTTAGGAAGCTCGTAAGGTGCCAAGTCCCAGCTTGCTACAGTATCTGGATTGAAACCGATTAGAACCGGTACTTCCACTGTCCCTGTAGCTAGAGTCATATCATGTGACCAGGCGTTGATTTCAGCTCTCCTTGCTAATTGCTCAGGAGAAGCTTTCTTCATTACCCTGGTGTCTTCTCTAAACTGCCAGAATTGGTTATCTTCCAGTCCTGGGTTCCATCCACCAGCAGGTAGAGGCCACTTACCACCACCATATGTTCCACCACCGGCACCAAGTCGACCGTGTTTGCTAGTAGCTCCCCATCTTGTCATCCACGGCACGTGGATTTGCCTACCCAACATTGTGGGGCGGCGGGACGAATACTGGGTACTGTCTATGTAAGGTGCCAGCCCAAGATTCTCTTTCCACTGTCCGACGACAGCTTCACAAACTTCAAGGGATGTTCCGTTACCTTGCGAGCAGAAGAATTCGAATTCGAAACCTGCTGGAACACCAGACTCGGCTAGGAATCCTTTTGCCTTATCTGGGTCAAATGCATAGTTCCAAGCTTCGTTGTACTCAGGATGAAGCTGGTGTAGATCCATTCCTGGTTGGGAGCTGCCGTACACGGCACCACCATACCCACCTGTGACAGAAGCCGCTATCAGCTCCCTATCAATTGAGTAGGCAAGAGCTTTTCTGAACGCTTTCGCTTTCAACATTGACGGCGTCTCATATGAGAACTTATCTGTGTCGGTGTAGTCGAAGCCTACAGAGTCAGCAGTAAATTTAGAATCTGACCCATCAAAAGTGTAGTCAAAGTCTGTCATTTCACAGCCAGCACCAGGAGTGTCCTGTATAGCTGGGTCAGACCTATCAATACCTACACATTCTAGTCTTGGGTCACCGATCCAAGGGAACTTATCGGTCGGAATGAATCCTTGTCTCATCACCGGCTTACCAGACAAATCGTCATCACCAAGTTTTGAGTTTGCTGGGTATGCGAATGACCACAGGTTTCCAGCGAAGTAGTAGAAGTTACCATTAATGGCGTCTAGACCTTCGTTAAAGGCAAAGCCCTCTTTCTCAAGCCTACCTACGTCCTGAATTGAGGCCATCGCGATGTCAGCAGCTCCTGTTTGCAGCATGGCTGATCGCTGTTGTGCCTCGTTGGCTTGCAAGAACACAATCTTGTCGAACTGAGGTGAGTTTTTCCAGTGGTCTACTCTAGAGATAGCCTCAATTCTTTCTGCTGGCAACCATTCGCTTACAACGAAGGAACCTGATCCGTGGGGTACACCAAAGGTGTCTCCTAATTCATCTTGAAGAGTCTTGGACTGCATCCAAATTGCGTCCTGACATATCGAGGAAGCATCTTGCAATCCGTCACCTACGAAAGCTCGGTTTGGTGCCTCAGCAATGTATGTATCAACGGCTGTCCAAGGCTGATAGTACTCATAAGCCTGGGAAGAGTTTGAGTGGGCAGAGCTGATGTCTTCAGCACCAGCATCGTTAAATGACCATGCGACGTCTTCCGCTGTTAGAGGGCCAATCTTGACCATGTCACCATCTACAACTCTGTAGAAATCAATTCCTTCGTGTACATGGACTCTGATTTTACCTTGCTTTTCTATGTCACTTAGGTCAACAAGATCCATTTTATCCTGTAACTTACCGTCCATAGTTATGTCCTCACCGCCATCTTTGGCAGGGAGTATCCATTCCCATGAATCTGCCACATATGGGGCGTGACAGGCTTCTCCGGTGTCCCTAATTGGGTTTCCTTGATCGTCAAAGGTTGGCTCCCAGCCGAGCAAAGGCTCTTGGAAACCGAAAAACCCGTGGAAAAGAACATCAGGCCAAGTGCCTTTCACGTTTCTAAATTGCGGGGTTCCTACGTTGTCAAAGGCAACTGTAATAGTAGTGCTCACTTGTTCCACTGGTGCAGCCGATGAAGCGGCAGGTGCGGCAGCGGGAGCAGCGGCAGCGGGTGCAGCGGCAGGTGCGGCGGCAGGAGCAGCGGCGGGAGCAGCGGCGGGAGCAGCGGCAGGTGCGGCTTCATC
>ENA-UPTF01001539-UPTF01001539.1-marine-metagenome-genome-assembly--contig:-NODE-1539-length-14386-cov-6.612971_pt1 | contig 14386 bp, 13 predicted proteins | sample MGYA00238166_ERZ767019 | MGnify/ENA primary metagenome ERZ767019 (study PRJEB28930, sample SAMN06266391) | marine metagenome | isolation source: Sea water from 250 m depth | place: Atlantic Ocean...
GATTTTAAAGCTTCCCAATTTGGCAAACCTGGGCAGAGTCCTTTTTCAACTACCCAATTTGGGTAACCCATATCTTCCAAAGTTCTAGCTTCATGGTCTCCCCAATCAAGTAAGCCACCCTTATCACGAGCGGTATTAAATGATTTACCAAAAGCAGATTCCCATACTTCATGGGATATTGTCACATCTCCAAGGCGTATTGATTCATATACCGCCTGAGAGTTAGATGGTGTATACGCCACTCTATCACCAATACTTTCAAAAATTCCACCTATCACATAGGCCATAACAACCTGACTTGACCAGTTGTGTACCGGAATTATTATTGGTCTTTTACTATCTGCGGCATTTATTGAGCTTGCTCCGAATGCGAGCATAGTGCCGACTAACAATACTCCAACGAATTTCTTAATTGAAAACATATTGTCTCCTCCTAAAAAAGGTTAAAGAAAGGTTTTAGAATTCAAAGAAATCCCTAGAACTTGCACTGACCCTTTGTCCTTTCTTTTCTGATAAAAAATGCAAGAGACCAACCCCTGCAAATTAGGCATTGAATATTAAGTATTATGGATAAACTGTCAAGCTTTTTTCTTGACTTTTACCACCCAATTAATTATAGTCTCTCAACCTCACAATTCAGTGAGGACATAGTAAAGCGAAAGTTAATGCACTTGAGTTGGTTTTGGCAATAACTTTTGCTAATATTTTAACCAAATATATAGGAGTCTATATGGGTTATGATATGACTGTTGAAGTATCAGCACTCAACGAAATATTCGTTGAGTTTTACTATTGGATCACTGTGCCATTGATGTTCCTGATTCATGTTGGTTTCTGTTTATATGAAGTCAGTATATCAAGAGCAAAAAACCACATACATACCTTGATGAAGAACGCAATGCTGATCCCAATGGTAACTGTTACCATGTTTTTATTTGGATTCTGGATTTATTTTGCAGCCCAAGGACCTTTCGGTGACTTCGCTGGAGGATCCACTGGCTTGCCATGGGATGCAACTATGGGTTCGAACTTTGGTGATCACATAATGGGTGTATTCTGGGCCGCTTTCCTGTTGTTTTCATGGACTGCTGCTTCCATTGTTTCCGGTGCAGTGATTGAACGTATTCGTACAGGCGCTTTCCTCATTCTGGCCGTTTTAGTTGGTTCCGTAACTTGGATGATTGATGCGGCATGGGGTTGGAGCGCAGGCGGATGGATGGTTACTGATTGGGGCTATCACGATGCATATGCTTCTGGTGTTATTCATGGCATCTGCGGAGGCGCGGCACTTGGTATCCTGGCTGTGTTGGGACCACGTATTGGCAAATTTGCTCCAGACGGCACGCCCAGGGACATACCGCCGAATAATCCGTGGTTTGCGGTCATCGGCCTGTTTATAATTTATACAGGTTTCTGGGGCTTCTATGCGGCCTGCAACTTACCGATTGGTAATGTCAATGGCGTTTGGACAGCCACAACGATTTACGGTACTCCAACAACATTGAGTACAATTACGTTCAACTTCCTCATGTCCCTTGCGGGTGGCTTGATGGCGGGGTACTATATGTCCAAGGGAGATTCTTTCTGGACCTTTTCCGGAGGACTGGGTGGAATCATTGCGGCTTCCGCCGGAAATGACCTCTATCACCCACTGCAAGCGTTCCTGATTGCCATTGTTGGGGTTTGGGTCGCTTACAAACTCCACTACTGGGTCGAACGCAAGTTCAAGATTGACGATGCCGTTGGTGCCGTTGCGGTACATGGGTATGCCGGCTCTTTCGGAGTGATAATTTGTGGATTCATGCTCTGGGGCTACCCTGCAGTGCTTGATGGTTCAGCTACGATTAATCCGTTAGGACAAATCGGTGGTGCAATCATTATGTTTTTTGTGCTGGGCTTCATCCCGACCTTCATCGTCGCAAAAATTTTGAACGCGATGGGAATACTTAGGATTCCAAAGAAAGTTGAGTTGGCAGGACTGGATTATGTTGAAGAACAAACCAGGGCTGCGGACAGTCAGGCAATTGTTGACGCGGAATTAGCAGAAACTAACTAATTATTCCTCTTAAAATCTTTTAATGGAGAATGTTATGAGTACTGGAATAGAAAGCTGGCATGTAAGTGCTGAAAGTTTTAAAGAAATGAGTGGTGCTATGGGTCCTTTTGTCGGTACAGAAGTAATCATGACTGTCGTTGTGGTAGCTGTATGGATTGTCTGGCAAATCTGGCAGATCAAGGCAGAAAATGCCGGCTATGACGAGCTTGAGGCAAAACTGTAGAGAACCTACCCAAAACAGTTTCTGGAGATTAGATTATCACTGAATCCTGTGAAAGATTTGATCTCTACCTAAAATAACGTCGCCGCACCATGTGTGCGGCGACGTTCCTTCCTTCTAAAATTTTTCAGAAAAGCATGACGGCACAGAAGAAATGTTGCCGCCAATGAAAGTTCAGTCGTGTTTTTTTCCAGGAATCCAATCTGTCCCGGATAGGGGAACTTGTGCCATTGCAGCGGCTTCCACTGTCAAGGCGACTAAGTCTTCCGGTTCAAGATTGTGGACATGACTTTTCCCGCAAGCACGAGCGATAGTCTGTGCTTCAAGAGTCATAACCTTGAGATAATTCGCCAATCGCCGACCTGCCAAAACTGGATCAAGCCGTTTGGATAACTCTGGATCTTGAGTGGAAATTCCGGCAGGATCCTGCCCTTCGTGCCAGTCGTCATAAGCTCCGGAAGTCGTACCGAGTTTCCGATATTCCTCTTCCAGTTCCGGATCGTTGTCTCCCAACGCCACCAATGCGGCGGTTCCGATAGAAACCGCATCCGCTCCCAATGCCAAAGCCTTTGCGACATCGGCACCATTCCGGATGCCTCCGGAAACAATCAACTGTACTTTCCGGTGCATTCCCAATTCCTGCAACGCTTTGACCGCCGGTCTAATGCAGGCAAGCGTCGGTTGTCCGACATGTTCGATAAAAACTTCCTGCGTGGCCGCCGTGCCGCCCTGCATTCCGTCCATCACTATCACATCGGCTCCGGCTTTGACAGAAAGTGCGGTGTCGTAATATGGTCGTGCTCCGCCGATTTTGATAAAAATCGGTTTCTCCCAATCCGTGATTTCCCTCAATTCGCTGATTTTGATTTCCAAGTCGTCCGGCCCTGTCCAATCCGGGTGGCGACAGGCTGAACGTTGATCAATGCCTTGCGGAAGATTACGCATTTCCGCTACACGTTCTGAAATTTTCAGCCCCAATAACATCCCGCCGCCTCCAGGTTTTGCGCCTTGTCCGACGACGACTTCAATCGCATCGGCTTTGCGTAAATCATCCGGATTCATGCCGTAGCGTGAAGGCAGATATTGATAAATCAGCGTTTCCGATTGCCCCCGTTCTTCCGGAGTCATGCCGCCGTCTCCGGTCGTTGTGGAAGTTCCGGCGATGTTTGCGCCTCGACCAAGGGCTTCTTTGGCTTGCGCCGACAACGAACCAAAACTCATTCCGGCAATTGTGATGGGAATTTTCAGGCGCAATGGATTTTTTGCAAATCGAGTTCCCAGAACCACTTCAGTTCCACAGTTTTCACGATAACCTTCGAGCGGATAACGCGACATGGATGCTCCAAGAAATAGCAAATCATCGAGTCCCGGCAATGTTCGTTTTGCACCTCCGCCACGAATATCATAAATTCCGGTAGCTGCTGCTCTGCGGATTTCAGACAAGGTATAATCGTCAAATGTAGCCGATTTGCGTGGATGAGTTTGTGCGGTGAGTTTTGTCATTTCAAATTAGTAGGCATCAGCATTATCAATATCAAAATTATACAGTTTGCGGGCCGAACCGTAACGGCGAAAATCGGCGGGATCGGCTTTTAATCCGGAAGATACTAAAAGTTCGGAGAGTTTTGAAAAATGTTCCGGAGTCATTTCTTTTTCAATGCAATCCGCTCCCAAACCGGAAACTTCACCGCGCACAAATATTTTGGTTTCATAAATCGAATCGCCCAATGCTTCTCCTGCATCACCGCAAATCACAAGGTTTCCGCTTTGCGCCATGAATCCGGACATATGACCGACCGAACCGCCAACAACAATATCCACGCCTTTCATCGAAATTCCGCAACGTGAAGAAGCATTGCCTTCAATCACCAACAAACCGCCATGTGCGGTTGCACCTGCGGATTCGGAAGCATTGCCCGTTACACGAATATTTCCGGAGATCATGTTTTCGGCAAGTCCAACTCCCGCATGTCCGTTAACAGTGATTTTTGCAAATTTGTTCATGCCGCCGCAATAAAAACCAACATGCCCTTTAATTTCAACAATCAGCGGCGCATCAAGTCCACACGCAATGGAATGTTGACCTTGCGGATTTTGAATTTCAAAATTCTGCCTGCTGTCTTGGGGCAAATCATGGAGTGTGGAATTCACTCCACGCACTCCGATTTTTTCCAGATCAAGAATTTCCATTATTCTTCACCCCAAATATAAATGGTTGAGGGTTCCGGTTCCCAAATTTCCGCATTTTCTGAACCGCGTAAATTGGCAATTGCACGAAATTCTGTAGCCATGGCAACCCACTCATCGGTTTCGGCCAGCACTGCATGTTTGCAGGCAATTGGGTCACGCACGACCGCAAAGCCGTTTTGTGTACCGATGCAGAAAGTGTAAAAACCGTCAAGTTCTCGTATGCCGTCTTCCAATGCTTGACGCAGAGTTGCTCCGGAACGGAGTTTCCAGGTCAAATAAGCCCCGGCAACTTCGGTGTCATTTTCGGTTTGAAAACGGATACCCTCGCGCTCCATATTTCTGCGGAGGATATTGTGGTTTGAAAGCGAGCCGTTGTGAACAAGACAAAGGTCTGCTCCGGTTGCAAAGGGATGGGAACCGGCAGTGGTAACTGCACTTTCTGTTGCCATTCGCGTATGACCGATCATGTGAGTTCCGGAAGCATGACCTAGGTTGAATTGCTCGTAGACCTTTTCCGGAGGTCCAACTTCCTTGAATATTTCTATCGAATGTCCACTACCGACAATCCGGATTTCAGCCTGAACGTCCGGTGCGGACTGTGAATTTTTCAACCACCGGACAACTTTAGCTTCTTTCGCATCTGTAACAAGAATACAATGCGTTCCTACAGTTTTAATGGAAACAGAACACTGCAGCGTTGCAGCCAATTCCGTTCCCAGCGTTTCCCAAGAGAAATCCGGATCATTGTGCGCCAATGAAAATTTAGTCTGTCCCGAGTCTACGGGGTTTCGGTAAATGGCCACTCCTGCTGAATCCGGACCTCGACTGCTCATTTCCGCCAGCATGGGCTGAAACATGCTACCAAGTTGAGCTTGCAGTTCTGAGTTTTTCAAATACAACCCGACAATTCCGCACATGCCTAATTTTTCTGTTCAAGAGGCTCATTGAGTTCAATCACATAGCCGTCAGGGTCTTTAATGAAGGCCAGAATTCGTGTTCCGTTTTTCATCGGTGAGGGTTCTTTGGTAAATTCCACTCCTTGCTGTTTTAAATACTCACTGGTCTCATACACATCCGACACTTTAATCGCCAGATGACCCCAGCCATTCCCCTTGTTGTAGTTTTCTTGCTGATCCCAATTGTAAGTCAATTCGATATTTGTACCCTCATCCTCACCAATATAGCCCACAAAAGTATTGGTGAACCGACCTTCGGGGTATTCAGTTTTACGGTGGATTTTCATGCCCAGAATTCTTGTGTAAAAATCCAGACTCCGATCCAAATCTTTCACACGGATCATGGTATGATCCAGCCGAAAATCAGGCATGGATAACGTTTGTTCAGTCATTGTTTTTTCCTTTAGTTACAAGTTGATGCAATCGCAAAAAATTTTAAAAAACAAGAACCTTACCACAGAGGCCTCAGAGATAAATTAATAAAAACAGTCATTTGTATCCTCTATGGTAAAATGGTTTTTGTGCGATATTAGACTATTTAGTACTGCATCAGGGTAAATTTTTCAAAGCCGGACGAATGGCATCGGCAACCAATTCCTGAAAACTTCGGACACTGGTTTCCCAGTATGGTGACAAGAACCCGCCTTGTTGGGCCGCATCCGAGTGGCGTCCTTCTTGAAGCCGTTCACACATCGCATGATCTTCTTTGTGTACACTTTCCCATAGTCTGCTTATTTTTTCAACCGCTTCAGTGCTTTGATCAGAATCTTTGTGTTGATAAATCACCCGTCTTTGGCTGGTTATTCCAGCGGACGCAGGACGATTGAGATGAACACCGATTTGATCAGGATAGTAAACTCCCAGCACAAAGTTCGGAAACAAAGTCAAATACCTCGAACTGACGGACAGTGTTCCTTCCTGCGCTTGCTCCTGTTGCTCCGAAGTCAGGTCAACTGCGCTTCCCAGACAATGTCCGTCACTTACAACATAGTGATCCACTAACGGCTGATTTGTGGTGTTTTTATGCACAAATTGAACGTGATACGGTTCAATGAAATTTTCCATCAAGAGTTTCCAGTTTGTTTTGATTTCACCAAATTCAATGCTGGCGACCACAACAAACTCATCCAGATCAATGCCTGCTAATTGTTTTCTCAAGGGAGCAAGGTGTGACTCGAATGATACCGTGTCACAGTTGAGATTAACAAATATCCAATCATGAAAAAGTTCACATGGAACTTCCAGCAGACCGTGCTCTTTCAGTTTAAAGTCTTTCGGCAATTCAGTTTTTTGACCACCAAAAAAAGGAGCGGCTCGTAATTGACCGTCTAAATTATAGCACCAATTGTGATAGGGGCAGTTAATCAGGCTTTTGTAATTGCGAGGCTCGTCCACCAGTTTCAGGTTTCGATGGCGGCAGACATTGTGGAATGCGCGAATTTTATTTTTTGAACTACGCACTAGAATCAAGGGTTGTCCTGCCACCTCCAAAGGAATTATGTCACCTACCTGAACAAGGTCATGCGCAAAACCTAAGAATGTCCAGTATTTAGCAAAAATAAACTTTGATTCGAGCTCATAAAATTCATTACTGGTATAAGCTGCAGATGGTAGACCGTGTTTTACATTTTCGATTTTATCGAATACAGAAAACAACTGTGTTCCCTTTAATTCGGCCATAAAGCGATCCTCTTTTTATAGAAATTTTTCGCTATTACAAAATTTATCTTGACAATAATTACGAATACCGTAAATATTTATCAAAATTTTTCATTTTCGTCAATTAATAATTAGTTTATTTTTTAAACCGTCATAATTCAGCTTGTAAGAGGACTCCATTCAAATTGATTTCAATATAGAGACTCCGGTACTTGATTCTCCGCATGATGATCTTAACCGAAAAATCGTGCAAATGCTGCAAAACGATGGTCGACTGCCTTACAAGGACATTGCTGAAACACTGCGCGTTTCGGAAGGAACGATTCGTAATCGTGTGCAGAGAATGCGTGAAGCCGGAATGTTGAATATTGTAGCCCTTGTTGATCCTATGGCGATAAAATATCAGGCAGACGCAATGCTCGGTTTAAATGTAGCTTCACCTCATACCCCCCGGCAAGTTGCAGAACGCTTGTCTGAATTTGATGAAGTTGTTTACGTCCTGTGGGTTTCCGGACGTTTTGATTTGCTGGTGGAGGTCGTTTGCGATTCAACAAAAAAATTCCAATCTTTTTTGGAGCATCATTGTTTCGGCTCAAAGGACATTGATCAATTTGAAATAATGGCCGGCATTGAAATGTTCAAGAATCAGTTTCTTTTAAAACGCCAGGCACTTTAACAACATTTTTTTATCAACTCAAGAAGGAGAACAGCATGAGCATGAGCTACCACGAAAATTTTGCGGACGCACTGCCGGAAATGGCGCGTGTCAAAGAAGAAAAGAAACGACTTGAAGCAGCCGGAGTCAAGTACATTCTGTCGTGCTGGATTGATCTTTTGGGCGTGCCAAAAACGAAACCTGTACCGATCAGCGATTTTGAATTGTTGTGTATGGGCAAGGGACCTCAATTTGCGGTTCATTCCATTTCCTTTGTTCCGGAACTCGGCCCGGCGGATTCTGATCAGATTCCGGTTCCTGATTTGGACAGTCTGATCATCTGCCCGTGGGATTCAACCTGTGCCTGGATGTTTGCCGATTTGTGGTGGGAGGGACATCCTTACAATCTTTGTCCCCGCAGTGCACTCAAGCGCACCATTAAGGATACAGAAGATCAGGGTTATGCTGTTATGGCGGGAATTGAACCGGAGTTCATGGTGATGAAGTGGCAGGATGGACAGCCTGTCAAAGCCTTTGATAATGATCCGAATTTCGGGCAGGGTTTGCGTCCACGCCGACAGGCTTTCGGTTACGACGTGGAATATTCAATTGATTCAATGAGTTTCCTCGGAGAGTTGATTGACATTATTGAAGGGCTGGGATGGAATTTACACGATGTTGTGGCGGAGGGTGCATATTCTCAGTTTGAGCTGGATTTTCATTACACGGATGTTTTGCGCATGGCCGACCGCTTTGTTTTTTTGCGTGTTTTGCTCAAGGAAGTGGCCAAACGTCACGGTATGTTTGTGACATTTATGCCAAAAACCACCATTGGTGATTGGCGTTCCGGAGCTCATTTGAATACCTCTGTGCAGCCGTTTGATAAACCGGGGACGAATTGTTTTGAAAGCAAATCCGGAGGCTGGTCTGATTCGGTATTTAGTGCAGTCGGCGGGTTATTGAGACACGGCGGAGCACTGACTGCGATTGCCTGTTCAACGGTCAATTCTTACAACGGACTCGTTCCAAGAGTCGGCGGTTTTGAAGGGGGCACTGTAACCTGGGCACCTACTCACATGACTTACGGCTACAACAATCGATCAGCCATGTTACGCTTGCCGCAGAGTCGATTTTGTATTGAAAACCGGGCGGCGGACATGTGCATGAATCCCTACCTCTCGCTGGGCTTGACCACCGCCGCAATGACCGAAGGCATCGTCAATAACTATTCTCCTGGAGAACCGTTGAACGAGGATTTGTATAGTATGAGTAAAGAAGACCTTGAACGCTCCGGTGCCCAACAACTTCCTAGAAATTTGCTGGAAGCGATTGAAATTTTGCGAGGTGATGAACTTGCGCGAAAAGTACTTGGTGTTGCGATGATTAATTCGTTCCTCCACTACAAAACTGACGAATGGGAACGTTACCACCAAGCCGTCACCGATTGGGAAGTCGAGGAATATTTGAGATTGTACTGATTTCGATGGGGTATTGCGATGAATGTAGAGCAATTCAGTTTAAGAGGCTACACCGGATACGAAACCCGATTGTCAGAACACCCCGATGAGGAACTGACTCAAGTCGGGCCGGAAACTCCTTGTGGAGAATATCTACGACGGTTCTGGCATCCGGTTTATCTCACCAATGATCTCTGTGATCTACCTGTTGCCCTTAAAATTCTTGGCGAAGAACTGGTTTTGTTTCGAGACCTCTCCGGAACGTTGGGTCTAGTTCACAAGCATTGTCCGCATCGGCAGGCTTCTCTTGAATACGGAAAATGTGAGGAACATGGAATCCGTTGTTGTTATCACGGCTGGCACTTCGACACCGACGGTAAGTTGCTTGACGCACCGGGACAACCAGAAAATCTTAGTGATCGTCTGAAACTTCGGATCAAACTGGGTGCCTATCCGGTCGTTGAATACAAGGGGTTGATTTTCAGCTATATGGGGCCAATCGCGGAAATACCGGAATTTCCGGTTTTTGATGCGATGGAATTTGAAAAGATGGAAATGGTGCCTTATAAAGCTCCATTTCGCTGTAACTGGCTTCAGGTGCTGGATGCCATTCTTGATCCGTTGCACACCAGTTTTCTCCATTCCAATATAGGGCGCGTCCAGTTTTCCGAGGGTTTTGGCGAAGTCGGGCAAATGGACTTTTTTGAGCGCGATGTCTGGATGCTTGGAGTTAATACCCGACGGGTGGGAGAAAATGTCTGGTTCCGGGTGAATGAACTGGTTCTGCCAAATTTCACACAGGCGGGCAGTGCTTTCGCCTCAGACGGAACACAGCGTCGTTTGTACGGACGCAGTTCTTTTACTCGCTGGGTTGTTCCGGTGGACGACGAAAACACACTTGCACTGGCTTGGGCGAATTTCGGTGAGCGGGGTGATCCTCCCGAATGGAACACCCCGGAAGGGCCGGAACTGATTGAACAAGGCGAGGTGTTTGACAGGACTTACGTGGAACGCCAACGTTCGCCCGGTGACGCGGAAGCCACCGAAGGCATGGGACGGATAACGGTTCACAAAAATGAAAACCTTGTCAGAAGCGACCGGGGAATCACTTTGATGCGCAAACGTTTGCGGGAACAAATCCGGGCCGTTCAAAACGGGGAAACTCCAGCGCGAGCTTCCGTAGCGAATTCTGGTTTGATCCCGACTTACGGCGGAGACACCGTGTTACGCATTCCCCGTAAAGGAAGTCCGGACGAATCACAGACTTTGAGCGAATTGGCTCATGCTTTTATGAAAATGCAATATCAAGCCGACGGTTTAAACGAGGATGAACGGGTGCGGTTTGTCGGGGAGAGGCTTACGGAACTGGAAACTAAAACCACAGGATAATCCAACAATCCAACCGAAATTTTTCTAAATTTACAAAATAGGAATGACAAACAATAAACTCCGTATTCACATCAAAAACAATCACGCTTCTTTGGGGACTTTCCCTCCAACCATTGAGGGCGAGGAAGTCTTCACCATTACTGAAGCGCATTTTCAGGTTGCCTGCCAACGTTTTCCCGCAGTCGCAGAGCAGGTGGAGGCGTTCATTGATTGGGATCTGGAGCATTTTACCGAATCAATGGAAACCGCCGATGTTCTTGTCACATGGGATTTCCCGACTACAAACCTCGCCAAAGTCGCGCCACGATTGAAACTTATTCATATTATCGGCGCAGGAGTCGAGCATCTCTGCCCGATGGACTGGGTGCCGGAAGGTGTAAAAGTGGTCAACAACCGGGGAGTTCACGCAGCGAAAGGAGGGGAGTTCGGAATGATGGCGGTGCTGATGTTAAACAGCAAAATTCCTTCAGTCGTAAACAATCAACAACGTGCTCACTGGGAATCACTTTACTCCAGTCCGGTTGCGGGGAAGACAGTATTAGTGATAGGAGTAGGTAACATCGGCGGGGCCGCAGGACAGCAGTGCGCGAGGCTGGGTATGGAGGTGATCGGAATCAGCCGCCACGGAAAGCCCGTTGAGGGTTTCAGCCAAGTGCTGACTCCGAAAGCACTGGCGGAGGTGCTGCCCAAGGCAGATTTTGTTTTGATGGCCACGCCGATGACGACAGAAACAAAAAATATGCTTGACCGCCAGAAACAAACCTTGATCAAACCCGGAGCAGGGATCATCAACTTAGGACGATCCGGTACAATGGATTACGAGGCGCTGGTCGAGAATCTCAACGGAGGTCATTTTTCAGGTGCCATCATTGATGTATTTGACCCAGAACCACTTCCGGACGATTCTCCTTTGTGGACAACTCCGAATTTGCTCGTCACACCCCATGTCTCAGCGGATGACGGCAACACTTATGTTGAGATGACTTTGGGTTTGGTTTTCGAAAACCTTGAGCGGTATTTCAAAGGGCAGGAGTTAAAAAATTTGGTTCGTCCTGAATTGGGTTACTGAGGTTTGAACACCTTTGACAACTAGTGTTTTGTATAGAGATTTGTAAAAGAAAAGTAGTTAATTAAATACACTTTCAGGTGTTCTCATTCTTTAATCAGGAAAGTCTAGTATACTCTCCGGATTCTCCCAAAAAAACGCCTCGCCCCCACAAAGGAAACGAGACGGAATGAAAAGCTCAATCCTGATTTTGAAATGCCATCGCAATACCCTCCAGCTAATATTCAACAGGAACGATTTTAACCTGTTGGCGCAAAGGCATAGACATCACAAGACGGCTGATTGCAGACAAAGAGTCTGCTTCAAACAATGCGAAAAAATGAGGACTTAAGCAAAATGACCTAAGCCCTCAAACTGATTATTCCGATAACTATTCATTTCGTTACCATTCCTGAAAGTCCAGGTCTGGGCAGAGGGAGCCTGAATCAGAACCACCCTCCTGCCACCGACCGGATTAGGGAATTTGGTAAGACCCTCCAAACTTTGACCACCCCTGGAATGTTCCTTGTTCATAAGATGGAACAGGGCTGGTCTTGTACCATCCGGATCCAGTGATCCCCTTGTATTTCCCTGTGCCATGGGTCCACCTGAATTTTGCATCAGAGGGCCCACCTAAGGTTCCTTTAGCAGAACCCTTGAAAGTGAGTGTGTCTCCGTCCGCGTCACGAGCCGTACAGTAGCCTTCGTTTTGGGTTTTCGGCATTTGCACCACTTCCAGTGAAAAGTGACACTTAAAAGAATTCATGTGCCAAATGCCGCTACCGGCATCATTTTCGCAGGCACCGAAAAATTCAGCAAGCATGAAGGCTGGAGCCTTGCCCTGCATATGCATGCCTAACACTTTACCGGCAAAAGAGCATGTCCCGCTGAATTCACCTTTCTTGGCAAGCTGAGCTTCGGCAGCCATGCCAAAGGAGAGGATTAAAACCAAACTTAGGGTCAATTTTGAGATTAATTTTTTCATTTTAATTTTTTGATTAGAGTTGTTGCTAAAGATAAAAAACATTTTTTCAGTCGAGAACGGTTGATTTCAGGACGAATTATGGGGGACGCACTTTAGGGAGGAACCCCAAACGAACAACGAAACAAAACAAGATGCCATTCCGGAAAAACATCGGAAGACCAAAAGAACGCCTGACGTTTTGCAAAGGTGCGGAAATTCGGAATGCTGCTTCAGGATTCACTCCCTCTTCCGCAAGTTCTCCCATGGTTTTTTGATTTACAACTTTTGGGATTACATTCAAGATAACCCCAACTAATATTAATTCGCTGCCGATGATGGTTAATGCTAAACTTGTTTCCATATTTTTCTCGTATGTTGGAATTATGGGAACAGGAATGATACAATCGTCACCGGATCTTACGGACAATCTTCAGCGAAGTTTGTATCTCCTTCGGCAAAATATATCCGGAAGGGGTAACTGTCAACTCTTTTTAAATAATCTACAAAAAAATTATGCAATCAGTGCCAAAATTTTTTCGACTCGGAGATATAGAATTACTTTCCGGAAAAGTTCTTCCGGATGCGGTGCTGGCCTACAGCACTTACGGAGAGTTGTGTCCGGACAAAGACAATGTGGTTCTCCTACCTACTTTTTATACAGGGAGTCACACCCGCAACGAAGGGTTTTTTGGCACAGGAAGAGCAATTGATCCAGCACGGCATTTCGTAATATCAATTAATATGTTCGGTAATGGATTTTCATCTTCTCCGAGTAACGCATCTCCTCCGGTGGATGGTCCACATTTTCCAGATATCTCCCTTTATGATAATGTCTTTTGCCAGCATCGTTTATTGACGGAACAGTTCAACATTGAACGTATCCGACTGGTTGCGGGTTGGTCGATGGCGGGCTGTCAAGCCTATCACTGGGCGGCGCAGTTTCCGGAAATGGTTGATGCGATTCTCCCTTTTTGCGCATCAGCCCGGACATCACCCCACAATCTAGTATTTTTAGAAGGGGTAAAAGCCGCACTCACTGCCGATCAAAATTGGAGCAACGGTCAGTATGATTCGCCTCCGGAAGCTGGCTTGAAAGCATTTGCGCGAGTTTACGCAGGTTGGGCTTTTTCACAAACCTTTTACCGTACAGGATTGTACAAAACTTTAGGTTTTGAAACGCCGGAAGACTTGTTAAAGGATTGGGAAGAGGATCATTTGCTTTGGGACGCAAATAATCTTTTAAGTAAACTAAGGACTTGGCAAAATGCCGACATCAGTGCAAATCCGGTTTACGCAGGAGATATTCAGCAGGCACTCGGTGCGATTAAAGCCAAAACCATTTTGATTGCCTGCAGTTCGGATTTGTATTTTCCTCCGGAAGACAACGAAATCGAAGTGAGCCAGATACAAAATGCAGAGTTACGTATCTATGATTCGCCTTGGGGACACTGTGTTGCCTCACCAGGGAACGACACCCAATTTACCCGTTTTCTTGATTCTGCAATTTCAGAGCTTTTGGAAACGAATCTTTCCTGATGACCCTCAAAATGTCATCACAATAATTTTTAACCCTGATTAAGGAACATTATGACAAAACCAACTGTATTCAAACGAGCAGACATTCAGCACCGCAAAGACGGACTGGAAGATGGCGGAACCTACATCAAACCCTTGGTGACCGTGAAGAACAGCGAAAGCATGGCGGGCGGAGTGAACTTTTTGAAAAAAGTTTCGATTCCATGGGACTTGACTTGTGACGAAATTATCTATTGCCACGAAGGAAATTTTCGTTTGA
>ENA-UPTF01001540-UPTF01001540.1-marine-metagenome-genome-assembly--contig:-NODE-1540-length-14376-cov-2.775299_pt1 | contig 14376 bp, 3 predicted proteins | sample MGYA00238166_ERZ767019 | MGnify/ENA primary metagenome ERZ767019 (study PRJEB28930, sample SAMN06266391) | marine metagenome | isolation source: Sea water from 250 m depth | place: Atlantic Ocean | study...
CTATTATTGCTAAGCGAAAACCTTGATTATATAAAACCCCTTCATTGTAGGTTTCAAGAAGAGCCTCGCAATCATGTAAACATTTAACTATAATGGAAAGCGCTTTTTTGGGAGACATTAAAAAAAACGACTCATCCTCAGAAATATCAAGCTCGAACTCATATTGAGATAATAGCCCTATGAGGGAGTCCCGTATTTTTAAAAGGCGCCCCGTTAGGTCCCCGCGTAAAATTCTTAAACTCATTCTTGCGGCAACCATAGATCGAGAAGATATGAGGTTGCCTATTGATTCGGCCTGAACAAGGTCTATTTTTCCATTCAAAAATGCGTCCTTAGTAAACTCGCCAGGCTCTGATAGGCGTATACCGGTCTTTAGCAAGGCCTCAACTATAGCATCAACTATGTAGGGGTTTCCATGACAACTAATTTCTACTACATCTTCTCCGGTATATGAATTTGGTTTTTGAAAAAAGGTTATTAAAACGGTATCAATTGGAGACCTTTTTGTATCATATACTGTTGTTAATATTGTTTTTCTCTTCATAAGACGTTGAATGTCTTTGCCGCATATTACACTAACAGATTCGATTGACATTGGACCGCTTAATCTTATAATGGATATAGCTCCCCGACCAGGTGGGGTTGCCTGTGAGAAGTGTGTCTCGCGTTTCATAGTATATGAGTTTTGCTCAATATATAAATAAAATGATAATTTTTAAAAGCACAATGAATAATAATAGAATTCAAAAGCCTCATCGAGATATGGTCATTGTAATTGAAAATACAATAACCCCCCTGGAATAAATAACGTGATATATATTAAAATAATAGTGAAAATATTCGAAATATGTTAATTAAAATGAATATTATCAATAAATAACAAAGTTTTAAGTATTTATTAAGCAATGTTTATAAATATTATAATAAATATAAAAAACTAAAGACCTGTGTTAAAAACTTATATTTATTTAACATAAAAACTTTTTCAATAATTCTTCTATAATAACCAGCTATTCTTAATAAAACATATAGTGAAGGGGGTTTAGTGCGCGTGGTTAAAAATCCCGCTACTTGGTGCGCATAAGTGGAGCGATGAATTAAAATTATGGAAGGGGGGGCCAAGAAGGAAATATATATAATGAATAATATATTATATAAGAAGCGATAAAAAATTATAAATACCATAAAAACAATAAGATACTTCGCGTATAATTGTCAACATTACTTTATGAAGTAGCGACCCGGCGACTCACGAAGAAGACACCATTTTTTGTTGTATTATGGTTAGAACATTGAAAAGCGTATAGTAAAGATTTAGCCCCGATGGAAAAGAATTGAAGATAAGAAAAAAGAATGCCATCATAAAATATTGCATCATCTTTTGTTGGGCCTGCTGCTCTGCCCCCCCGGTCATCATTTTCTGCTGAACGAACATTGAAAAGGCCATAAGAATTGGAAGGGCGCAAACAAAATCGCCATATATGGGTATCGAAAAGGGAAGGTTAAAAATCACATCAGGAGAAGAAAGGTCTTTGATCCAAAGAATGAAAGGCTCCCCACGAAGCTCTATTGTAGACCTAAAAACCGTAAAAAGAGCGAAAAGCAGCGGCATCTGTAAAAGCATTGGAAGACAGCCACCCAAAGGATTGACACCGCGTTTTTTATAAAGCGCCATGGTCGCCTGGTTTAGTTTTTGAGGGTTTGTCTTGAACTTTTCTTTTAGGCCCGCTATCTCGGGCTGTAACGATTGCATAGCCCGGGTCGACTGATAACTCTTTTTGGTTAGGGGATATACAACGATCTTTATAAGGATAGAGAACAGAACTAGAACAAAACCATAATTTGGTATATAAGAGTGCATGTTCTTTAGCAACCAGAGAACCCCCTTAGAGATCGGTATTATAAAGAACCAACCAAAGTTCATTACAAGATCAAGGTCTTTTCCTATTTGGTTTATTCTACTGTATTCCAGGGGCCCAAGGTAAACAAAGGCCCTAAAAAGAGCATTTGATGGAACGGCGATCGACATATCATATATTTCCCGGCCGTTGTATGAAGCGCCCATTGATGCGGATATCACCGCAGTGGGGTCCTCAGGAATAAAAGAGGCTAAAAAGTATTTTGTGCGAATAGCCGACCAATCGAGATTTCCCTTATAAGAGCTTAAAATATTTTCTCCCTGGGATGCTTTTGTGTCCTCCAGCTCTCCCCCTTGGTATACATAGCCACTAAAATATGTTTGATCTTCAGATGTGTTTTTTTCCGTAGAGGGAAGGCCTCCATTCCAAGAAAAGGAAAACAAACCTGAAAGAAGCTCGTCCGAACAGGAAGAGAGGTCTATATCTATGTCCAATAAATATGAGTCAGGATAAAAGGTGATTGTCTTTGTGATTTCTTTGTTCTTGGAAAATGAAGTAAAAAAGGTGATTGATGTTGGGGTTGTTATTCTTTCTGTATCTGGAAACCCCCTGATACGCCACGGAGATGACAGGTCAAGTAGCTCGGCATCCAGGTTCCTGGCCCGGACAGAAAGATTTTCGCGGTTAGAATCGTCTATTAGATCAACATAATTACTATCTGGGCCAAGATATTTTTTCAGTATGAATGAGTTTATGGATCCGCCTGCGCGAGAAGATATCTCAGCAAAATATAGGTCGGTCTCTATTGAAAAAGTTTTTTCATCAACAGATCCCCGCCTTGGAACAACAAGCTTCTTTTCTGGTTCTGTAGTGGGGGGCTCTTCAAGATATGGCGTCTGTAGGGTGGGCGGTATCTCTCCCTCGACCAGAAGAGAGTCTGTCGTGCGCCGCCCCACTGGAGAGACCACCTCAAGATAATAAGGGGTTAGAATTAGTACGACCGCTATAAGCAAAAGCGCCGTCAGGGTGTTTCGGTCCATCATCGCTTCACGGGATCATAACCACCACCATGAAAAGGATGGCACTTTGAAACTCTTTTTGTTATTAACAATATAGCGGAAAAAGGCCCTCTGTGTTTTATTGCGTCCAGAGCATATTGTGAACAGGTAGGCTCAAAACGGCAAGACCGGGGAAAAAGAGGAGAAATAAAAAAACGGTAAAACTTGATCAACAGAATTAAAAAGCCCCCCATAAGAAAACTTACTATTTGAAAAAGAGACATGAGTTTGGGAGGTTATGCTGAAAGACGATGACGACCTTTTTTGCGCCGCCTCCTGAGAACAGACCTACCGCTGACAGTTTTCATTCGAGCACGAAAACCGTGTTTGTTCTTACGCTTGCGCTTGCTAGGTTGGTACGTTCTTTTCATATCATCAGCCAGGAAAAAGCCGGGAAAGATACAAAAAGAGTCCCAAAAAGACAAAACAGAAAAGGAAACAAGAAATAACCGGAATTAATAATTTGGCCTTTAAAAAGAATATAGGTTCTTTTATAAATTCAAATGAAATTGACCATGTGGATAACTTGTGGATAAGATTTGGTGAACATGCCGGATAAAACCTGGAAAAAAATTAAAACCGAGCTTGGTGAGAACATCCCCCAACACGCCATAAATACCTGGTTCGAGCCAATCAGGCCAATCATACTCTCAAAAAACGAACTGGTTGTTGAGGTTCCAAATCAATTCTTTTACGAATGGATCGAATCCCACTATAAACAGGTAATAAGAAAAGCGACGGAGAGGGTTTCAAAGAACGGATTATATGTTCGCCTCACAGTGTCGGACAAAGAACAAAAAATAGAAGAACAGGAAGAACAAGACAGAACCACCCCCAAAGAAAACCCAGTAAGCCCACAACTGAACAAGGGCTACACTTTTGAATCATTTATTGAGGGAGCAAACAACCAGTTTGCAAAGTCTGCTACCCAGGCGGTTGCGGAAGCACCGGGAAAGCAGGCATTTAACCCCTTAATTATATATGGCGGCGTAGGCCTGGGAAAAACACACCTGTTGCACGCAATAGGTAACAGGATTATGGAAACCAATTATTCTATTAGGGTGGTGATGGCAACTAGTGAAAAATTCACCCTGGACTTTGTGAATGGGCTCAGAAAGAACCGAACTGTAGAATTTGCGCGGCAGTACCGCCGCGCGGATGTTCTTTTGATCGATGATATACAATTTTTTCGAGGAAAAGAACAAACACAAGAACAGTTCTTTCACACATTTAATGAGCTTTATCAAGCTGGAAAGCAAATAGTGCTGACCGCAGACCGGTTTCCTGGTGAGATGCAAGGACTTCAAGATCGCCTGCTTTCTCGTTTTCAGTCCGGGCTGTCTGTAGATGTGCAGCCCCCTGACTTTGAGGTCCGGGTTGCGATTCTCATGGATAAGGCCGAACGGAACGGGGTAGATCTTTCATATGATATTATAGAGTTTATTGCAACCCACATGAAAAGCAATATTAGAGACCTTGAAGGAACCATTATTCGTCTTTTGGCCCGTTCTTCACTAATGAACCAGGATATCGATTATGATTTGGTGCACGAGGTGGTAAAAGAAAGGCTTGGAAAAAAACCACCAGAGGACATTACTATAGAAGATATTGTGCGTAAAGTCTCTCAAGCCACCCGAATCACAGAAAAGGACATTGTTGGCAAAAGCAGAAAAAAAGAAATTGCACAGGCCAGACAAACGGCCATGTATCTTTGCCGAACACTTTTGGACATCTCTTTGAATAATATTGGTATTTATTTTGGTGGGCGAGACCACACAACGGTTATTCACGCAATTCGGAGGACGGAGGAAAAAGAAGACAAACACTCAAAGCAAATAATTGAAAGATTGACCCAAGAACTGAGTTTTCCGCGAAAATGAAAGATTAAGGCCCCCTACGTACACCTCCAAAAAACCCCTCTATTTGAAAACCATAATAAACAATTTAAACCATGATATCGTTCTTTACAGGCTTGACCAGACAGCTCAATGCTAAAACCACGGTTTGTTAAAAAGCCTGTTCTTTTTTTCATAAAGATTTGTTTTTTCAGTCAACAATGCCTGTTCCCCGGATCGGATATTCTATGTATGGGCCCCACCCTATTTTTGTTGACATGGGGGGTCATGATAATCTGCATGTTTTTCCCCAAAACAGGAATCATTTGTTTGGCGGCACGTTAGAAGACCAACGATAAAAGATGCTCAAGTGAAAAGATCAAGATCGACCAGGTCCTTGGTAATGATCTGTGCTCCCTTTCTGGCATTAATTGGTGGGTGGTTAGCGTACAGCTCAGGATTGGGCCTCCCTGCTGCGACCACAATGATGGTCGCTATTTGGACCGCGCTCTGGTGGATTTTCGAGGCCGTTCCCATTCCCATAACTTCTCTGGTGCCATTGGCCCTGCTACCTCTTTTTGGTGTGCTTAGCGCCGAACAGGTAGCGGGGGCCTATGGACACAAGCTGGTCCTTTTGTTATTAGGCGGTTTTCTTCTTTCTAAGGCAATGGAAAGGTCTGGTGCACACCGCCGCATCGCGCTAAAGATGGTTAGAGCCTGTGGTGGTGGGGGAGGTCGCCCCCTGGTCCTTGGGTTCATGCTTGCGTCTGCTGGTTTGAGCATGTGGATATCGAACACAGCAACAACCCTGATGATGTTACCCATGGCTATAGCTGTACTACAGGACGCTGAGGATAAGGAAATAAAAGTTCCGCTTTTATTGGGCATTGCCTTCGCTGCAAATGTTGGGGGCATCGGGACCCCTATCGGAACACCGCCCAACATGGTAATGATCGGGTATTTCGAGCAGGAGTTCGGTAAGGAGATAGCCTTTGTTGATTGGATGCAGGTTGGGGTCCCCGTTTCCATTATTATGGTCTTATTGATCTTTGTTTGGATCACCAGGGGGATTAAGGGACGCTCTGCCGTTCCGCTCCCAGACCCAGGTTCCTGGAGAAAAGAGGAAACACGAACACTCCTGGTCTTTGGATTAACAGCCCTGGCCTGGATCACCCGCTCGTCACCTTATGGTGGCTGGAAGAACTGGTTTGGAACTCTCCCACAAGACCTGGAACAGCTTCAGGACCTTTTTGTGAACGCGAATGATGCTAGCGTTGCTTTCATAGCAGTGGTCCTCCTTTTTTGTTTACCCAACGGTATGGGAAAAGGAGAAAGGCTTTTGGATTGGAGAACGGCCAATGAGGTCCCGTGGGGGCTGCTTATTCTGGTGGGGGCGGGAATGTGTTTGGGTACCGCGTTCAAGGAATCGGGATTGAGCGCAGCCTTAGCAAGTGCGCTGACCGGATTAGGTAAGGTCGACCCGGTCTATCTTATTCTGAGCGTGGCCCTGTTGGTCACGTTTTTAACAGAAATGACGAGCAATACAGCCACCACAAATATTTTGATGCCCATACTGGGAGCAGTAGCGGTGGCGAGTATGCTTGACCCAAAACTTCTTCTTTTACCTGCCACTATCAGCGCAAGCTGCGCCTTTATGCTTCCTGTTGCGACCATGCCCAATGCGGTGGTCTTTGGCACTGGTGAGGTCTCTATTAAAAGGATGGCCAGAGAAGGGTTTGTTCTTAACCTGGTCGGTGCTGTGATCGTGACCTTTGTATGTTATATTTTTCTCAAGTAAAAGATTCTTGTTTTTTTGGAAAATCGAATTTCTAATTGAAAACAGGCCTTCCTTCGATTTCAATCTATATCTTGACCCCTTCGAACCTCAAGCTTATATTTTATCCGTATCTATAGGGATGATTATTTGATCATTCTTTTGATTTCCCATACCAAAAGTGTAAAAGCCTTCACCGGCTTGTTAAGTTTTATAGTACAGTAAACCACAACGATAGGGAGGTCTATCATGAGAAAAGCGCTAGCTTTTTTAACTCTTATTGCATTCATTGCTACAACAAACGCCCAAAACTCGGTCACGCTCTATCTCTATGATAGCTATGGTGATGGCTGGAATGGTGGGGTTATTAATGTGGCCGGAACAGATTACACGATTGATGCTGGGGCTGAAGCGTCCTTTGTATTGGATCTGGAGAATGGAACATATGACTGGTATTATACCGCTGGAAGCTGGGCCTATGAGAATAGTTGGTCAGCCTATGATGACGCGGTCAATCTTTTGTTCAGCGGTAGCGGTGATGCCGGTGACCAGGGAGGCGTGTTCACGGTACCATTCATGCAGACCGTATCGATCTATGATATTCAGTTTGTTGAGGACCCCGAAACCAATGATGCAAGCCCGCTACAGGGAGACGTGGTTACAACACAGGGCGTGATTACGGGTGTGGCCTATAATGGATACTATCTGCAGGATGCCTCTGGGCCCTGGAACGGTGTCTGGGTCTATGATCCTGGCCGAGTGGCAGGAAACATTCTGATCTCTGAGTATTATGAAGGAGCCAGCTATAATAAATATTTGGAACTTTTCAACCCGACCGATGAGGATATCGACCTCACGGGTTATTTCGTGGGTCTTACTCTTAATGCTCACGGTGATGGTGACGACCCGACCAATCTTTATGAGACCGCACACCCCTTTCCTGATGGTGACACGCTCTATGCAAAGGACACCTATGTTATTACCAGAAGCGATGCTGACGCAGCTATCGTGGCGATGGGCGATTGGGTAACAACGTCAAGCCACGTCTGTAATTTTAATGGTAATGACTGGATTGGTATCTATGATGCAGATGGTGTGCTCTTGGATGCTTTTGGTGTTACCCCAAGCGCTACAAATCCACCGGACCATGATGTTGCCGGTGTTTCTGGGGCCGCCAAAGACCACTTGATCTACAGGGACGCTGAGGTCCTTGGTGGGAATGACGGCACCTGGGACGGGGGAACCTATGAGGATTCTGAATGGATCGTTGTGGACCTTGCTGAGACCATTGATGAGGATATTGAGGACCTTGGCTATCACTATGTGAACCTACCTGAGCTTGACGACCTTGTTATGGTAGAGGGGGAGGTTGAGGAATATTATGGAGAGACAGAGCTCCTGAACATCACCGACTATGAGTGGCTCTCTTTTGGTTGGATCGACCCTGTCTGGGTGGACTCTACCGCTGGTCATGCCGATGAATCCTTTGAGGGTGTATTTGTTGTTGTTGAGGGTGAGGCCATGACCGACACAACCTCGTATGGCGAGTGGACCATCGATGATGGTTCTGGGCCCGCCACGGTCGATGACCAGTTGTATTCTGGGTTCGGCCCGACCCTTGGTTGGTGGTATGCAGTGGCCGGCCCGACCGACCACGCCTACAGCCTTAATAGGGTCGTACCGGTCAATGAGGATTATATTGTCGCTACCCCGCCATGTGAGGCAAATGATGTTATGATCTCTTGTGATTTTGGCTCTTGGCAGGGCGAGGTCTCCTGGGAACTTCTTGATGATATGGGTGACACGGTTGCAATGGGGGGTGCTCCAGATTATCAGGATGCCTGTCTTGATGATGGCGCGTACACGCTATATATGCATGATTCCTATGGCGACGGCTGGAACGGAAACATGTGGGAGGTCTATGATTATGATGCTGACTCCGTGCTGGTGTCTGTGACCTTAGAGACCGGCGCTGAGGGTACGTACAGTTTCATTCTTGGTGAGACCGCGGATGTGTTCGGATGTACGGACCCGGATGCTGAGAACTATAACGAAGATGCGACCGTGGATGATGGATCATGTATCTATGCGGGTGACACCTGTGCGGAGCCGATCGCTGCTGTAGCTGGCGATGCCGGCAACCAGGCCGATGGACAGGTCGAGTATTTCTCCTTTACCGCGTCCATGGACGGGTCCATGACGATCACTACCTGTTATGCAGGTCAGATGGAAGATTCTCATTTCCAGGTCTGGAGCGCTTGTCCAGATGACGGCGGGGCCCTGCTTGCCGACAATGATGATGCCATGTGCGGCGATATTACCGGTGGTAACAACTATGCATCACACATAGAGGATCTTTCTATCACGGTTGGAACAACTTATATAATTGCTTCTCTTGATACTTGGGGACCAGGCCCGTTCGTCTGGTATCTTTATGAGTCACCGCCGCCATCAGCCCCACAGAATCTGACAGCAGAGGCTGGGCTGGAGATGGTCTCACTAATGTGGGAACCCCTTCCACCATCAGGCGGCCGTGGCAATGCTCAGGCTGCAACAGGTGGAGACCTGGTCAACAATATCCAGGATGATTATGAAGCATCCCTGGTGAAGAAATCCACTGTCAGCACGAGCAGCTCCGATAAAGGGGTCGTGTCCCGTGAGCGTTTGATCGAGGCAGCGGCACAGCCCAGGGAAATGCCCTATCGCTATCGTCAGGTACTACAGGCCCAGGAAGAGAGCCGTACCAACCGTGACGCATCGGTCATGGTGAGTTTCTATGATTCCTATGGCGACGGTTATGATGGTGACGCGTGGATCACGAACGAGGACACTCAGACAGAGGTAGCATATTTTTATGCAAGTGATTTCACTGGGGACAGTATACACTATGGTCCATATGACCTGGTGGACGGCCTTTATTCCATGAACGTTATGGATGCCAGCTGGGCCAGTGAGACAACATGGGAGATAACGGATGCCACCACGGGTGAGGTATATGCTTCCGGTGTTGTTCCGACCTTGACCTATTTTACAATCGGCGAGGGGACCACTCCCCAGGCGGACCTGAGCTTTACCGGTATGTGGTATGACCATGATGCTGATGCGTTAACCGTTGAGGTCATCAACTCTGGTACTGTTGATGCTGCAGGTTTTTATGTGGTCTATTACTTTGGGGAAGCTGACCCTGAGTGCGGGAACGCGAACTATGTCACCTATTCCTGGGTGACAGGACTGGCCGCTGGTGATACAGCGGTAACGGCCACAGCCGCTGGTGTTCTGGGGTATGTGGGTGGTTATGGCACACACACCTTTGGTGCCCTGGCCGATTATCTCTGTGCGGTCGATGAGTCCGATGAGACCAATAATACGATCACAGAGACATTCGATATCTTGAACCCGCTCGATGGTGTCGTGTGGAATGTTTACAGACAGACCGGAACGGATGACTTTGCTCTCCTTGCATCCACGGAGACGGATCCCTGGTACACCGATATGGCGGTAACGGGTGATGTTGAATATTGTTACTATGTGACCCAGGAGATGGATGCAGATGGAACAGAGTCCGACACATCCAACCATGCCTGTGCGATCCCGGTCGCACCGATAGAGCTTCCGGTACCGCTGAATGTGGCCGGTAGTTCTGATGGCTGGGAGGTCACCATAACCTGGGACCATCCGGACCTGACAGATTTCGACCCATCCTTATTGGACCTTATTGATGAGGAGAAGGTGGACGATCCGTCCAGCTATCATATCTATGACCAGTCGGCCTATCCGGACCGGACCCGCCAGGGCGGGGACACGGTGGATGATGCCACGGTCATTGATGAGCTGCCCTACTATAACACGGGTACCACGGAAGGCTACACGGACGACTATGATGCGGTGTGCCCCTATACCGGGAGCACATCCCCGGATGTGGTCTACAGCTTTACGCCCGCGGCAGACATGTTAATAACGATCAGTCTCTGTGGAGAGGGAACCTATTATGATACCAAGGTATATGTGTTTGAGGGTGATACAGGTTCCTTTGCGATGACGGTAGATGGTCTTGATGCCTGTAACGATGATTTTTGTCAGAACTCACACACGAACTGGCTAAGCTTTCTGCCCGATGTAATGCTGACCGGCGGAACCACATATTATATCGTTGTCGATGGGTATGGTGGTGACCTGGGTGAGTATGAGATCGAGGTCATGGAGCAGCTTCCACCGAGCCCGGTGATTGGCTATGGTGTCTATCGTGATTCGGTCATGGTCGGCTCAACGCCTGGACCGGATGATATGGAAGATGCCATGTATAACGAGTTCGTCGTTGTTGAGGGAGACCATGATTACTGGGTGACCGCCTGGTATGATATTTTCGGAGAGTCAGACCCGAGTGATACGGTAACGGTCACTGTTGAGGCTCCTGGCCCGAACCTGTATCCGCCAGAGAATCTTCAGGTTGATGCCATGGGTAATGATGTCATGCTATGGTGGGACGCTCCCCCGGGAGGCCCAGGCTGGCTCACTCATTCCAATGGTGATTTTGGAACATCGATCGGTACCGGTGGAGATATGGATGCTATCGGAGCACAACAGTTTGGTCCAGAACAACTGTTCGATTATAATGGTATGTACATGACCGATATCGAGTTCATACCTGCCGAAGCGACAGCGACATATCAGCCTGTCATCTTTGCGGTTCCAGTGGGGGTCCTTCCGGACTCATCCCATGTTGTCTCTTCTGGTCCTGTGCTGTCCGGTGCGGACCTGGTAATGGGCGAATATAATATCGTACCTGTTCCAGCTCACCAGATCGATTGGACCATGGAGCTATGGGTCGGTGTCCATATCGTAACAGCTGCAGGTTATCCTGCGGGAACAGATACTGGACCAATGGTCCCAGGAGGAGCGAAGATCCTTTGGGGTGGTGTATGGTATGATCTTACCGATCTCAATGCTGCCCTGGACTATAACTGGGCGCTTGGTGGTTTTGTGGACTACAATCCACCGCTTGTCAATTTGATGGCGAACCCCGGGTTCGAGGCAACAGTAGATGCTGGCAATGGCTGGCAATTGTATGCTGCAGACTGGATCTGGTGGCCCACAGAGGCTGGTAACCATCATGTTGAGGCAGATGGTAACAATATCTATGGGTCCGATGCTACGTTCGATACCTGGAACGGTATGTATGGTCTTAAGATGTGGGGAGCCTACAACGGAGCAGAGAATGTTACAAGCTACTACCAGGGCTTTACTGCTGAAGAGCTTGGCGGTGCAGGAACAGAGGTCATGGTGGATGGTATGTTCATGTCCCACGCGGATGACTGGATCGGACAGGGAACGAACAGCACGTCACTTTTTGTGTCCTATTTTGACGCTGAATGGGGATCCTTAGGTATACACCACTCAGAACCACTCACTGGCGAGGATGATCCCAATGTGTGGCACCACCGTCATGTTAGCGGTGTGATTCCTGATGGCGCTGTCAATGTGAATATCGGTATCGTGTTCAACCAGATGGACAATGATCAGCATGGTTCTGTTTACTATGATGATGTGACCGCATATACCATGCACCCAGTAGAGCTAACCGGTTTTGATATTATGCTCAATGGCGCAGAAATGGCGGCCATTGAGGCCGGTGATCCTCTTGAGTTCACCATCAATTTTGATACAGAGGGTGATGGCCCATATGTTGGTGCCATGGCCGTCGTTTTGGATGCAAATAATGATTGGGATTTGGGTGAAGAGGATCATCTAATGACAGAGGATGAAGCGGCATTGATCGTGGATAATGGCGAGGAGGATGAGAACCCGGATATTGGCGTGTTCAGCCTCACATTGGACCCAGAGGCGGCGGTAGGCTCTGAGGATATCGAGGATCTCTTATGGCTATTGGTCCAGAACAGTCAGTATATATTTATCGAATATGATCCGGAAACGGGTGACATGGGTGATGGTGCAGGACTATCGATCGGTTCCTGTGCCGGGTGTGATGGTGCGAACGGTATTCAGGGGAACACATCACCGTCCACGGATGACCTCTTTGTGGTCGCATATCCCTATTCAACGGACTACTATTATTACTATGAGTCGGTCCCCTTTCTCGCACTGACGGTTGAGGATGGCTCATACCACATGGATGTGAGCGGACCAGGTATGTACAATGTCTGGGTCGACGATATACTGGAGATCGCGCCAGAACTGAATATCGATTGGTATTTCGAGGAAGTGGAGGTCGATGGTGTGACCACCCTTGACTTCGAGTTCAATGAGCTAAATGCCAATATATATGGCAGAGTGACCGATGGGTCCACTGGTGAGGGATTAGAGGATGTATGGATGGATTTCTATGCCTATCCCCATGATGATGAATACTACTGGGCGTTCACTGGCTGGGAAGGTATCAATCCGACCCATGAGGTATTCACGTGGGGCCACTCCACTCTTGATATGGTCGATGGTGAGCATGATGAGTACGAACTGCTCTGGGTACAGGGCGATGAGTGGGAGAATGGCTGGAGCGGGGCCGGGTTCAATATAACCGAACCTGTCGATCTTGCTGAAGAGTGGGACCGGGCCACCATGCATTTTGACATGAAGGTCACTAACCCTGATGGGAGCGATGATACACCAACGATACGTTTTCAGTTCGAGTCGGGAGAGGATGGAAAGGTCCGTTATTTCCTGGACCCGAATGATGACGGAGACTGGCACCATTATCATCTCTACCTGGGTGACTTTGTCAATATTGATGGTACCGAGAACTTTGACCCTTCCAGCATCACCGTGTTCCAGTTCATGGCAGAGGCCAATGCTGTTGTCGGGCGGGAGGTTCTTTTTAGGACCATAGACACATTCACCGACGGGTTCTCCTACTCCACGAGCACAGATGAGAATGGTGACTATGATATCTGGGTGGACGGAGGATTCGATTACAATGTCTGGATATATTCTGACAGCGGTTACTTCCATCACGATGATTATTTCTTCGTTGATGAGGGAGCGGACATTGAGTATAATGTGGTTCTCGAGCCCACCGGACCCCAGAACGTGACAGTGTCTGGCTATGTGACCGATGCCCAAACGGGCGAGCCGTTAGTGAATGCTCAGGTGAATGCGTACCTTAATAATGCCAATTTCTCGTCCTGGACCAACACGGATGAGAGCGGTTACTACGAGCACACTCTCATAGCGGGAGACTATTGGACGTCGGCCTATATGGATGGTTATCAAAATAGCTATTCTCAAAGGAGTTTTGAATCTGGTGGGAACTACTCTGTCGATTATGGCCTCTGGCATAATGATGTGCCCATAGCCAATCTGGATGTCTGGGTCCATGATCATGATACGGGAGACCAGCTTGAGAATGTAAATATCAACGTGAATGGACCTTCTGGTAATTCAGTACTGAGTCTTTCTGGAGTGAACGGATATGCAAATATTCAAGTGCCCGGGGACAGCATGTACACCGTGTGGGCATGGGACGATGAACATTTATCAATGGATGATGAGATCTTCATGGACGCATACGGTTGGTACGGAATGGGCTTTGACCTTGGTTCCAGTGAGAATTATGCCGGGGCTGCTTTTTATGTGTATGATGCTGAGACTGGAGAAACCTTGGAGAACGCATGGGTCTATGGGGACCCATCGATACATGGGACGGATTTTATTGGTCAAAACGGTATCGGGACCTTGCACATGGGCCCGGTCGATGAGAATACATTGGTCAATGATTGGTATATGGAAGCATGGGCCGAAGGATACGAGACCCAGTATTTCACATCAGACGATTCAGTAGAGACACTATCCGCTGATAGCTGGACTTGGTTTTATTTTTATCTTGATCCAGAGCCAGG
>ENA-UPTF01001541-UPTF01001541.1-marine-metagenome-genome-assembly--contig:-NODE-1541-length-14373-cov-2.369684_pt1 | contig 14373 bp, 16 predicted proteins | sample MGYA00238166_ERZ767019 | MGnify/ENA primary metagenome ERZ767019 (study PRJEB28930, sample SAMN06266391) | marine metagenome | isolation source: Sea water from 250 m depth | place: Atlantic Ocean...
GACTATCCCAAAGACATACAGTCACAACCGAGCCTTTTCTAAACGTATCCGTCGAAGGTCGAAAGCCCTGTAAGTCCACTGATAACCAGAAAACTGGTGGTGTTACAATATGTATCTTAGAAAAGTATTATACACATCATGTTGTACGCGCGGCCACATCGGACACAATATTTGGTGGTTTAGTTAGAGACAAAAATTACCTAACCGTGTATGATCTCGTGGTAGTTCACTGTGATAAGTGTACTCAGATCATTATCTGTTAGGTGTTGTATGGCATCTGGTTTCAAAAGACGAGAAATCGCGACTAATAACTTAGTTCCTTCCGCTGACATGGCCCACAAGGACTTTGGTGATATGGCTGAACTGCTTGATTCGATTCGGCAAAATGGAATCAAGCAGCCACTTGTTGTACGCCCCATTGGTAGCGGCAATTATCAGGTGATCGCCGGTTCACGGCGCTTTGTGTGTGCGAAGGAACTAGGTATTGAAACGGTTCCTGTAGTGATACAGCAGATTACCGATCTCATAAATGTCCGAGTTGTTGAGGGAGGCCTGTTGGACGACTCATCTGGTATCGAGGCGACTGATGATGAACCGCTAGACCAAGTCACCGTCTTGCAGCTACCTGTCCCCGACAAGACTTTGCGGGAGGCATCTCAATCAAAAGAATATTACAAGGTTGAACGCATGGAGTATGCCGACGAGGATGATGACGCTATCGTTATTCAGTATGGGATGGGTAGCTCACCTGGAGAGGTACCCGAAGAACAGTCCAGTTATCGACTTTGGATGGACACAGCGGAGAATTCCCCAGCTCTGCACCCCAACCTTGGTAGTGGCGCTGCGTGTGATACAACTGATGTCGTCAAAATTCTAAAGGGAGCAGGTTTGGATGTACTTATCGACCTGCAACGTGCTGGGATCATTTCTTCAGCAGCACTCCCCTCTCAACTCTCAGGGGTCTGAGCTTAATGGTCTTTTCGGGCCTGGGTGTCAGGTTCTACAGTGCCAATCTTTTCTAGAGCATTTGCCGCAGCTTCCCGTTCTGCCAGAGTCTTACGCTTCCCAGTACCCGTGCCTATAACTTCCTCTTGAACTGAAACCTGAGCGGTAAAGGAGCGGTCGTGGTCCTTCCCTTCCTCTTCAATGATCTCGTAAGTTGGTGAGGGGAGTCCGAGCGAGTGAGCCGTTTCCTGAAGTAGTGACTTCGGGTTTGAAATTAGGACCGATTCTCCAACACCTAATATGTGGTCAACGAGTAGTTCCAGCACCACTTGACGTGCTGTCTCGTATCCGAATTCGATAAATAGGGCGCCGGTAAGTGCTTCTAAAGCAGCTGAGAGATTTGACGGGCGTGTTCGGCCTTTAGCAGAGTCTTCACCGTGGCCCATCAGAAGATGCTGGCCAAGACAGATTTGCTGCGCCACATCTGCCAGGGCACTCTCTCGAACAATTATTGATCGAGCCTCGGTTAGCTTTCCTTCATCCCACCCTGGGTGGCTATTGTGTAACTCTTCGGCGACTATCTGTCCAATAACTGCATCACCCAAAAATTCAAGCCGTTCGTTAGAACCATTCGCTGTAAGAGGGTTCTCGTTGAAATATGAGCTGTGGGTAAGTGCAAGTTCTAACAATTTGATGTCTTGGAACTTGAGGCCAAGTTTATTTTGGAGCACTTCTAAATTCATAGTCAGCCTAAATTTTTATGTAACACGGGTGTAACACCGTGTCGTTATTGTAAGGCTAAGTTTGTATAAGTTGGAGGTAGGGGAGAAATATGGACTCTGGTAACACTGCTTGGATGCTAACAGCCTCAGCTTTAGTATTACTGATGACGCCTGGGCTCGCTTTTTTCTATGGAGGGCTCGTTCGCGCAAAAAATGTAATTAGCACCATTATGTACAGTTTCATAGCGATGGCTGTGGTCAGCATCGTTTGGGTACTTTGGGGCTATAGTTTGGCCTTCGGTCCGGGGAGTGCATTCATAGGTGACCTTAGTTTGTTTGGATTGTCAGGAATCGATACCAAAGAGGTCTATGATGGCTACACGATTCCAACCCTACTGTTCATTATTTTCCAAATGATGTTTGCGATTATTACGCCAGCCCTAATTACAGGTGCATTTGTGGAGCGTTTCAAGTTCACTACGTATCTTGTCTTCTTGGTTATCTGGGTGACTCTAGTCTATGCTCCAGTCGCCCATTGGGTTTGGGGTGGAGGTTGGCTTGGTAGCTTTGGTGACGGCGCTTTGGACTTTGCCGGCGGTACCGTTGTACATATCAACGCGGGTGTAGCCGCAGTAGCTGCTGCAGTACTTGTTGGAAAACGAAAAGATCCCGGTCTAGAACCACACAACGTTCCCTATGTCGTTCTTGGGGCTGCATTGCTCTGGTTCGGGTGGTTCGGCTTCAATGCGGGCTCTGGGCTCAATGCCGACGGGCAGGCTGTGAATGCATTCCTAGTAACTAATACAGCAGCAGCAGCAGCAGCGCTGACTTGGGGCTTAATTTCTCAGTTCCAGACCGGTCGGATGAGTGCTGTGGGGGTGGCATCTGGGGCAGTCGCAGGGTTAGTGGCAATAACCCCTGCATCAGGTTTCGTAGGGGTTCTTGGCGCCCTCGCTATTGGTATCGGTGCTGGCGCCCTTTGCTACGTCGCGGTATATATCCGAGCTAAAACACAGCTCGATGATGCACTGGAAGTTTTCGCCGTCCATGGGGTTGGTGGAATTTGGGGTGCGATCGCCACTGGTATTTTTGCTGTTGCGGCCATAGGCGGAACGGCTGGTGCTATAGAAGGTAACTCCGGACAGGTGGTAACCCAGGTTGTAGCTGTTTTAGCTACCATGGCTTACTCATTCGTGGCCACGTTGGTGATCTTGAAGGTACTTGACCTAATACCTGGTCTTGGGCTCAGGGTATCTGGTGATGAGGAAGATCAAGGTTTGGATCTGTCCGCACATGGTGAAAGAGCATTTGTGAGGGATGGGGCAGACTAAAATAGATACTGGGATCGAAAGACTAGAAGTTTGAATTCCGAGGTGGCAAAAGATGATTAAAATAGAGGCAATCGTCCGTCCCGAACGAATCAATTCAGTAACTCAGGCTTTGGAGCAAGTTGGCTGCGGAGGTTTTCATTACCAGAACATTACCGGCCAAGGTCAGCAAGGTGGGGTGGAAGTTTTTACTGGAAGGGCTGGAAACATGGCTAAAGCGGCAGGGCCTAAGACTTTGTTAGTAACTGTTATCCCAGATGAAATGAGGGATTCGGTTATTGAGGCCATCGTTGAATCTGCTAAGGGACCTGATGGAGGACACATTGGCGACGGGAAGATCTTTGTATCGCCCGTTAGCAACGCTATTCGGATTAGGACTGGCGAAGATGGAGACGCGGCTATTTGAGACACCAATTCTGGTCGACTAGATACTCACGACTTTGAAGCCTGGGACAGTCGTTATCGTTGGTGCTGGGATTGCTGGACTAAGTACGGCGTTCCATCTAGCGGAGAAGGGTGTAGAAAAGATTATTGTCCTTGACAAGGGCAAGGTCGGTGACGGTTCTAGCTCGAAAGCTGGTGGTATCGTCACGATGCTCCAGCAGGACGAAGCTTCCATCCGCGCTCGCTCACGGAGCCTCGATATTTTCGAACGATTTTCGCAAATCCTTGATGGGTACACCTTTCATCAAGTTGGCTGTTTAAACTTATTTCGCGAGCATGCATTTATCGAGAGTGCACCATTAAGGGAGCTTCAATCTAGCCTTGGTGCCGAGTTTTTATTGTTACGTGGCAGCGAACTCCAGGATCGCTTCCCGGACATGTGCACATCAGAAGATGATTATGGCGTTCTTGACCTGCGTGGAGGCTACAGTGAGCCTCACCGCTATATCCCGGCTCTGACAACGAAAGTTAAAGAGCTTGGAGTTGAGATTCGTGAAAACCAAGCCCTTGTAGAATTTGATATGAATGGAAGCTCTGTTACCGGGGTAGTTGTTAAGGATATGGCGAGTAGTTCCATACCTAGTGAGGATATGACTATAAAAGCTGATGCGGTGATATGCACTGTCAATGCTTGGGCTAACAAGGTACTGTCATTTGCTGGATATCAGATACCCATGAAAAACTTTATTCATGAGCGTTTTGTGACCAAGCCATTTCCTACAGCTCCTCAACTCCCTGCTGTAAACGATAACGTTAAAGATGGTTACTTTCGGCCCACTGACGATAACCGTCTACTACTTGGAACTGCGGCTCACAACCCTAATGAATTCTCAATACCCAGTCCTAATTTCACGTTCGACGAACTGGAACCGGATCCCACTGCACTCCCCTTCCTCAAAGATACTTTCGTTGACCGACTTCCACTTCTCAATGAGGCTGAATGGGATTACCATAAAGTGGGTCTGATTAGCTTCGCGATGGATGCCAACCCGGTTTTGGGACCGATACCTGGGATTGGCAATTTCTATGTTGGTGTGAATTTTCACTCTGGTGGGTTCGGTTATAACCCAGTGGCCGGAATGCTTCTGTCTGAATATGCTGTGGTTGGCGAGACATCGATTGATGTCGAAGCGTTCTTGCCAGAGAGATTTTCCAAGATTGATACTGGGGCTTACCTCTCTGAGCCTCGTACACACCACGAGATGGGTATAAAGCGTCACTGACGTTTTTTTGTACGGTAGGGTCAGGAGTTTCTGACGCTCCTTTCTACTGAGAACGCTCGGTGGTTCACGTGTGTAACAAAGATGTAACATCTGACTAACATCTTGGGAGCTTAGATTGCTAAACTAGGGTTTGGTAATAGGCAATAAGTGGTTTAATTTGGAGAAATAGATCGGTAATTCGGGTTAAGTTGATCCGATTTTCTGACTACTGTTTTAATTCTTTGGCGGATCTGGTTACGTAGACATACTTATTTTCAGAGGGGGTATCGCGATATGACTCGGATTGAACGGACACCGGCGGAAGTTATCGAGTTTGCTAAAGAGAATGATATTCAGATGGTTGACCTTATGCTGACTGACGTCCCTGGTACGACTCAGCATGTAACCCTGCCGGTTGCGGAGATGGACGAGAAACTATTTGCAGAAGGCACCGGGTTTGATGGATCAAGTATTCGAGGTTTTCAGACCATCGATGAGAGCGATATGCTCCTTGTTCCCGATCCCAATACTGCCGCTCTTGACCCGATTCTAGAAATTCCAACCCTAAGTCTTATCTGCAACGTCCGGGATCCGATTAGCAGTGGTAACTATCCTAGAGATCCACGTTATGTTGCCCAGAAGGCTGAAGAACACCTCAAGTCAACGGGTATCGGTGACGTCAGTAATTGGGGCCCAGAACTGGAATTTTTCGTCTTCGACACTGCACGCTTCAACCAGACGGCGAATAGTGGCTACTACCATGTCGATTCCGACGAAGGCATCTGGAATACCGGAGATGAGACGATGTTGGACGGCATCACGCTGAATAATGCACACCGTCCGCGTCACAAGGAAGGATATTTTCCAGCGTCTCCCGTTGACACTATGACAGATATGCGTTCAGAAATGGTCTTAAAAATGGCCAACTATGGGATCGATGTGGAGAAGCATCACCATGAAGTCGCGACTGCAGGACAGGCTGAGATTGACTTCATTTTTGATTCCCTTACGACCACTGCTGACAATGTCATGAACTACAAATATGTGGTCAAGAATGTTGCTCGAGAATATGGAAAGATTGCCACCTTCATGCCGAAGCCAATCTATGGAGATAATGGAACTGGTATGCATACTCACCAGAGTATTTGGAAGGATGGTGAGCCTCTCTTTGCAGGTGATGGGTATGCAGGGATAAGCCAGACACTCAAGTACTACAGTGGAGGATTGCTAAAGCACTCCCCGACGCTTCTCGCCTTTGCAGCACCCACGACTAATTCGTATCGTAGGCTTGTCCCAGGCTTTGAGGCACCTGTGAACCTTGTTTACTCTGCCAGGAATCGTAGCGCCGCCTGTCGTATCCCTATGTATTTCGCGAATCCAGCGGCCAAGCGGGTTGAGTATCGTTGCCCCGATCCATCCGCTAACCCCTACCTTGCATTCTCGGCAATGTTGATGGCAGGACTTGATGGTATCCAAAATAAGATTGATCCGGGTGACCCGCTTGAGGCTGATATATACCACTTGCCGGAGGAAGAGTTGGCCAAGATCAAACACGTCCCAGCATCGTTGGATGAAGCCCTGGACGCACTTGAGTCCGACAACGATTTTCTCCAAGTTGGGGGTGTGTTCACAATTGATCTGATAGAGGAGTGGCTTGATTACAAGCGAAGCCGGGAGTTGGACCAAATTAAGCTGGCACCCCATCCACTAGAGTTTTCGCTCTATTTTGACGCATAATCTTGAATAGGATGAAAAGGAGTGTCACGCATAGGTAGATGCGGTACAGTCTTTTTTGTTAATTATGAGTGGCAGGTTGTGTCGATTGGGGTTTGACGCTGGGGTATGTAATCCCTATACTCGATCTGCTTCTCTGGGGTGTCTTACGCGTTTCGAGATTATTGTCGGTACTTCCAGTTCGTAGGGGGGATTAAGCTATGGGCAGCTCTATGTGGATGATATTGGGTGTCGTCGGGTTGATGCTCGTCCTGATCATCGTTGGTGGAGTATACATTGCACGTGAGCAAGGCGCGATAGATTTGGCGGGTGCCCCCGACATGGAAGTCACGATGTCTGCAGACCCGGCCACTGTACCAGTTGGAGGGAATGCAAACTTCAAGATCATCTATGCCAATCTCGGGGAATCTCCAGCGGGATCAGTTACGATAGTGGTGACAATGCCTGAAGGGGCAGAGGTGGTTGAAATCTTCCCGACAGTCTGTCGTGTGCCCACGGCACGCGACCCACAAGACGGGACCCACTCCTGTAACGTGGCCACGATTCAGCCAGGCTTAAAAAGAGATATCACATTCACGGTAGCTACAGGTGCCTTGCCGTCTGGCACTGTGCTTACGGCAACAGCTAACGCGTTGGTTAAAACAACCAGGGACGTTACTAAAGATGAGATTAATACAACTAATAACGCCGGTTCAGCCACCGTCACCATCAAGTAATTACCAGGCGGTTCTGTTTCTTGATAAAGGTTGGGGACTTCGACGGCGTTGGTAAGTTTCGCTTTTGATTATTACCTCATGGTTGTCATTGCTGCTGCAGGCACCCTTCAAATCGCGTCTGTGCTGGCGGATATCAGAGGCCTTCTGCTGTTCAGGAACACGGTCGTTGGGTATAGCTTCGGGATAAGCCTGGTCCTGTTTGGATATCTACTCTTCTTCGCTACAGCAGAACGCAACGTTAATGACACTCTGGGTGGTCTTGATGGGAATGTCCAGTTCGTCCTTTTTCTACTGGGGGCAATTACAGCAACGCTGCTTACGTTCGTTGTTTCCTCGGTTTTAAACCGCAGGATGTATGAAGTGAGTAATGTGACTGATGGGCTTGAAACGCTGAGACGAACAACTTATCTAAAAGCAGTATTGGTTAGACTTAGGAGTATCAGATCCTAGTGAGAGAGCTTGATGAAGCATTATTCTTGTGGATCAACGGTTGGGTCGGGAAGTTTACTCCGATGGATGAGGTTATGAAACTAATTGCCAGTGACTATCTTGTGCCCGTCACGCTGGCATTGATCCTCTTTGCATTGTGGTTTGCTGGAACGGATTTGGGGACTCGGGAGCGGTACCAAATTGGCATAGTGGTTGCTGTGTTTGCTGTTGCACTTGCTAACTCTTCCATCGAGGTGCTCAACAACTTCTATTTCCGGGACCGGCCATTTCTAAATCATGAGGCGGAACTTCTTTTCTATCGGCCAACGGATTCTTCTTTTCCGTCTAATTCCGCTGCTGCCGCATTCGCCATAACAGGTAGTGTTGGACTCTTCCACCGCCGTCTTGCGATAGTAATAGTTAGTCTCGCAGCGTTATACGCCTTTTCACGTGTGTACGTTGGCGTTCACTATCCACTTGACGTGCTAGGGGGAGCAGTTTTTGGATTAGTCGCCGTTCCTATTGCGGCCGTCGTAGTCGGGGTAATGCGCCCGGTTCTGTTGCTTAGTCTCCGATGGATGAGACTGATGTTGGTTGCATAAATTGCCGACCATGAGTTGTTTCCAATAGCCTGTGTTCTGGACATGAGCCATCTATATCCGAGATTATTGGCTGTTCCATCAAGGGCCTCTATCTCCCTTATGCGAGTTGAGGGCTATAATCACTGAACCGGGCTGAGTGTAATGCTTCAGCGCCACAACCACGGTTGATTGTAAAGTAAGCATTGTACGGAGGTAACTATGACCGACGGTAAAGAAGCGAAATACAAGGTTGGGATGATAGGAATAGGGCGAAAAGGGGCGCAGCATGCCGGCGCCTATCGCCTTGATCCTCGAACCCATATTGTTGCTGCTGCTGATACAGATGAGGAGAATCTTGAAATCTTCTGTAAACGCTTCGGTGTTCGGGGGTACACTGATTACAAGGAGATGCTCGCAAAAGAAGACATTGATATCGCTGCGCCAATTCTGCCGGTTCGACCGAATCCAGGCGTTGTGATTGGCTGTGCCGAATCTGGAGTTAAAGGTATCCTCTGTGAGAAGCCGTTTGCTGCAACCCTGGAAGAGGCTGACCGTGCAGTCAACGTCTGTAAAGCAAATGGAGTCAAGGTTGGCGCGGGTGACCTTGATTTGAATCTGCCTGCCTACCAGAAGGCGAAAGAGATGGTTGACGCTGGCGAGATCGGGGACGTATTAAGTATCCAATACAACGATGGTAGTGGGACCGAACTTTCCGGTGGGTTTATCCAGCGGTTCAGCATCATTCGGATGTTCGCTAATTGGGCGGAGATCGCATGGTGCATCGGTTGGACCACAGATGATGCATGGAAAGACCATGACCAGGGTGGTGCCGGTTATTTTCGGTTCGTTAACGGGATCGAAGCTTTTATGAGCCGTGATGACGATGCGAGGGGGCGCGGATTTGTGGTGAATGGGACTCACGGGGTGCTCCGGAACAGTAACGATGTCATGCGTATGTACAAATCTCCCGGAACTGGGGTTTCATCGTGGGAGACGTTGCAAGAGGTTACGGGCGTGTTTCCTGAAGATTCAATTAGAGGTCGAGAAGGTACAACCCCAGGCAACAGGGACATAATTTACGAACCCGATGGCTGGCAGTGGCCAGGTAATAGACAGGTAGGCTCGGTTAAAGTTTTTGTCGACTACTTGGAGCAAGGACTTGACCCACCAGGAAGCGGAGACAACGGACGCAAGGTATTAGAGATGGCGATTGGTATCCGTGAGTCGCATCGTAGGGGTCATACGGCGGTCCAGTTCCCACTTGAAGATCGGAGTCTTCGCATGATCCCGCATCAGGGGCGTATGGAGTACAAAAAACCACAAATGGGACGTGACGCCTACATGGATCAGATGGCAAAACGAGTAAAAGATGACCTTGTGAAGCTCTAAAGGGCACTCTCATCCAAGTTACTTTTTAAGTGAATGTCTTCGTATGTTGAACGAGATTAATCGCCAGGATTCTGAAGAGTATGCTCTCCTTACTCTTGATGAGCAGATTGGTCCTATGGGTGATTGCACTGCCAATTTTGAAGACCAGATCATCAACGTTTTTGGAGGCATCCCTGGTGAAGAGGTTCAGGTAAGGATCGTCAGATATCGTCGCCGCCGTAAGCAGATGATTTCTGGGATGGTGACAGAAGTAATGCAACCTTCCCAGCATCGAGTAGATCCTCCCTGTCCGCATTTTGGAAAATGCACCGGCTGTCAGTGGGAGCATATTGACTATGCTCATCAGTTGGTACTGAAAAGAGAGTATGTTGTCCGCGAATTAGGGATGTACCCTGCCCTAAGAGAGGTCAATGTTGACGAGACGATTGGCGCGCCTGATCTGTATGGTTATCGTAACCACGCGCGTTTCACTGTGCGGAAGAGTGGTACACCCGGATTTGTCAATCGAATCACACGCCAGTTTGTCGAGATTGACAGATGTCTGCTGATGACTGTAGGGATAAACAGGCTGTTGGGTAAACTCGCTGGCCGAGCCCAGGAGACCAGCCAGCTATCAATTCGCTATGGTGTCAACACTGATCAATGGCTTGTACAACCCAAACTTGATAATACAGAGATCTCGTTTGATTCGGGCCAAACGCACTACAGTGAACTTCTCTCGAACCACATGTTCAAAATAGGGTCACCGTCTTTCTTCCAAGTAAATACAAGTCAAGCTGAAGTGTTAGGTTCGCTGGTGCGGGACTCCCTCGTTCTGAGAGGGGATGAGACGATAGTTGATGCCTATGCGGGTGTCGGAACCTTCGCGATCTTACTCGCGGATTCCGCGTCTCGAGTCATTGCTATTGAGGAATCAGACAGTGCAGTTAAGGATGCAAAAATAAACGCGGAAGGGATTCATAATATAGAGTTCCAGTTGGGCAAAACGGAGGAAGTACTACGTACGCTCAACACACGTCCTGACGCAGTTGTCTTGGACCCACCACGCTCCGGATGTCATCCTGCTACGATTGATGAGGTCCTTCACTGGTTACCAGACCGCACTGTATACGTTTCCTGCGATCCTACTGCTTTAGGTCGTGACCTAGATATCCTCGTACGTGGGGGATTACAGGTTCAAACTGTCTCGCCTATTGACATGTTTCCGCAGACCCACCATGTCGAAACCTTGGCGGTTTTAGCTCCTTCGGTATAGGTCTATCGATCACGTATTCGCGAATTCAAAGTAGTACACCCACTAGCAGTCTATTTTCCACAGGTATTACCCAAACTGGTCGTACTCGATATTGATTTCTAGGTCGTCTATGGTGACACCACCGCCTAGTTTCGGAGGCCTGTTATCCAGCGATATCTCGATTACATTAGATCCTTGTGTAGGCCGTACGGAGTTCAGATCGATTTCTAGCCATTGTGAGCTGTAGTGTTCGATCCGATGTGGAGAGACAGGGATCCGGACGAAAGCACCTGAGGTCCTACGTGTTGGTTCTTCGCTCAGCGACTGACCATTAAGTAGAATGGAGTACCTGTCAGCGCTTACAGTATTGCGAATACGTATTCGAAGAGTTATTTTCTGGATTCGATTCGCCTTACCAACAGGGTCATCTGAGATTTGAATTGGAATTTTCCGCCGATCCTTTGCGTCTGCCTTGGGGATATCGATTGGGAGTGTCGCGCCGTAACCGAACTCATCGGACCGCTGTTCGCGACGCGGCAAGCGATATTGTTTATCGGCTTCAATCATCAAGCTAGGATCAGCGATCTCCGTGAGCATAGCGCGCTCCGCAGAGCCGAGTGGCCAGTCGAGGAACCATGTATAAAGACCGTCTACTCCTTTTGTCAGGAAATTGGACGCCGCGGCTCGCATTAATTCAGGAGTGAAGTGTTCGTAATAACCGTGGTTGGGATAACCGTCCTCGAAAAAGGGCTGAAGCATACCGTAGACGGGTACATCAGCATCTTTGGATGCTTCCACAATCCACCCAATCGGCATCTGGGTATCAATCCGGAGATTCGCATACATCATAGGCACGACATAATCGATTAGCCCTTCTTGTAACCAGGTTCGAATCTCAAATCCTTGGGAATTACATACCTTCTCTACGCAAGGGACCCGTAGCCCGACTTGCTTACCTTGTAGACGAACCATTTCAGAAATGCGACGGACGTGATCGGTCAAAACTGAACTATGTGTGGATATGTCGTCCTCCACGAGCACAGGTGGCATACCCCCAGGGCTACCACCAAAGTCGAGCTCAATACCTTCGATGCTGTAGGTCGCGATTTCTTTGAACACCCGGTATTGTTTCTCACGTGCATCTGGATCAGCGAGGCCTCTGCCGCCCGCGTTGGGGTCAGCTGAAGGACTGCCAACCCCCTCATAGGTGCCCATGCGAAAACTTGCAAAGAACTCCATATGTTTCTCATGAGCGCGGTCTGCGAGGACCTGTAGTAAATCAAGACCACGTTCCTGTAAAGAAAGAATGTTTTCCCGAACCTTCCAGTAGATTGAGTTTTCTATATCGTCCAAATGGCTGTAAAATAATTTACCGGTCTTCGTCGGAAAGAACAGTCCATCTGCCCTTGCAATGCCGTAAACAAGCGTATTGACTCCGGTTCCTGCAACCTCGTCGACGGGACGCCACGCGTCTTCTATCGTCATTGGTGGTTCGAACACGAACAGGAAAAAGTGTCTGGCATCATTAAAGTAAATTGTACGCTGGGATCGTTCCATTTCAGTCTCCAGGAATATGGTTCGCTCTGTTTAGCCCGGTGGGATAAAAACTTTGATCTACCCCCTCTTACAATCACGAACTTGGTTGAGTCAGAGCACTATGGTGATATTGATTGCCTCTTCGATTCGATCGTTCCCTGAATTGAGGCAGTATATGGGCCGCGTGGTAGACTGGTCAATGGCGGTTGAAGACCACTTGCATGGTATAATTCGGGACCGAAAATGCGGAGAGATGGCCGAGCGGTTTAAGGCGCCGGTCTCGAAAACCGGTATGGGGGCAACCTCATCGTGGGTTCGAATCCCACTCTCTCCGCCATAGACGAAGAATCGCATCGCGATGCGATTCTTCCGAATAGCGGAGAGTTGCCAGAGCGGCCGATTGGGCACGACTGGAAATCGTGTGTCCTCGCAAGGGGACCGTGGGTTCGAATCCCACACTCTCCGCCACCACACCTCAAGGTGGAAGATGGGATATTTCGTTTACGGACGGTCACATTCCCGGGGGTTAGTGGTCATGAGAGGTACCTTAACCATCTTTGCGGTTACTTTTTCAAATATGTTGCCAAGGCAAATTTAACAGTCGAGGTTACCTCGGCTATGTGTAGAGAGTAGACGTGTTTGGTTTCAACTGGATAAGGCTTCCTGCTGAATCTGAAAGAGGTCAGTAATTCCCATCTCTGCTAGATCAAGTACTTGATCTAGCGCCTCACGAGAAAAGGCGCGGCCTTCGGCGGTTCCCTGTACCTCTATCAGGTCTCCGCTATTTGTCATGACAACGTTGAAATCCACATCGGCGGCGGAGTCCTCCTGGTAGTCCAAATCAAGCAACGGCATGCCATCTAGAATTCCGACACTCGTTGATGCCACGGCTCCTGTAATCGGCAGTTCTTTCAATGACCCTTGGCTGACAAGGTTACGTAGTGCGAGGTTTACGGCCACGTATGCGCCCGTTATCGAGGCCGTCCGCGTTCCTCCGTCTGCTACTATGACATCGCAGTCCACCGTCAGTGTCCGCTCTCCGAGGCCTACTGTATCCACTGCTGCTCTCAGAGATCGACCAATGAGTCGCTGAATCTCTTGGGTCCTCCCCTTGAGAGCACCGTCTCTCCCTTCACGTTTGTTGCGGGAGGTTGTTGCACGAGGGAGCATAGCGTATTCAGCCGTTACCCACCCACGTCCGGCACCTTCTAGGAATCGAGGGACTCCCTCTACTACACTGACTGCGCACAAGACCTGGGTCTTCCCGGTAGAGATCATGACAGATCCTTCAGCGAATTCCTGCACGTTTTTGGTGATCACGGTGGGGCGTAGTTCACTGTCCAGGCGACCTTCTTTTCTTAGCACGGTCTGTACTCCTTTATTTGTTCTTGGGAAACGTAATGTCTCGTGCGCTCTACGTCAAACAAAGCCACTGCTGGAAACCAATGGTATGATTCTGTTAATCGAGAAATCGCTGTGTATATTCCTGGACTTATAACCTTGATGGGGTCGGGTGAGACTGCTCCGGGAGGGCGCGTCTTTTATGAAAGCTCCTTTCAGACTCTCCCTCCGCCAGTTAACGTTGCCATAATGGAGACCCCCGCAGGTTTCGAACTCAACTCATCGGACGTCGCAGGTAGAGTCGCAGGCTTCATTGAGCACCGACTTCAGAACTATAAACCAAAGGTTACAGTCGTTCCCGCGCGCCGGAATGATACAGAGTTTGGGACCAACAACTTCGATATTTTACGTCCCTTGCTTAATGCGAATTACATCTTTATGGGGCCAGGTAGTCCTAGTTACACTGTTCGCCACCTAACTGGGAGCTTGGCGTGGGAAATTATACGAGCCCGTCATCGGCTAGGCGCTTGCCTTGCCTTTTCTAGTAGCGCAGCAATTGCGATTGGGCTCAAAGTTCTACCGGTATACGAAATCTACAAAGTTGGTGAACACCAGTGCACCATCCGGGGCTTCGGCCAATGCTTTTAACATAGCATCAAACAAAGCGTCGTTACCGGTTGCATTTACTTTACGGGTAACCCCTTGGTGGGCAAAAATATCGGCAACTTTGCCCACGGACACCACTTCCCGACCAGCAGCTGCTAAATATTCG
>ENA-UPTF01001543-UPTF01001543.1-marine-metagenome-genome-assembly--contig:-NODE-1543-length-14342-cov-2.497862_pt1 | contig 14342 bp, 15 predicted proteins | sample MGYA00238166_ERZ767019 | MGnify/ENA primary metagenome ERZ767019 (study PRJEB28930, sample SAMN06266391) | marine metagenome | isolation source: Sea water from 250 m depth | place: Atlantic Ocean...
CACGGTGAACAGCCGCAGTATTGTTGCATCCAGGCCATGGTTGTGGTGGTAGGTGTATATAAGGGTTTCGGCCGATTTCTTAGACGATGCGTAAGGCGAAAGCGGATAATTGGTTTCCGAAGTCTCGTAAAATTGTTGGTTGTTTTGATTGCCGTAGACGCTTGAGGTAGAGGCAAAAACTAATTTAGATATCTTGGCCGCATTCATGAATTGAAGAACATGCAGAGTACCTAGCAGGTTGTTGTCGAAGTATGTTTCTGGTTCTATGTCAGGAACTTCTATAAATCAAGCAAAAGAAAGTTTGTTATATTCTCTAGATAAGTTGACACCAGATGACTCTTTTAATATTATTGCATATAGTAATAATTATATTCATTTATCTGAATCTCCTTTAAATGTTAATGAAGAAAATATTTACAAAGCTAAAGAATTTGTGAATATGCTATATGCTGGAGGAGGTACTGTAGCTGGACCGCCATTAGAATTTGCTATGAAAATGAACTCTGATGTTAGTAAAGTCAAAATGATTGTTTTTATAACAGATGGAGCAATCGGGAATGAACATACTATTATAAACTTAATTGATGGAAACTTGGGAAATGCTAGATTGTTTTGTGTCGGAATAGGTTCTGCACCAAATAGTTATTTATTAGATAAAGTTTCTGAAAAAGGCAAAGGCACATTTACATACATAAGCGATGTAAAAAATGTTTCTGAAGAAATGAATGAATTATTAAATAAAATTGATATGCCTGTATTTACAGATATACGATTACACCTAGAAGGAAAGCATGAATAATAGAGATCGTTCATCTCTGATATAGTCGAGAACTATCGGTAAAGCCATCCACTTCTTCTTCTCTCTCCCCTAAGAACACTTCCAGTTTCAAAAGGCCATCTTCTTGTAATTGGAGCAAGACACTGCCTGCAAAATCTTGGAAGATTTTCACACCGTAGACATCATTCTCAGAATATGGGTCGATCCACCACTTTTTATCAGGTTGTGAGGAAATATGGACCATATATCTTTTTAGTTCGTAACTTACCGGCTTATCCATAGATATTACGTCAGAAGGATTATGCTCTCCTACAATTATAAAATGGTTGTCTTCACGATCTAAAAATCCAACTCCTATCCTCCATAAAGTGGGGTCAATTTCGTGAGGAGCAACAGACAGGTGTCCTTCCCAATACATTCTTTGGTTGATTCCATCGTACCAGTTAGTGTCTAATTGAAACCAGTTCCCTGCTAATGCTCCATCTACATCGTGGTCAATTTTTCCCGCTCTAGGCTCAATTTTGCGAATCATTTTACTCAGTAGCGCATTTCTGGTTGCATCTGGAAAATACTGGAACGGATCGACAGTATGGATCTTCCATGGTTCTAGTTGAGCATAAGCAGATGGATTAATAAAACCTGGCAATTGAACTTCGTAATCATAGACTCCAAAATCCAAAGTCTGAGCTCCTACATAGCCAATAAGTTGACCCGCTTTAACGGGAATTCCTTCCCAGTACGCCTTCCTACCACCTTCGGTTATGGCCCATTCTTTTTCAATATCAGGGGCTAATGATGTAAGTAAATCAAAATAACTAGTGAATGTGCATGTATGCGCCATATCTACTCGCCAGTCTCTAGATTGCGCCTCGTTGGTTTCTACGCTTACGTCCCGATGCTGTATATCGAAAAGCACAGCGTCTTGAATTGCTCTTACTTCATAGACATCACGCCCAAGTGACCTATCTTTAGGCTCAAAATACATATGGTCAATAGGGGTGATATGACCTCCAACTATTTGTCCATAAGGAGTTAAAGAATGTATATCTTCAATTTTCATTGGAGAGTTTGTAAACATAACTGTACCAGTTCCTTCACATTTTTGTTCCCATCGACTTTTCCATCCAGCGTATCCATCATATGGTTCTGCATTGCGGTGTTCATCTAATGGTTCTGTATTATTTTGTTTCATACCTTCGTCATTATTAATACAGGAATATATAAGACTAGTCTCATTTTCATTTGGTATGTGCCCACCTAAAACATGTTCAACACCATTTGGCCACTTATCTTTTATACAATTCTTAGCCTCATCAGAAGCATTATTGAGAGCTGTAATTATTTCACTCTCAACTTTAATTGTGTCTGAGTTAGTTGTAGTAGTAGTGTCTTCTTTTACACTTACTGCATCAGAAGGACCACTACATGCCGAAATAACTAAAAGGGACACTAATAATTTCTTCATAAAGTGGGCCTAGTTAGATTTGAACTAACGACCTCATCCTTATCAGGGATGCGCTCTAACCAGACTGAGCTATAGGCCCTATTAAACAATTTACAAGAGTTAATAGTATATATAATTTTTATTTTTTACTACTAATAGAGTCTAATTTAAGGGATAATATTTAACCAAGGGGATGTAGCTCAGTTGGCAGAGCACCTGCTTTGCAAGCAGGGGGTCGTCGGTTCAAATCCGATCATCTCCACTTCGACTAAACTTATTTTATATGAAATCAAAAGACTCAAAACAGAAAATAATTATTCAGATTCCTTTCGCTGTCCTCATAGTTTTCTATCGCCAAGGTTATTGTCTCGACATGTGTTTTTGATGGAATATTTCATTGCTCTTGTTTTAGCTTATGTTATTTTTCGTTTTCTTAGTGGTTCTATATCTTCTCTTGCTTCAATCCCTGAAGAAATCGACCCTACTGAAGTGTTAGAAGTTTCACAGAGATTTCTTTGTGAAACTTGTGGAACAGAGGTCGTAATGGAGTTTCAGTCTGTGATTGCAAATGAACCACCTAAACATTGTAAAACAGAGATGATCCCTATTAAGGACTAGCGGTAATCAGTTGTCATTAAGAAACCTACTCCAATAAGGCCAAGACCACTCCATAGGTACCATTTAGAAACTGACCCCGGTAATATCTTTATGTAGTTAAGGACAATTAGGAGTACTCCTATAGACATTAGAGCAATCATCAGAACTATATACCATCTTGGAGAGGGACCTTTCCCTTCTGTATCTAGGGTATTTAATTTTTTGGACTGAGTAGGCCCTTTATTTTTTGTATTTATATTTTTTCTTTTTTTCGAAACAGGCATAAGAGAAATCTACTATTTCCTAGTTAATATAACAATCTTTTTCTGTTTGTTTATATCTACAAGCCTATCTTTCTCCATTTTTTCTAATATAGATAGAACATCAGATTTGTTTGATTGGGTTAATTTTTGTATATCTGAGAAGTTTAATTTTTTTGAGCCGACTAGTTTTTTTAATATCTTTCCTCTTTTTTCTCTGTCAGAGCCTTTAAAATTTTCTTGTTTTTTTGAACTTTTTTGATAGTAGTATTTACTACAGTTTTTTTCTATTGGACAGATATCACATTTTGGATTTCTACTTAGGCATATTAGTGAAGATAAATCCATAACTGCTTGATTCCAATCTCTTGATATTGATGAGTCGAGCAACGTGTCTGTTTCATCTTTGATCCATTTAGAATTAACAATTTCTCCATAGTATCTTGTAAGAACACGGTTGATATTTGTGTCTATAGCTATAACTTTTTCCCCATAAGCAAAAGATTCTATTGCACTTTTTGTATATTCACCAATACCAGGGAGTGAAGATAAGTTATTTTTATATTGTCCCCATCCGTTCCTTGAAATCAGTTTTGCAGTATCATGAAGTCTCAGAGCTCTATTATTGTACCCTAGCCCTGACCAATCTTTCAATATTGTTCTTGCTTTCTTCTTTGCCATTAACTCTGGCGTAGGATATTTTTCTATGAAAACCCGGTAATATTTATCAGCCCTTTCTAATTGAGTTTGTTGTGATAAGAATTCTATAAGGAGAATTTCCCAGGGATTAGTTGATTTCCTCCAAGAAAAATTTCTTTTATTTTTTTTATACCAAGTTAAAAGGTTCTTGTTGAAATATTGAGCTTTATTCTTCAAAAGTTATTTCAATTAAACTGTCCGGATCAACAAGTTCTCCAGCCTCAGGAAATTGACTCGATACATTTCCGGAAGTACTACCTAAAACTGAAGGTATTAAGTTTAATTCTCCAAGAGCCTCTTCAACTTCTGCATACGAGAGTCCAACCAAGTCAGGAACTTCCATCTGCAATCCCAGAGATATTACTATAGTTATTATTTCTTGAAGGCTAACAATAGTTCCAGCTTCAGGAATGGTATACGCTACAAGTCCCATTTCAATATCTTCCGAAAATTCATCAAGTAATTCATATTCGAAACCTAGTGTTTCTAGAATTTGCATAGCGTCTTCAGGAGATTTTCTACTTAAGTCTCCCAACTCAACCTGACTTGGCCCTGAAGAAATTACTAAATCAACAACTGAATTTGGACCAAGTTTTGTTCCTGCAGCAGGATTTTGGGAGATTACGAAACCTCTGGGTACATTATTATCATTCGCTTCAAGTTTTTGTCCTACTATAAAGCCACTTTGCTCTATAACATATACGGCACGATCAAGCTCTATGTCTACTATGTATGGAACAGGGAAGGCTTCTGGCCCCACAGAGACAATAATTGTAACTAAACTTTCAGGAGATAAACTTGTTCCCGCAGGTGGTTGAGTTTTGACAACTGCTCCCGTTGGAATTTCCGGGTGTGCTGAATTTTCTATTCCTACTTTAAATCCATAGTTTTGTAGGTCATTTAATGCTTGGGCTTGATCACTACCCGTAAGGTCTGGAATTTCAACAGCAATAGGAGTCCCCCCATCAGAGGGGAGGCCATCAAATACATTTGAAAGTGTCCAAAATACCCCAACGAAAAGACTCAGCGAAATCAGAAGTGCTGGAATTGAAAACCTTAGTTTGAGTGATGGATTAGCCAAATCTACTAAACTTTCCTGTGTTTCCTGCTTATTAACCAAACTATTTTGTTGGATCAATACAGCTCTCAAGTCTTCTGCTGATCTAAAACGGTCATTACTATTTTTATTTAATAATTTTAATACTGCATTCTCAAGTCCTTTAGGAATATCCTTTCTTAATCCGCTCAACTTTTCTGGCTTATTAGTCAGGTGTTTAGTTGCAATACTTACAGGAGAATCTCCCTCGAAGGGAGGAGCTCCAATCAAGAGTTCATATAAGACAATCCCTAAGGAATATAAATCAGACTGAGTTGATACGGGTTCTCCTTTTGCTTGTTCAGGGCTTATGTAAGTTGCAGTTCCTAAGACAGAACCGGTCTTAGTTATGTCACTGGATTCATTTTGTATTGCTACAATTCCAAAATCTGTAACCTTTACTCGCCCTTCAGAGGTAATTAGTATATTTCCTGGTTTTATATCTCTATGAACTAGTCCATTCGAATGAGCTGCTTGAAGTCCATTTGCAACTCTTGATCCAATATATATAACATCACTTATGCTCAACTGTTTCCTTTTGCTAATTATTTGAGTTAAAGAGTTTCCTTCTACATATTCCATTACAAAATAAGGGACATCTTCTATACCCCAATCATATATTTGAACAATGTTTGGATTATTAATATTTGAGGCAACCTGTGCTTCTCTTTTGAACCTCTCTACAAAAGTTTCTTGACTCACATAAGAAGGCTTCAGTGTTTTTATGGCTACAAATCTTTGTAATTCTTTATCCAAAGCTTTATAGACAAAGGCCATCCCCCCCTCACCTAGGAGTTCTGTTATTTCATAACGCTCTTTTAGTATGTTACCAATATTCATTTTTCTACAATATTTATTATTACTACACTTACGTTGTCTTTTGGGTCATTTTCCAGCACTTCTTTAACAAGAGACTCTGCAACAGTCCCTTCATTCAGCTTTCTCTTTATATATGATTCGCTTACTTCATTATAAAAACCATCTGAACAGAGGAGAACCACATCTCCTATATTTAATTGGAAGTCTAAAATCTCAGGCTCTAATAATTTTCCTGTTCCCAGTGCTTGAGTAAGCATATTACTAAAACCTTCGACAACATGATCTGTTGAAAGCTGATGTAAATTTCTATTGGATAAAACATAGCACCTAGTGTCTCCTATATGAGCAAGTTTTAAATTACCACCCTTATCTATTGAGACCAGCGTCATTGTTGTTCCCATATTCGAAAATTCTGGATTATTTTTTTGATATTCCGATATTTTCTTATCAGACTCGAATAATACATCCTCTAACGCTTCAATATCATTACTTATTTGCTCAATTGCTAACTTGCTTGCTATATCTCCGCCTTTATGTCCTCCCAAACCATCACAAACTGCACTGTAGAAAAGATCAGTAGTTGAGCCAGAAACGTTAGGAAATATGGAGACTTCATTCTTTTCCCTCAAAGGGCCACACTCTGACGATACAGTCCACACACATTTTATTTCTTTTTTCATGTACTTTGTTAATCTTAGTTGTTAAAGAGAAACTTTCTATAAGTCAAGTAGCTAAATTGGAAGATGCTAAGAATCTTAGGATTCTGTGAGAAATTCTCACAGGGGTTCGACTCCCCACTTGCCTACATATGGATAAAAGAATAAGAAGCATAGTTGCATACAGAGTTATTCCTGGGATACTTCTTGCAGCCTTATTATATTATGGTTCGATTTATTTAGAACAAAGACAAGAGCTCGAAGATTATAACCTATTTCTTGAGACGGCCGCAACTATTTCCGAGGTTCATTATTTGGCAGCAGAATCATTTTCTACAGTCTTAGACTTTGATGAAGTTAATAGAGAGATATTTGAATCACTAATCTCTGAAATAGTCCGTGAAGCACAAAAAGGACATGACTTATTGTTTTATGCAGAACTTAGTTCGTTAAACATAAAAGAAAAGGAATTATTAGACATAGCAACATCTTCATGGCTACGGGGTCTTGAAATATTTGAATCAGCAATCCTGATACTTGTTGACGAACCTAGTTCTCAAAAAATCGAAGAAAACATTGCTACTAGTATTGCCGAGCTTTCAATCGGAGATACTGCTTATGCTGAATTTGTTGCATTAATGAATCTTAGAAGTCAAGATTCGTATATACCGTTTCTGTATGAAATTGAGTACATAGGGGTTGAAGACAGCTCTACAAGATTTGCTGATTTGCTTGTAGAAAAAGCAAAAGGTAGTTCAGGTGGTTTGTTCTTAAGAAGGGATATTTCCATTTCAGCGATACAGTTTGAACCAAAGCAAATAGCAGAAACTGAAGATGGGTTCTATGTGTTTGATCCTGAACCAATAGTTCTGAATATAGTTATAACTAATGAAGGAAACAAGACCGAGTACGATGTAGTTTTATTAGTACTTGTTACGGATGACCAAGAGAATACTGTCTACGAAACAAACCGAAAAGAGGCAACCTTAGAACCAGGAAGAAGCAAAACAATCAAGACAGAGGTTATAGAGCTTAAACCCGGAATAGAGTACGAATGGTTAATAAAACTTGAAGAAGTCGAGAATGAAGAACAAATAGATGATAATCTTTACAGAGTTAAAGGTTTTGTACCACTAGATAGTTAATTTAAATGATTGATCCAAACATATTAAAAGATAACCCAGATGTACTTGAGGAGAATATTAAAAGAAGAAACCTAGATATATCTATAAATTCTCTCAAAAAGCTTGACCAAGCAAGAAGAAAAACTAGGTTTGATGCAGATGAAACTAGAGCACAACAGAAGAAGCTAAGTAAAGAAATCCCCTCCTTAAAGGGAGAAGAAAAAGAGAAAGCCTTAGCAGAAGCAACACTTTTAAGTAATGAAGTTAAAGAAAAGGCTTTGGAAGCAGATGCTGCTGAAAAAAATTTTATGGACGTATGGGTAGCCATCCCTAATTTAATTGACACAACTTCTCCTGACGGTAATACAGAAGAAGATAATAAAGAAATAAAAATTGTTGGGGAAGTACCCAAAATACTAAAGCCAAAAACACATCTCGAGTTGGGTGAAGAACTAGGAATCATTGATGTTGAACAAGCATCGAAAGTGTCAGGATCTCGATTTTCCTATCTATTGGGAAATGCAGTTTTAATTGAATTTAATTTGGTAAATTGGGTTATTAATTTGTTAAACCAGAAAGGCTTTACGCCAGTAGTCCCCCCAGTCCTAGTTAGAGAAAATGCTCTTTTTGGTACGGGTTTTTTTCCAGATGATGCAGAACAGGTCTATGCAATACCAAATGATGACCTTTACCTAGTAGGAACTTCAGAGGTATCACTAGCTGCATACCATGCTGACTCTGTTCTAGATGCAGAGCATTTACCCAAACGCTATGCAGGCTTTTCAACTTGTTTTAGAAGAGAGGCGGGTACCTACGGGAAGGATACATCAGGGATATTTAGGGTACACCAATTTGATAAGGTAGAAATGTTTTCTTTTTGCAATCCTGATAATTCAAGTGAAGAACATGAATTTCTTTTATCTATAGAAGAAGAGATATTAAACGAATTAGCAATCCCTTACAGAATAGTTGATGTGTGTTCAGGAGATTTAGGTGCATCTGCTGCAAAAAAATATGATATTGAAGCATGGATTCCTAGTCAAGGACAATATAGGGAGGTGACTTCTTGTTCAAACACAACAGATTATCAATCTAGGAGATTAAATATAAGAACTAAATTAGAAAAGAACACATCTTTTTTACACACACTAAACGGGACAGCTCTTGCAGTGGGTAGGATATTGATTGCTTTACTTGAAAACAACCAGAAAGATGATGGATCCGTAGTTTTCGATGAAGGTGTTGCAAATATTATAGGCTTGGAAAAATTAAGCTAATAATAAGCTTCCAACCATACTTAGTCCCAAGGTAACATAAACTACTCTTTCCAAGGTGTTATTTGTTTTTAACCAATTTTGCAAACCATCACCAACAAATAGCCACACACCTAGAGAAAAAGGGAGAATAGTAAAGTAGATTAATGCTCCCTGAAAATTTGTAATTTCAAATGCTGTTAAGCCTGATACAGCCATAACAACACCTTTAGGATTTACCCACTGGAAAAGAGATGCCTGAATAAATGTAAAAGGTTTTTCCAACCCTTGAGTCTTTTGAGAGGAACTCTTTGTTGTGGCAACTTTATATGCTATGTATGTAATCACAACATATCCAAAATATTTCAAATACTCAAAAATTACCTCGGGGACAAAGGTTAATAGGTACCCACCAATAAAGAACAAAAAGGTAAAACCAAGCCAAATTCCACAAAAATGAGGAAGAGACTTTTTTCTTCCAAACCTTATACCTGACGCCATTAGCATTGAATTATTAGGACCAGGTGTTATTGAGGTAATAAGAGCAAAGATGAAAAATTTGGACATTAAAGAATTGTAATATGATAGGGCAAATATCTAAAAAATTCCTAGCGGAGAGGGTGGGATTCGAACCCACGGAGCTTTATTCAAACTCACGGCATTTCGAATGCCGCGCACTAGGCCAGACTATGCGACCCCTCCATGTAGTATCATTTTAGATTATATGAAATACGAAACAGATATAGAAAAAATGAAAGTTGCTTTAGAGCAGGCACAGTTAGCATATGACCTTAATGAAGTTCCGGTAGGCGCTGCACTATTTGACAGCAAAAATAAATTAATTTGTGCAGATCACAACAAGAGAGAATTAAACCAAGATCCAACTGCCCATGCAGAAATTTTAGTATTAAAAAAAGCTTCAGAGGAATTTAAATCCTGGAGGCTAGAAGGGACAACTTTAGCAGTTACCTTAGAACCAGATCCTATGTGTGCTGGTGCTATAGTAAATGCAAGAATAGGAAGGTTGATTTATGGAGCTGCAAATGAGAAAGCAGGTGCTGCTTGGACTCTATTTAACATTCCACAAGACCCTAGACTCAACCATTATGTAGAGATGGTAGACAGTGTTTTACTTGAAGAAACAGAAGAATTATTAACTTCTTTCTTTGAAAACAGGAGGTAACTAAACTTACATACTGAAAATTTTTTTGGAGGGATCGCATAGTCTGGCCTAGTGCGCACGCTTGGAAAGCGTGTAAGGGTTTATCCCCTTCGAGGGTTCGAATCCCTCTCCCTCCGCAAAAAAATAATACCTTTTAGGAGGGATGGCCGAGCGGACGAAGGCGATAGTCTTGAAAACTATTGTATGTATTCCATACCGTGGGTTCGAATCCCACTCCCTCCGCAAGCTTGGAGAGGTGGCTGAGTGGTCTAAAGCGCTCGCCTGCTAAGCGAGTGGGGGGCGAAAGCTCCCTCGAGGGTTCAAATCCCTCCCTCTCCGCAAATGCGCCTGTAGCTTAATTGGATAGAGCATCTGACTACGGATCAGAAGGTTGGGGGTTCGACTCCCTCCAGGCGCGCTTTAATATATAGATGTATTGTTAGAAAGAATTCCTTAATGGGTAATTAATAACTCCACAAAGGTTCTTCTAGATGCCACTCAGGAGAATTTCCCCACTTATTTAGATAAGTTACTTCATCTACTGGATTTCTTTCTGCAACTCCCCATTTACCTAGAGGGTATCCTGCAGTAACAACTGCACTTAGATTCCACCCTTTATCACTTGGAACTCCCAAAATCTCAAATGCCTCTTTTTGTTTAAACGACATAACCGTAGTTAGACAAGTTCCTACACCATGGGCTCTTCCTGCGAGCATAAGATTCCAGATAGCTGGAAAAATAGATGAACCAGTAGGGTCGTTTCTTGAAAATATTACAAAATGAGCTGGTACTTTATGAAAGTTTTCTGCTAGCCAGCCTGCAGATTTACTAATCCTAACAATTTGTTTTGCTTTATCATCATTACCAACATTCGATGCACCAAGATCAGGGCTGTCTCCATAAAACTCTTTAATGTAGTAGTCCCAGGTTTCTCTATAGACATCGCCAAGTTTCTCTCTGACTTCTGGATCAGTTGCAACTAAAAATTTCCAATCTTGCCTATTTGAACCACTAGGGGCTCTTATGGCAGCATCAACCATAACTTTAATTATTTCTTCAGGTATAGGATCTTCCTTGACTCTGCGCATAGCTCTTGTTGTATAAAGAGCTTCAAATACATCCATCTTGTTATTTTAGTAAGATAGAATTTAAGGAAGACATGGATAAGAAAATCTTTACAGAAGTAAAAGACCATATAGGGATTATATGGCTCAATCGTCCAGAAAAAAAGAACGCTCTAAATGATGAGCTATGGTTTGGTTTGCCAGAGATGGTAAAAGAATTAGACGACAATGAGGATGTTAGGGTCATTATTTTTGCAGCAAAAGGTGATACCTTTTCTTCAGGAATAGATATAAACACACTTGTTGAGGCCTTCGAATTAACTGAAGAAGCAAAAACTACTGCTGGAGAAAGATTAGAAGTAATGGAGATAACAAAGAAGTTTCAAGATGCATTTACGACAATTGCAAAGACGAAGAAACCTACAATTGCAGCTATTCAGGGCTATTGTATTGGGGCTGCAACCAATATGGTTGCAGGATGCGATATTAGACTTTCAACAAAAGATGCTGAATTTTCAATTAGAGAATCTAAGCTCGGTTTAGTAGCAGACGTAGGAGCATTACAAAGAATGCCAAAAATTGTATCTAAAGGTTTGTTAAGAGAGCTTGCTTATACTGGAAAGTTTTTTGATGCAGAGTATGCAAAGCAAATAGGATTTGTAAATAATGTATTTGATACTTATGAAGACTTACTAAATGGAGCAATGGAACTTGCCAAAGAAATAGCTTCTAATTCCCCATTAGTTATAGAAGGGGTCAAGATGATTTTGGATAAAGGGGAAGAACTAACTACAGATCAGTCTTTAGATTTAGTAAGAATGTGGAGTACCTCTTTCCTAGTTTCTGAAGATTTACGAGAGGGCGTATACGCTTTGATGGAAAATAGAGAACCAAAATTTAAAGGAAAATAATTACAGTTCGTTATATTTCTTTATAGCGTACCTATCAGTCATCCCAGCAACATAATCTATTGCATTTTCAAGACTTGTCTGTTCATTCTGGTAATTTTCTGGTAGTAGGGAGGGGTCTTTTTCAAAAGTTAGAACAAGTTTTTCAATAATGTTCTTTGCGTTAAGTCTTTCTTCCTTAGTCTCTTCACGAAGGTAAACTTTTTGAAACATGAATTCCCTTAACTCATTCATACATCCTAATATTTCTTCATCCATACTAATTTTTGAACTGTCTGATGCTTTGAATATTCCGGAAATGAAATTGTTAACCCACTGTTTTCCTGGAGTACCAAGTAATTTAGTTATATTTTTTGGTATATCATTCTCTGACAAAATATCAGCTCTAATCGCATCTTCTACATCATGAGTTAAATATGCGATTCTATCAGAAAAACGACAGACTAATCCTTCAGGGCTTTCAGGAGGTTCTTCATACTTCCATGGGTGAAACTGTATGCCATTTAAAGTTTCATGTGTTAAATTCAAAGGTTCAATAGAACTAAATATTTTTACTGAATTCTCTGAATGGCTCCAACCCTCATCTAGTAAGTCATTGAGTACGTCTTCTCCTGTATGTCCGAAAGGTGAATGTCCAACATCATGCCCAAGGCAAATAGCTTCTGTTAGGTCTTGGTTTAGGCCAAGAGTTTTTGCTATAGACCTACCAACTTGTGTTACTTGTAAAGTATGAGTCATTCTTGTTATATAGTGATCACCATCAGGATTTATAAATACCTGGGTCTTGTGTTTAAGTCTTCTAAAGGATTTTGAATGTAGTATTCTATCTCGATCACGCTCAAAGGCTGTTCTGAAAGTATCCTTTTCTTCCTCTTGCCCCCTCCCTTTCGTTTCTTCTGCAAGAGTTGCTATTGACGATAGAGTAACTCTTTCATTTTGTTCACGCCAGATTCGGTCTCTTAGAATAAAAGAATCATTCATAACCTTAGATTAGGATAGAGAATTGATTAACGAAGAAAATTCTTCCCAGGAAGTTATATCTCTGACTCCTTCAAGCGGTTTGTTATAGGGACGAATGAATCTAACTATTACTTTATCTAATTTATTTTTTACATAATTTTCAAGCTGACCCGGAGCATCATCTAGATAAATATCACAATCAATTTTCCACTTATCTTCTGTAAAATGAACTTCTCTAGTTGGAATCTTTTTTTCCCCAAGCCAAAGAAATGTGTCAGAAACAGCCCACCAAGGCTTAGAAGAAATTATTACTATTTCATGACCCTTAAGACTTAAGTCTTTCAAAGTTTCAACTGCTCCTTTGTATGTATCGAGATTTCTAAAAATAGTAGAGCCATTTATATTTCTTGCCCACTCCCAGAAATCTTCTTCTTTATCAAAGTGTGTTAAGGGTTTGGACAAACCCCAACTAACCTCATCTTCTTCATTTATTGATTTACCAAATTCTTGATTGTAATGTGTAGTCCAACCCTTAGTAAAGTCTGCAACTACTCCGTCAAGATCTATTCCAATTCTCATTTGATTAAGTTTAATTCTTTAGTGCATTATTAAAACAAATACTATTACCATTTAAGAATGACATATCAGGCTCTATATAGAAAGTACAGACCCGAAAAACTTGATGATTTAGTTGGTCAAGAAGAGGCAGTTAGTTTAATACGAGGTCAATTAAAAAACAATGAATTAACCCATGCATACCTTTTTTCTGGACCTAGAGGGGTTGGAAAGACAACTCTTGCTCGAATTATTGCAAAAGAGCTAGGATGTGATCCAGTATTTGATGTATCAGAAATAGATGCTGCCTCTCACAACAAAGTTGATGATATAAGAGACTTAAACGAGAGTGTAAATTTCGTAGCTAGTGCTCCAGACAAAAAGAGAATATTTATTCTTGATGAGGTGCATATGCTCTCTAATGCTGCTTCGAATGCATTCCTGAAGACCTTAGAGGAGCCACCGGAGCATGCAATATTTATTCTTGCAACAACTGAGCCAGAGAGGGTCTTAGATACGATAAAGAGTAGAACGACACATGTAATATTTAAAAAAATTGATGAAAAAATTATACAAGAAAGGCTTCTCTTTATTTCAGGAAAGGAAAAAATGAAAATGAATGAAGAGATACTCATTTCGATATCTAATTTCTCAGATGGATCTTTGAGGGATGCCATTAATTTAATGGAGCAAGGATTCAATACTTTTGGTGAGAAAATTTCTGAAGATAATTTATATAATATGCTTGGAAAGCTGAATAAAGGAGATATTGAGACCTTAATGGAAGCAATACAAAACCAAGATACAACTGCTGTACTGGATTTAGCCAAAATAACTTTTTCAAAAGGTATACAACCTAAAGACTTTCTCCTATCTCTTTCTGATTTTTTTAGAAATGTCTTTCACTTCAAATACTTGAGTCAAGAGAGTAACCCTAAGGAACTAAGCACATCTCTAGAGGAAATGA